>Ga0209498_1000454_pt1 | contig 24984 bp, 22 predicted proteins | sample WalLakDeSediment_FD_184131 | JGI IMG/M metagenome (GOLD analysis project Ga0209498, IMG submission 184131) | Lake sediment microbial communities from Walker lake, Nevada to study Microbial Dark Matter (Phase II) - Walker Lake 11/02/13 Deep... | ecosystem: Environmental > Aquatic > Freshwater >...
GGAGGCCTGGCGGACCTGGCCACTCCCTTCCGTGAGACCTTCGGGATTCCTGTGACCCGGGTGGGAACGGTGGTGGAGTGGGCCGGGGCAGCGGTGTTGCTGAAGGATCGCAGCGGGGAGATGCGATTCCCGAGACGAAAAGGGTTCAGCCATTTCACGGAGAAGGGGAGAGAGTGATCCGAACGCTCTGGGTCTACCTGGTGGGACTGGCGGCCACCTTGTTCAACGCCGGGAACGTGGTCCTCAGGACCTATCTCTGGCGGCGCAACATCCACCGGGCTTGTGACAACGCCGCCCGGCGCTGGGCCAAGGCCATCCTCTGGGCTGCAAAGGTCAAGGTGGAGATGCAGGGGCTGGAGAACCTCTATGTCGATCGCCCCCAGATCATCGTGTCCAACCATCAATCCTGGTTCGATGTCTTCGTGCTGGCCGCTCACCTGCCGGTCCGTTATCGCTTCGTGGCCAAACAGGAGCTCGCCAAGATCCCCGTCTTCGGACCGGCCTGGCGATCATGCGGGCACGTCTCCGTGGATCGGGGGAACAAGGAGGCGGCGGTGGAGGCCCTTGACCAGGCCTGGCGGGAGGTACGGGAGGAGAGTCTCACCATGATCCTGTTCGCAGAGGGAACCCGTTCCCGGGACGGTCGCCTCCAGCCCTTCAAGAAGGGTGCGTTCGTCCTTGCGGTGCAGGGCCAGGTGCCCATCGTTCCCATTGCGGTGGTGGGAACCCGGGAGATCATGGCGAAGGGAGCTACCCGCGTGCGGTCCGGGACGGTTACCGTTCGGATCGGCACCCCCATCCCCACCGAGGGTAGCACGATTCGGGACAGGAACCGGCTCCTCCAGGCTTCCTGGGATGCCATCCACGCTCTCAAGGGCGAAGGGGAGGATCCTGAAGGTCCCCCCCGGGCAGGGTAGGAAGGGGCCCGAAGTCCCGTTCGTTTGGGTGCGCCTGCCTGAGGTGGGCCGCCCCAAGAATCATCCCATGCGCCTGCCTGCTGCGGGCCATGATTCGTACACGCTCATCCAGTGAGGGAACAGCCGTGTCTGCCATCGTGGACGTTCGAGGTCGGGAGATCCTGGATTCCAGGGGCAACCCCACCGTAGAAGCGGAGATCATTCTGGAGTCCGGGGCCCAAGGGCGAGCCGCCGTCCCCAGTGGAGCGTCCACCGGAGAGCATGAGGCGGTGGAGCTTCGGGACGGTGATCCCAAGCGGTACCTGGGCAAGGGCGTACTGACGGCAGTGGGGAATCTGAACGGGGAGATCCGGGACGCCCTCCGGGGGTTCGAGGCCCGGGAGCAGCTGGACATCGACAGGACCCTTATGGAGCTGGATGGGACCCCGAACAAGGGTCGTCTGGGGGCCAACGCCATACTGGCTGCTTCCATGGCGGCCGCCAGGGCTGCCGCCGCCGAAACGGGCCTTCCCCTTTACAAGTACCTGGGAGGGCCCGGGGCCAGCCTCCTTCCGGTTCCCATGATGAATATCCTGAACGGCGGATCCCACGCTCCCAACAACGTGGACATCCAGGAGTTCATGGTCATGCCCGTGGGGGCCGAGAGCTTCTCCCAGGGCCTTCGCATGGGGACGGAGATCTTCCATCATCTCAAGAAGGTCCTCACGGAGCAGGGCAAGAACACGGCGGTGGGAGACGAGGGTGGATTCGCGCCGGATCTGGCCAGCAACGACGAGGCGGTGGAGGTGGTGCTGCAGGCGGTGGAACGGGCCGGGTACCGGGCCGGGGAGGATATCGTCCTCGCCATCGACGCTGCCGCCAGCGAGTTCCACACCGAGGAAGGGGAGTACGTCTTCCGTTGGTCCTCCGGGGATCGGATGGACTCCAACGGCATGGTCCAGTTCTGGAAAGACTGGCTGAAGAAGTACCCCATCGTCTCGGTGGAGGACGGGATGGACGAGAACGACTGGGACGGCTGGAAGGACCTCACCCGGGCCCTGGGTGACAGGGTTCAGATCGTGGGGGACGATATTTTCGTGACCAACCCCGAGATCATCGAGCGGGGGATCCGGGAGGAGGTGGCCAACGCGGTCCTCATCAAGGTGAACCAGATCGGAACCCTCACCGAGACCCTCCAGGCCATACGATTGGCGGACGAGGCGGGGTACAAGTGCGTCATCTCCCATCGCTCGGGAGAGACGGAGGACACCTTCATCGCCGACCTGGCGGTGGCCACGGGGGTGGGGCAGATCAAGACCGGAAGTGCCAGCCGAACCGACAGAGTGGCCAAGTACAACCAGCTCCTGAGGATCGAAGAGGCCCTGGGAGCGGCGGCCAGGTATCCAGGGAAGGGCCTGTGGGCAAAGTGAGAAGGCTGATCCTCCCGGTCCTCCTGGGGCTGGCGGCCTACTATGCTCTTTTCGGAGGGGAGTACTCCCTTTTCGAGCTTCGAAACGCTCGCAAGGAGGTCCAGGTTCAAGGTCGTGAGCTGGAGGCCCTTCGCCGGGAGGTGGATTCCCTCAGGGCGTGGGTGGACTCCCTCCAGAACGATTCCACCACCCTGGAACGCCTTGCCCGGGAGAGGTTCGGCATGGTGAGGGAGGGGGAGGTGCTCTATCGCCTGGCGGAGCCCAGGGTGTTGGGACCGGATACCCTGTTCTGACCTGGTTCCTCTTCTGAGAAACAAGCCTCGGGCCGACGTGTCAAGGCTTGACACCCCCGGAAGGGGTCATGACCTTTCTAGTCCAAGCCGGAGTAGCTCAGCTGGTCAGAGCAGCGGAATCATAATCCGCGTGTCGGGGGTTCGAGTCCCTCCTCCGGCATCCAAGAAGGAGAGGGGTTTTCGGCCTCCTGGGTTACCCCGGGGGGCCGTTTTCGGTTGGTGCGGCTGCGGGAGGCCGGTGAGGCGTCGGGAAGCCGGTGCGGTGTCGGGAGGTCGGTGAGGCCGCAGAGGTCCCCCGGGCAGGGGGGCGGAAACGAGTGGGCCTACCTTCAGGGAGACCTTAGGGATGAAGGATTCCGGTGTGGCGTTCGTCACAGGGGCCTCGTCGGGCCTGGGAATGGGCCTGGCGGTAAGGTTGGCTCGAGAAGGGTATTCCGTGGGTCTCTCGGCCCGCCGGGAAGCCCAGCTGGTGGATGTGGCCCACAGGATCCGTGAGGCCGGTGGCCGAGCCGGGGTCTTTCCGTGCGACGTTTCGGAGCGGGGCCAGGTCCTGGCGTCCATCCAGAGGTGCCAGGAGGAGCTGGGGCCCGTGGACCTCCTGGTGGCCAATGCCGGCGTGAGCATCAATACCCGGGTGGATTCGTTCGACCTGGACTCGGTGCAGCGGGTCATCGAGACGAACCTCCTTGGGGCCATCTACGCCACTGCAGGTGTTCTTCCCGGGATGCTGGAAAGGGGAAGGGGCCATCTGGTGGCCGTGTCCAGCCTTGCGGGCTTCGCGGGCCTGCCCATGGGGGCGGCGTACTCCGCCAGCAAGGGGGGGATGATCAACTTTTTCGAGAGCCTGCGCATCGACCTCAGGGGCTCGGGGGTGGATGTCACCGTCGTCACGCCCGGCTTCGTCCGGACACCCATGACGGACCACAATCGTCACGCAATGCCCTTCCTCATGGACCTGGACCCGGCGGTGGAGGAGATGATGCGGGCCATCCGGAAGCGAAAGAAGAGCCTGGCGTTCCCCCGGCCCCTGGCCTTCATCGCGTGGAGCGCCCGATTCCTGCCGCGGCCCGTCTACGACCGGATCGCCGGCCGCGTGGACCGGAGAAAGGCCCCTCCCGCCGGAGGAGCGGCTTGATCCTGAGCCACCGAGTCCCCCGGCGCCCTTTCGGGGGCTCCACCTCCGCCGGTATCTTCCTCCAGTCCAGGACCCTCCTCTCATCGCGACGTTACCATGGCCGACCGGGAAACCACGCTCCTCGCCGGGAGAATCAGACGGATCGAGCAGATCCTTGGGACTCCCCTCCCTCCTCTGCGGCAGCCTGCCCTGTCCCCTCTTCCAAAGACCGAGCGAGACTTCCTGCGGGAGGCCGGTGAGGATCTCTACTGGAACGACCTGGAATGGGAGAAGCTCACCCAGGAGGAGAGCCTTGACCAGGAGGTTCTCACGGAGATGGCCTTTCCGGGCTTCCTTGCCTTCGTCCGTGGCCTGCTCCTCACGAACGTGATGCCCGACTCGCCGGCCCCTCCCCGACCAGCCCCGGAAGTGGTGGAGGACTTGCTGGGCTTCCTGGCAGCCAGGGTGGTGGAGCTCGGGGAAGAGGCTTCGGAGGGCGAGGGAGAGGAGAGGGATCAGAAGGCGGCGGATCTCCAGATGACCAGTCGGCTCCTGGACCTGTCCCTCTGTGTTCTTCACGACCTCGGACCGGAAGAGTTGGGAAAGGTGGAGGCTGCCCATTCTCCGGAGTAGTGCCGTTCCATGAATCGTTGGCCGCCTCGAAGGCCGGGTCATCCGTATCTGGCTGGGAGCCCCCTCCTCATCGCTCATCGGGGAGGCGCGAAATTGGCTCCGGAGAACACCCTGGCCGCCTTCCGCAATGCCGTGGACACATGGGGCGCAGACATGCTGGAAATGGATGTCCGTGCCACCGCCGACGGCGAGATCGTGGTGATCCACGACGAGAGCGTGGACCGGACCACGGACGGCAGGGGGCTCGTGTCGGATCTTCCCTGGGCCCAGCTCCGGGAGCTGGACGCCGGCTTCGGCTTTCGGGATCTCCAGGGCCGCCGCTCCTTCCGGGGCCGGGGGGAGGGTGTTCCCCGCTTTCAGGACGTGCTGGAGGCCTTTCCGGAAACGCGCCTGAACGTGGAGGCGAAGGACGGTGGGTCGGCGGCGGGCCTTGTGGAGATCATCCTGCGGTACGGTGCCCAGGACCGGGTCCTGGTGGCGGCGGAATGGGAGCGGAACCGGAGGATGGTGCGGGGCTATCCGGGACCATGGGGCGCTTCCCGCAGGCATGTCGCGGCCTTCCTCTTTCTCGCTCCCACTCCGTTGGGTCTCTTCTTCACACCGGGGTGCGATGCCCTTCAGGTCCCTGAGGAGCACAAGGGCATCAGGATCGTGAGCCGGAGGTTCCTGGCCCGAGCCCATGGGAGGAACCTCCCGGTCCACGTGTGGACGGTGGACGATCCCGACGACATGAGGCGCCTGCTGGCCTGGGGCGTGGACGGCATCCAGACGGATCGCCCCGATCTCCTTGCCCGGGTCCTGGTGGAGGAGGTGGGACGGCCTCGCCCTCCCGGCCTCATGGAGCCGGAGGGGGACCCTCCGCCATGACGGCTCCCGGTGGCCACACCCGGCGCGTCCCCGGGGGTACGGTACCAACCGATGGGGCGGCTTCCCTGGAGTCCCGTTTCGCCGCCGGACTGCTCCGGGAGGGTGGCCTCCGGGAGGGAGACCGGGTGGTGGTGGCTCTGTCGGGGGGGATGGACTCCCTGACCCTCCTCCACCTCCTCCGCTTCGGGACCGGGATGCCTTCGTTGGAGATCATCGCCGCCCACTTCGACCACGGGATGCGGCCCGGAAGCGAGGAGGACGCTCTCTGGGTGAGAGGCGTCTGCCGGGCCTGGGAGGTGCCTCTCCATCTCGGGCGGGCCGTGCCTGTGCCCTCCTCGGAGGCGGAGGCCCGGGACGCCCGCTACCGATTCCTCCTGGGCGTCCTGGGACGGGAAGCCGCCCGCTGCCTCCTGACGGGCCACCAGGCGGACGACCAGGCGGAGACCGTCCTCTTCAGGATCCTCCGGGGCACGGGTCTCACCGGATTGGCGGGCATTCCTCGCCGGCGGCCCCCGGGAATCCTCCGTCCCCTACTCCCGTTCACCAGGGAGGAGATCGGGGCGTATGCCAGTGGTCGCGGCCTCCATCCCCTCCGGGATCCCACCAACGTCGACACCACCATCCCAAGGAACTTCCTGCGGCTTCGAACCCTCCCGGAGCTGGAGGCGGGCCCGGCCCCCGGGGCCAGGCGTTCCCTGCGCCGGTTGGCTCGACTGGCCCGGGAGAACGAGGAGGGGTGGCGAAGCGTTCTTCCCCGTCTCCTTGATGGGGTTCTCGTGGACGACGATGCAGGGGTTACCCTTCATCGGACCAATCTGCTGGCCCTTCATCCCTCCGTTCGGAGCAGGGTCCTCCGTGAGGCCTTTGGCCGGGCCGGGGTCCGCCTGGACGAAGCAGGAACCCGGGCTGCCCTGGAGTTTACAAGAACCGGCGCCAGCGGGAGGTCCATCAGCCTTCCGGGTGGAAGGCTCTTGAGCCGGGACTTCGACAGGTTCCTGGTGAGGGTCAGGGAGGATCCGGACGAGGACGCGGCCCTGGCCATCGAAGGGCCAGGGGAGGGGAGGGGGTGGGTGACCGTGGGAGGCCGGAGATTCCAGGTGCTCTGGGGACCGGAACAGCCCCGGGGATCCCTTGGGACGTTCGGTGCACCACGCTCCGAGGTGCCCTTCCCACTCCTTCTCAGAGGTTGGACGCAGGGGGACCGGATCGTTCTCCCCTACGGTACCAAGAAGCTCAAGAAGTTGCTTTCGGAGGCGAGGGTTCCAGCTCCGGAACGGTCCAGGATCCCGGTCCTGGTGGACCGTGGGGGCCGGGTCCTCTGGGTGGCGGGCTTGGCTGCCTCCGCCCTGTTGGGCGCACCTGAGCAGGGGCGCGAGAACTTCTACATCGGGATTCGCAATGTCGAGGGACACTGAGCTCTTTTCAAAGCAGACCGGGCGGCAGCTGAGCCGGATCGTCTACTCCCGGGAAGAGATCCGACGCCGGGTTGTGGACATGGCCCTGGAGATCTCCGAGGCCTACGACTCGGAGGACGAGATCCTCGTGCTTGGCCTCCTGAAAGGGTCCTTCATCTTCCTGGCGGACCTGGTGCGGGAGATCCAACATCCCCTGCAGGTGGACTTCCTGGTGGCGTCGAGCTACGGGAACTCCACGAGAACCAGCGGTGAGGTGCGTCTGCTCTACGATCCGGAGGCCTCACTTTCGGGCCGAAGTGTTATCCTTGTAGAGGACATCATCGACAGCGGCACGACCCTCAATCGCCTGATGCCGCTCCTTGAGGCCCGAGGGCCCCGAAGCCTGGAGATCTGTGCCCTCCTTCACAAGCGGGTGGCGGTGCTGGATCGTGAGCCCCGATGGGTGGGCTTCGACGCTCCCCAGGAGTTCCTGGTGGGTTATGGCCTGGACTACAGCGAGAACTTTCGCCACCTCCCCTTCATCGGGAGCCTGTAAGGGCCCGGCGGCGAGATAAGAGACGGAATGGCTGAGCGCGAACCCCCCCAAACTGAACCGGGAAACCGCTTCTCCCGCCTGTCCAGGACCACTTCGTTCTGGGTGCTCCTGCTCCTGCTCTCCTTCCTGGCGATGCAGCTCTTCAGGGGCCAGGACACCGCATCCACCGAGTTCACCTTCAACCAGTTCAGGGAGCAGCTCGAGGCGGCGAACATCGACTCCGTCCTGGTGGTGGAAGGGCTGAGGGTGGAAGGGGAGCTCCGGCGGCCCGTAATCCACCAGGGCCGGGAGACCATCAAGTTCCACACCAAGCTTCCGGGTCCCATCAGCGAGGGGCTGGTCTCCCGCATGGAGGAGCAGAACGTCGTCATCACCGCCCTCCCCTCCAGGCAGGGGTGGGGAACGGTTCTGATCTCCATGCTGCCGTGGCTCCTCATCATCGTCTTCTGGATCTGGATCTTCCGCACCATGCAGTCCGGGGGCAACAAGGCCTTCCAGTTCGGACGCTCGAAGGCGAAGCTCATCTCCCCCGACAAGCCCCAGGTGACCTTCGCCGACGTGGCGGGGGCGGACGAAGCCAAGGTGGAGCTCCAGGAGATCATCGAGTTCCTCAAAGACCCCCACAGGTTCTCCAGGCTCGGGGGCAGGCTTCCCAAGGGGGTTCTCCTGGTGGGTCCCCCGGGTACGGGAAAGACTCTCCTGGCCCGGGCCGTTGCGGGGGAGGCCGGACGTCCTTTCTTCCAGATGTCCGGCTCGGACTTCGTGGAGATGTTCGTTGGTGTGGGGGCGTCCCGGGTGAGGGACCTTTTCGAGCAGGGCAAGGCCCATGCCCCCTGCATCATCTTCGTGGACGAGATCGATGCCGTGGGAAGGCACAGAGGTGCTGGATTGGGCGGGGGACATGACGAGCGGGAGCAGACGCTGAATGCCCTTCTGGTGGAGATGGACGGCTTCGAGAGCAACGAGGGGGTCATTCTCCTGGCTGCCACCAACCGCCCGGACGTCCTGGATCCCGCCCTCCTGCGCCCGGGACGGTTCGACCGTCAGGTGGTGGTGGACGCTCCGGACGTGAAGGGCAGGGAGGGGATCCTCCGGGTGCATGCCAAGAAGCTGCCCCTGGGGGACGACGTGGATCTGGGCGTCGTGGCCAAGGGGACGCCTGGCTTGAGCGGTGCCGACCTGGAGAACATCTGCAACGAGGCGGCTCTCCTCGCGGCCCGGGACGGTGCTGAGAGGGTTGCCATGACCCACTTCGAGCAGGCCAAGGATAAGGTCATGCTCGGGGCCGAGCGCAAGAGCCTGGTCCTCACCGAGAACGAACGGAAGCTCACGGCTTACCACGAGGCGGGCCACGTGGTTCTGGGGCTGAGGATTCCCGGCCTGGATCCGGTCCACAAGGTGAGCATCGTGCCCCGGGGCCGTGCCCTGGGCATCACGGCCTCCCTGCCGGAGGAGGACCGCCACACCTACACCAAGGAATGGCTCCAGGGGCAGTTGGCCATGCTCTTCGGCGGCCGGGTGGCGGAGGAGATGATCTTCGGTATGAACCGGATCACCACCGGGGCCGGCAACGACATCGAGCGAGCCACCTCCATTGCCCGGCGGATGGTGACCCAATTCGGGATGTCGGACGTCATCGGCCTCATGGCGGTGGGGGACCAGGAGCACCAGGTGTTCCTGGGACGGGAACTGGGGCACCGGCAGGGAGTGTCGGAGCACACCGCCCGTCAGGTGGACACGGAGGTCAAGCGGATCCTGGACGAGGCCCACGAAACGGCCAGGAAGGTCGTGGAGTCGGAAGGGGACCTCATGGAGCGGATCGCAGAGGCCCTCCTGGAGCGGGAAACCCTGGACCGTCACGAGATCCAGCTTCTGGCCGAGGGCAAGCCCCTTCCGCCCCTGGAGAAGCTCACCATTCCGGGGGCCCCCTCCGACGGAGCACCCCTGACGGCGTCCGGAGATTCCGGAGGAGCCCGGGACACAGGCACACAGGAAGAGGCAGGGGATCCGAAGGATGCCTCCGGGGCCCACCAACGGGTCTCTCCCCTGGCCGGAGCCCTGGACAGGAAGGGTACCACGGGCGTCGGGTCCCCAGTGGATCCCGCGGAGCCCAACGAGGAGGATTCGGGAGAAACGGCGCCGGAGGAGGAGGGTCGGGAAGGCCAGGAGGAGCCGGCCTTGGACGATCCGGAGAAGGCGAGAGCAGGTCGATGAGGGCAGATTCCCCCGCCGGGCAAGGATTCCATTCGAGAGGGAGATGAACGAGACCACATGAGCCGGGTGTGGGACCAGCTGCAGTTCCTTCGACCGGGGTGGGGAGACCTCATCGAGATCCTCGTGGTGGGGTTCTTGTTCTATCGGCTCCTCATCCTCCTGCAGCGGACCCGTGCCATGCAGATGCTCCTGGGGGCCTTCCTCCTTGTGGGCGTCTACTTCGCCGCACGGCTCCTTGAGTTCTCCCTCATCCGGTATCTTCTGGAGAACCTATTCCAGTACGGCGCCATCGCGGCCCTGGTGGTTTTCCAGCCGGAACTTAGGTCCGGACTGGCCCGGCTCGGGCGCAACCGTTTCGTGCGGTATCTGCGGGACCTGGAAGAAAGTCACGAGACCGAAGAGCTGGTGCAGGCGATAACGGATCTGGCGCGGCTCAAGCGCGGGGCCATCATTGCCATCCAGGGGGAGGTGGGGTTGGGCGAGTATGGCGATACCGGCAGCCCCGTGGACGCTCCTGTTTCCGCCGAGATCCTCAAGACCATCTTCACGCCCTACACCCCGCTCCATGACGGTGCCGTCATCATCAACGGTGGACGGATCGTCACTGCCGGAGCCATCCTACCCCTGACCCAGAGCCCCGTGAGCGACAAGTCCCTGGGTACGCGTCATCGGGCCGCTTTGGGGTTGAGTGAGGAAACGGACGCGGTGGTGGTGGTGGTGAGCGAAGAAACCTCCCGGATCTCGGTGGCCCGGGGAGGGCGGCTGGAGGTGGGGATCGACGAAGCTCGCCTCAGGGAGATCTTGCAGGGATCCCTGGGGTAGTAAAGGAATGCGGAGGTCCTCGCCCGGAGTGGGCGGAGGGTAGTTGTTGGGTGCGTTGACATCGTCCGGGACCGTCTCGTAGATTGCCCCGGTTCATTGCGGAACCTTTAGCCCTGCCCGTAGGGCCTTGAAGACGAAGGAGTTCCCTTTGGAAGGCTCGCAATACCAACTGCTGACGCTTTTCGCCGATGGCGGACCCATGATGTACCCTCTGGTACTCTGCTCCCTCATCGCCCTGGGCGTGATCATCGCGAAGGCGTGGACTCTCTGGCTCGCCCACAAGGACACCTCGAGGCTCCTGGCGGAGGTGGAGGAAGCGGCCCGGGCCGGCAAGGTCGAAGAGGCCATTCGAGTGGCTTCCGAGACGCCGGGGCCCGCAGCGGCCATTCTTCTGGCAGGCCTGAAGCGGATCAGGGGAAAGACCGTGGCGGAGGGTGAGGTGGAGCGGGCTGTCTCCACCACCGGCTCCATCGAGCTCGGCTTTCTCGAACGGGGCCTGGTGATTCTTGCCACCGTTGCGAATGTGGCCCCCCTCATGGGGTTTCTGGGCACCGTGGCGGGGATGATCCTGGCCTTCGCCGCCATCGAGACCGCAGGCTCGGTGGAGCCTACCCTGGTGGCCGGGGGTATCAAGGTGGCCCTCCTGACCACGGCCACGGGGTTGGCCATCGCCATTCCCGTGAACATCGGCTACAACTATTTCGTCACCCGCATCGACGTCCTCATCGCGGACATGGAGCAGGGGACCCAGCAGATCCTGAATCTGGTCTGGGACATGGAGAAGCAAGGGAGCCTCACGGTGGTCCGCAAGGAGCGCGTGAGGAGAGTTCTTTCGGGAGTGGGCACGAGATCAGCCCCCATCGCACGGCGGGGGGCCTCTCCGGCGGCGGATCAGGGCATGTCTCCGGGAACCGCCGAAAGTCCGACGGAACAGGGGTAGGGGCGGGGGAAGACCCTCACCTATCTTTTGGGTTTACAGTGAACGGCCTGAGAAGGTCAAAAGGAATTCCACAATGGCCATCCTGAATCAGAAGAAGACGAAGGTCAGCGACCAGATTCCCACTGCGTCCATGGCTGACATCGCCTTCCTGCTTCTCATCTTCTTCCTGGTCACCACCGTGTTCCCCAAGGACAAGGGTCTCGCGGTGGTTCTCCCGGAGCCGGGCCAGGAAACGGAGGTGAGCCCCAAGAACATCCTGCACATCATCGTCCGAACCGATGGCATCGTGGACCTCCGCCGAGGGGAGAGCACCTCGATCCAGCCGATCCGGCCGGGCCAGCTGGAGTCCATCTGGCGGCAGGAGGTCACCCAGAATCCGAACCTCATCGCCGGCGTGAAGACCCATCCTGACGCACCCCATCGCTACATGATCGCCGTTCTGGATGCCCTGCAGCTCGCCGGCGCCGATCGAATCTCTCTGCAGCTTCTCGAGGAGTTCTGACCATGCCCATCAAAGGCGGCGGTCTCGACCGCAAGTCGAAAGCAGCCTCGGAGATACCATCGTCCTCCCTGGCCGACATCGCCTTCCTCCTGCTCATCTTCTTCATGGTCACCACGGTGTTTCGGACCACGAGGGACCGGCCCATCGAATGGCCCCAGGCATCGGCCACCGAGAAGATCGATGAGAAGGTGAAGAACATCCTGAACGTTTGGCTGGAGCGGGACGGGTCCGTCTGGATCAACGACCGGAACATCCCCATGACTGAGGTGTCCGAAATCGTAGGACCGCTCTACGCCCAGTCCCAGCGCCGGCTCGTGATTTCCGTTCGGGCCGATCGGGACACGCCCTACATTTACGTAGACCAGGTGCAGAAGGAGTTGGTGGCCGGTGGAGTGGTCCGAGTGAACTTCGCCACCGAGCTCGAGCGTCAGATGAGGGGGATTAGACGATGAGCCCAGAAGAGAGCCCAACAGGACCCGGGAAGGGAATCCCTTTCCTCACAGCCAACGACCGATTCAAGCGGTCCTTCGGAGCCTGGTTCTGGAGCGCCATGATCCTGGCTACGGTGACTCACTTCGCCGTGTTCGCCTTCTGGCCAGAGATGACGGCGGATGACGTGTCGTTCTCCGCCAGTGAGCTGGAGGCCATCGAGCTCCCGCCGGAGATCGAGATCCCGCCGCCACCGGAGCAGATCGCCCGGCCCGCCACCCCTGTGGTGGCCTCGGCCGACATCGACGAGGACATCACCATTCCCCTCACCACCTTTGAAGATAACCCGGTGGAGACTCTCCCTCCGCCGCCAAGCGATGCCGGCGTGACAGACCTCTCGGCACAGCCCCAGTTCACCCCCTTCACCGTCCGCCCCGACATCCGGAACCGGGCGGAGCTGCAGCGGGCCCTGGAGCGTGAGTATCCGCCCCTGTTGCGGGACGCCGGGATCGGTGGAACGGTGCAGGTCTGGTTCTTCATCGATGACGAGGGCAGGGTGCAGCGGACCGAGGTCAACCAATCCTCCGGGCACGCAGCCCTGGACGCCGCCGCCCTCAAGGTGGCCGACATCATCGAGTTCACACCGGCACTGAACCGTGATAAGAGGGTGCCGGTGTGGATCTCCCTGCCTATCACCTTCACCACCAGATAGGCGCGCTTCGGCCGGAGAACCCGGCTCCGAACCTGGGCCCCGCCGGTCATCGGCGGGGCCCTCGTTTTGTGCGCCAGGCAAGGGCCCGGGCTCAGCTCCCCCCGGGGGGGCAGACCGCACCTCCTGCCCGAGCCGGAACGCGTCTCGCTGCCTGAGGGGTTTCTTTTCAGGGTTCGGGGTGGTGGCCAGGATTCGGAGAAAACGGTTCCTTCACCTCCTCGAAGTGGCTACTATAAAGATCTATGCACGAGGATCAGCTTCGAGAGAATCTTTCCCTTGTGAGGGAAGCCATCGAAGCCGCTGCCCGCCGGTCCGGAAGGGAGGGCCGGGAGGTCAAGTTGGTGGCGGTAACGAAGTCCCATCCTTTTGAAACCATTCGATCTGCCTTGTCCCTGGGCATTCGAGACATCGGCGAGAACCGGATCGAGGAGCTTCAGGAGAAGGCGGGGGTCCTGGGGCGGCACGCAGCGGTGTGGCACATGGTAGGGCATCTCCAGAGCAGGAAGGCCCGGAAGGCCGTTGGGGCAACGGATCTCCTCCACTCCCTGGACACCCTCAAGCTGGCGCGGCGCCTCTCCTCCTTTACCGTGGAGGACGATTCGGTCCTTCCCGTCCTGTTCCAGGTGAACGTCTCCGGAGAAGGGGCCAAGAGCGGCTTTCCGGTGGACCAGGCGGTGGAGAGCATCCATGAAGTGCTGGAGCTTCCGGGGTTGGAGGTCAGGGGCCTCATGACCATGGCTCCCTTCGTAGATGACGAGAAGATCCTCCGGCGGACCTTCGCCGGGTTGAGGCGCACGCTGGAGGAGGCCGGACGGCTTCCCGGGTTCGTGGGCCGCGAGCTTTCCATGGGGATGACCCATGACTTCGAGCTGGCCGTGGAAGAGGGAAGCACCATGGTCCGCATAGGGACAGCACTCTTCGGGGAGCGCCCGGGATGATCGATCTCACGCCATTGGATGTTCGCAAGAAGAGGGGGGACTTCCGCCGGATTCTCCGGGGTTATGATCCGGAGGAGGTGGACACGTTCCTGGAGCTGGCAGCGGAGAGGTTGGAGGAGCTGGTCAAGAACAACCTTGTCCTGTTGGAGAGGGTGGAGCGTCTGGAGCGCAGCCTCAACGCCCTGGAGCTGAGAGAGAGCGCCGTCCAGGAGGCCCTTGTGACGGCCCAGCGGCTTCGGAGCGAGGTCCAGGAGCAGAGCCGTCGGGATGCGGAGACTGTGAGGGACCAGTCCCAGCGGGAAGCTCAGCTACTCAAGGCCGAGGCGGAAGCCGAGATCGCCAGGCGCCTGGGGGAGGTGGAGGGGCTGGTGCTGGAGAGCCGCCGGTCTCTGGAGGAGCTGGAGCGGAGCCGCCGGAAGTTCCTGAAGGCCTTCCGCGGGCTCCTGGAACGGGAGCTCGACACCGTGGAGGTGGAAGAGGCTCGGACTCCTCTGGACGAGATACCTGTGGAGCTCGAGCTCAGTGGGTGGTTCGGCAGGGTCGGTCTCACCAAGAGGGGCCCTGAAGCGGACGGGGACGATGCTGCTCCGCCCGGGGGCTTCGACACCCAGATCCTCACCTTTGGAGAGGAGGAAGATGCTCCTCCGGCGGAGGATCCGGTGTGGGCGCCGGAGGTGGAGGAGCCTCCGGAGGAGCCTTCCGCCGTTGCGGAGGAGCCTTCCGCTGTTGCGGAGGAGGCTTTCGCCGTTGCGGAGGAGGCTTTCGCCGTTGCGGAGGAGGCTTTCGCCGTTGCGGAGGAGGCTTTCGCTGTTGCGGAGGAGGTCTCGCCCTCGGATGTGGCCGGTGATGAGGTTCCCGGCGCCGGGGAGACCATGGCCCCACTGGAGGCGGAGGTCACCCACGAAGGACCTTCCGCCACCGAGGACCATGACTCCGCCTCGGATGCCGCCCATGATGTCCTGCCCGTGGCGGCCTTGGCCCCGGATTCCCCGGAGGCCGAGAGTGCCGAGGCCCCGAGTTCCGATGGCGAGCCCACGTGGCTCTTCTCTCTCTTGAAGAGGGCGGACCAGGTAGAGAGGAAGGGAGATGTCTGAGGGCCCTGGATTCTCTTCCCCGCCGGGAGAGGACCCCATGGCCCCCTTCCGGGAGTCGTGTGCCGCCATCCGGGATCGGAGCGCCCTGGAGCCCCTGGCGGGAATCATCCTGGGTACCGGCCTGGGTGGCCTCGGGGGTGAGATCCAGGTGGAGGAGTCCATCCCCTACGAGGAGATTCCGCACTTTCCCCTGTCCACCGTAGAGAGTCATGGGGGACGTCTCCTTCTGGGCACGTTGGGGGGAACCCCTGTGGTGGCCATGCAGGGACGGTTTCACCGATACGAGGGGTATTCCCTGAGGGAGGTCACCTTCCCGGTGAGGGTGATGCGCCTCCTGGGGGCACGGTTCCTGGTGGTATCGAACGCTTCGGGTGGCATGAACCCCCTGTGGGCCCCTGGGGAGCTCGTCCTCCTGGATGACCACATCAACCTCCTGGGCGACAACCCCCTCCTGGGACCCAACCTGGAGGAGATGGGCCCCCGTTTCCCGGACATGTCGGAGCCCTATGACCGTGAGCTCCAGGGGCTTGCCATGGAGGTGGCCCTGGCCAGGGGCATTCGTCTTCACCGGGGGGTCTATGTTGCGGTGCCGGGCCCGAATCTCGAGACCCGGGCCGAGTACCGGATGCTTCGGGCCATGGGGGCGGATGTGGTGGGCATGTCCACGGTGCCGGAGGTCATCGTGGCCCGGCACATGGGAATGCGGGTCCTGGGGATCAGCATCATCACGGACGCCTGCTTCCCCGACGCCCTCGAACCTGCGGACGTGGGCAAGATCATCCAGACCGCCGCAGCAGCCGAGCCAAGCCTCACCGCCCTTGTGCGAGAGGTGGTCTCACGCCTCGACAACCTTAGCGACTCCTGACCCACATGCCCTACCCGGATCTGCCCGACACCCTTCTCCGCCTGGAGGAGGAGATCCTCCGGACCTGGCGGGAGGAAGATCTCTTCCGCAGGACGCTGGAAGCTACCGCTGACGGGGAGCCCTTCGTCTTCTACGAGGGCCCTCCTACGGCCAACGGTAGGCCCGGGCTCCATCACATCATCAGTCGGACCCTGAAGGACCTGGTCTGCCGCCACCGAGCCATGAAGGGGCGGAGCGTGACCCGCATCGCCGGCTGGGACACGCACGGGCTGCCGGTGGAGATCGAGGCGGAGCGGCGGTTGGGGATCAGCGGAAAGCCTCAGATCGAGGAGCTGGGCATCGCCCGTTTCAATGAGGTCTGCAGGGAATCCGTGTTCACCTACCAGGAGGTCTGGGAGGAGCTCTCCGAGCGCATCGGCTACTGGCTGGACTACACCCGGCCCTACGTGACCTTCCACCCCGAGTACATCGAATCCGTCTGGTGGATTCTCAAGGAGCTGGCCAGCCGGGGCTTCCTCTACCGGGGGTTCAAGAGCGTGCCCTACTGCCCCCGCTGCGGGACGGCCCTCTCCTCCCATGAAGTGGCCCAGGGGTACAAGGATATCGAGGACGCGTCCCTCTTCTTCCTCTGCCCCCTCCTAGGGGAAGACGGGGAGCCGGATTCGGATGGTAGGGCTTTCCTGGTGTGGACCACTACGCCCTGGACGGTTCCATCCAACGTGGGCCTGGCCATCCATCCCCACCTGACCTACGTGGAAGCGGCCGTCGGCGGACAGAGGGTGATCCTGGCGGAGGCCCTCCTGGAGAAGGTCCTGGGGGAAGGTGCCGAGGTGGTGCGCAAATACAGTGCGGACCAGCTCAAGGGACGACGGTACCTGCGCCCCCTGGACCTGGTCCCAGGGCCGGAGGACGTGCAGAACAGCTGGACGGTGGTCCTGGAGGACTTCGTCAGCGCCGAGGAGGGGACCGGCATCGTCCACATGGCGCCGGCCTTCGGGGCCGACGACTACGCCGCAGGGCAGCGCCACGGATTGGCCATGCTCCGCCCCCTGGACGACGCGGGCCGATTCACCTCGGAGATCCCGGTGGTGGGGGGGCTTTTCGTGAAGGACGCCGACCCTCTCCTGGTGGAGGAATTGAGGGCAAGAGGCCATCTCTTCTCCGTGGGCACCACGGTCCACTCCTATCCTCACTGCTGGCGCTGCAGCTCGCCCCTGATCTACATGGCTCGGGACTCCTGGTTCGCCGCCACCTCCACGGTGAAGGAGGAGATGCTCCGGGAGAACCGGGGCATCAACTGGCTTCCGCCGGAGGTGGGGGAGAAGCGGTTCGGGGAGTGGCTGGAGAACAACGTGGACTGGGCCCTGTCCCGGGATCGATACTGGGGGACCCCCCTTCCGGCCTGGATCTGCCAGGAGGACGAGGGCCACGTGGAGTGGATCGGAGGGCTCCGGGAGCTGGAGGCCAGGGCCGGAGGGCTCCCGGCGGGATTCGATCCCCATCGGCCCTTCATCGATGAGATCACCCTGGAGTGTTCCACGTGCGGCGGGACCATGCGCCGGACCCCCGGGGTGGTGGACGTCTGGTTCGACTCCGGGGCCATGCCCTACGCCCAATGGCACTACCCCTTCGAGAACGAGGAGGAGTTCGAGCGCCACTTCCCAGCGGACTTCATCTGCGAGGCTCTGGACCAGACCCGGGGATGGTTTTACTCCCTCCTGGCCATCTCCGTCATGCTGGGCCGGGGAACGCCCTACCGGAACGTCATGGTGAACGGGCTCATCCTGGACGAAGAGGGGCAGAAGATGTCCAAGTCCCGCGGGAACGTGGTGGATCCGTGGGATGCGGTGGAGGAGCATGGGGCCGATGCCGTCCGATGGTACCTTGTTACGGTGAGCCAACCTGGGGCCTCCAAGCGATTCGACCCCGAGGGGGTCAGGGAATCGGCCCGGAAGCTCTTCGACACCCTCTTCAACACCTACCGCTTCTTCGCCCTCTACGCGTCGGCGGAAGGCTGGTCCCCGGGGGAAGGGGATCCTCCTCCGGAGTCCCGCCCCGAAATCGATCGGTGGATCCTCTCCCGGTTGAACAACCTGGTGTTGAACGCGGAGGACGAGCTGGAGGCCTACCACGTGACCCGGGCGTATCGCGCCGTGGGGGACTTCCTGAACGAGGACCTGTCCAACTGGTATGTCCGCCGGTCCCGGCCCCGGTTCTGGGGGAACGCGGATGTCCCGGACTCCAGGGCGGCCTTCCGGACTCTCTGGGACGCCCTGGTGACTGTGGCGAGGCTCTTGGCCCCGGTTGCACCCTTCACGGCGGATTGGATCCATCGGGCCCTGGGAGCCGGGAGCGTCCATCTCGCCCCCTTCCCGGTGGGGGACCCCGGAATGGTGGACCGGGGCCTGGAAGAGGGGATGGATGCGGTCCGGGCCCTGGTTTCCCTGGGTCGAGCCGCCCGGGAGGAGGTGAAGATCCGGGTACGGCAGCCCCTTCGGACCATGTATGCCGTAACGCCGCAGGGGTTGGACCTGGAGGGCAGTCTCCTGTCCCTTCTCCAGGATGAGCTCAACGTGAAGGAGGTATCCTTCCTGGGCTCTGCGGAGGGATTGGTCCATCTGGTGGCGAAGCCCAACTACAGGGTCCTGGGCCCTCGATTCCAGAAGGCCATGGAAGCTGCCGCAACCGCCATCCGAGGGCTGTCCTCCGAGGCTCTGGCCCTGTACCGCAACGGGGGCACGGTCTCTATCGTGGTGGACGGGGTGGAGCACGTTCTGGGGACGGGGGAGCTGGAGGTTCAGGAGGAGGCGAAGGGTGGCCTCGTGGTGCAGGGGGATGGGCGGTTCACGGCGGCCCTGGATCCCCGGGTCGACGAGGCGTTGCGGCGGGAGGGGCTGGCCAGGGAGCTGGTGAACAGGATTCAGCGTTTTCGCAAGGATGCGGGCCTGGAGATCACCGACAGGATCTCCCTCACCATTTCCGGGGAGGGAGAGGTGGAGGACGCGGCCCGGGCTTTCCGGGACTTCATCTCCGGGGAGACGCTGGCCCGGTCCTACCGGGTGGGGGACGGGGAGGAACCGGGAGAGGGGGGGATCGAGCGAGAGGTGGATCTGGATGGCCTCCGGGCCAAGGTCGTCCTGGTCCGGTCCGGGGATTGAGGATTCCCTTGAAGGAGGAGGCGCGCTGCCATCACCTACGGGTGGAGGAAGAGGAGGGGGATCGCCTGGATAGGTACCTGGCCAGACGGCTGGAACTGTCCCGCTCCCGGTGCGCAGGCCTCATCCGGGAGGGTCGGGTCTGGGTGGACGGCCGTGAGGGGAAGAAGTCCGAGATCCTGGTGCCGGGCCAGAGGGTGAGGGTGGAGATACCGCCCCCGGAGCCTCTCGGGGTGGCAGCCCAGGATATCCCGCTGAACGTGGTCTTCGAGGACGAGGCGCTCCTGGTGCTGGACAAGCCGGCGGGGATGGTGGTTCACCCTGCACCGGGCCACGGGAGCGGAACCCTGGTGAACGCCCTCCTTCACCACGTGTCCGACCTCTCCGGGATCGGGGGCAAGCTTCGTCCCGGGATCGTGCATCGCCTGGACCGGTACACCTCGGGCCTTATGATCGTGGCGAAGGGTGACGAGGCCCACGTGGCCCTTTCCAACGCCATCCGAAGGCGAGAAGTTCGAAGGATCTATGGCGTGGTGTCCTGGGGACGCCTCCCGGAGTCTCCAATGACCGTGGACGCCCCCATCGGGCGTCATCCGGCCCAGCGGAAGCGAATGGCCGTGGTGGAGGGGGGGCGCAGGGCCCAGACCCGGTTCAGGGTTCGGGAGCGCTGGGACGCCGCCGAATACCTTGACGCGTCCCTCAAGACCGGACGCACCCACCAGATCCGGGTGCACCTGGCCCACATCGGCCACCCGGTTGTGGGGGACAGCGTGTACGGGGAACGTTGGGGGAAGGGAATGGGCGGCATCCATAGGGGGTGGGCCCAGGAGCTGGACCGGCGGGCCGAGAGGCAGATGCTCCACTCCTCGGACCTCTGGTTCCGCCATCCCCTGTCGGGGGAGGAGATGCGCTTCCATGCTCCCCTCCCCCAGGACATGGCTTCCCTCGTAGCGTGGGCGAGGGGAACGGACGGATAATGCCAGACCTGGATCCGAGGTTCACGTTCGAGCACTTCGTGGTGGGGCCGGCCAATCGCCTGGCCTCTGCTGCGGCCCGGCGTGCGGCAGAGAACCCCGGGGTCAGCTACAATCCTCTCTTCCTCTATGCTTCCTCGGGTCTCGGGAAGACCCATATCCTGGGGGCCATCGCCCATCATGCCAGCAGGCTTCACCCCGACATCCGGGTGGAGTACGAGACACTGGAAGGGTTCCTGGCTAAGCTGGCCCTTGCCCTGGGGAGCGAGGATCCGGTGGCGGTCCGAGGCAGGTACGAATCCCTGGACGTTCTCCTCATGGATGACGTCCAGTTTCTCACCGGGCAGTCGGAGGCCCAGGAGATGCTCCTGAGGACCCTGGACGTCCTGGCGGGGCAGGGGCGGCAGGCGGTCCTCACCAGCGACCGACCCCCTTCGGAGATCGATGGCCTGGATGCCCGGCTCCGGTCCCGGTTCGAGGGCGGCCTCTTGGTGGACATCGGCCCTCCGGAGTACGAGACCCGGGTGGCCATCATCCGGAAGAAGGCCGAAGCAAGGGGCCAGGCCTTGAACGCCGAGGTGGCGGACATCATCGGTCGTGTCGCCTTCAGGAACGTCCGGGAGCTGAGCGGTGCCCTGAACAGGGTGCTGGCCATCCAGGAGCTGGAGGGACGCACCGTGGGGCCTGAAGAGGCCGCCATCCTATTCGGAAGGAAGAAGCCGGTGGCGGGCTCCCACGCCACGGATGTGGACCGCTTCCTGGACGAGCTGTCCACCACGGTGGCGGCCCAGGTGGAAGCCCGGGAGCTCCCTTGGCGCAAGCTTCTGCGGGAGACGGCGGAAGAGGTGGAGGCGGAGGAGTTCAGGGCGGATCGCCTCCGACGCCTGGTGCAGAAGGACAGTCCCCCTGAAGACGCGCGCCAGGTGGTGCGGGAATTCAGGGAGACCATTCGCCGCCTGAAGGAGATCAGGGACCGACTCGAGGAGGTGGGAAACCCATGGCCCGAGGCGGCCCACGGCGTTCTCCGGGATCCTGAGCGTCTGGAGGAAGCGGAGGCCCTCCTGGCCTCGGCCCAAGAGAGGGCCAGGCCCTTCCCCAAGGTCCCGGACGGTCCGGAGCTCCAGTCCCTGGCGCCGGCCCTGCCGCAGCTCGTGGTCCGGGCCGCGGAGCAGCTCGCCCGGACCGACCGACCCGAGTACAGCCCTCTGTACGTATGGAGCCCCGACGGCGTGGCGGCCCGGATCCTCCTGGAGGCCGCAGGCCGCAGCCCCTCATCCAAGGGGGAGGAGCGGATGGTGGCATTCGCGTCCGTGGTGGAGTTTGCCCAGGACTTCATTCATGCCCTGTCGGCGGGGGTCGCAGGGGCCTGGAGGGAGCGGTGGTGGTCCACGGACCTTCTCCTGGTTCACGGTGTCCAGGAGCTCTCGGCCACGGAGAGGGCCCAGGACGAGTTCTTCCACCTCTTCGAGGCTCTCCAACGCAAGAGAGCCAGGATCATGGTGGCTGCCGACCGCCCTCCGGCGGAGATCGCGGGGGTGGATGATCGACTGAGATCCAGGTTCGAGGGGGGGTTGGTCCTGGAGGTCCCCCTGAGGGCGGAGGACCTTCCGGAAGGCCTCCCCCCCGCCGTTCCGGCTACGCCGTCCCCCGCCGTTCCGGCTACGCCGCCCCCCTCCGGGAAACCTGAGGCTGAAAAGCCCCGACCTTCGGTACCGGGAGCCAGGGGGAGGGGGAGGGATGCCCCCGCCGTTCCCGAGGATCTCTCGGTGACGGATCGGGAGTGGATCATGTCCTTCGGCCCCGGAGCCGGGGCGGCGGGGGGGAGCCCCTCTGCAGGAGATGGGGCCAGGCCAGGGCAAGGGACGGCGGAGGGGGGCATCTGGTTCCCCTCCCCGGAGGAAGTCGTCTGGGATTGGCCCAGGTTGAGGGACCGGGTAATGGAGGATCCTGACTGATGGCCATCGAAGGCTCCCTGGCGGACGTGGCCCTGGCAGACATCTGCCAGCTCCTGTCCCTGGGCCGGAAGACCGGATGCCTGACGGTGACGGATCGGGCGAACTTCGGCTACGTGTACTTCGAGAAGGGCCGGGTCGTCTACGCCTCCGTGCTGAATCGGCCGGATCGCTTGGGGGACCTCCTGGTGAAAGGGGGGGCCATCGCTCCCGAGGACCTGGCCAGGGCTGTGGAGCTCCAGCAATCCCAGGGAACCGGACGCCTGGGGGAGATCTTGGTGGAGACGGGTTCCCTGCCCCGCCAGGAGCTTGAGAAGTGGATCACGGTGCAGATCGAGGAGGCCGTCTTCCATCTCTTCGACTGGAACCGAGGGTCCTTCCATTTCAACCCCGACGAGCGTCCCGAGGACACCCAGGGCTTTCGGGTTTCCCTCAGCTTGGACGGGCTCCTCATGGAGGGGGCCCGAAGGGTGGACGAGTGGTCCCTCATCGAGAAGAAGATCTCCTCCCTCGACCTGATCTTCGTGCTCGGGAGGGATCCCCAGGCCGAGAGCGTCGCCCTGAGCCCGATTCAGGAGAAGCTCCTGCCCCTTCTGGATGGGTCCCGCACCGTCCGGGAACTGGCACGGGATGCGGGGCTGGTGGAGTTCGAGACGGGGAAAGCCCTCTACGAGCTGATTCGGGGGGGATTCCTCCAGGAAGTGGGGAAGAAGCTTCCGGGAGGAGGGGCGGGGAGGGAGTCGGCTGTGGAGAGGGGGAAGGCCCTTGGGCAGGCCTTCTACAAGGCCGGAATGCTGGAGGATGCCGCCATCGAGCTCAGGGCCGCCCTGGAGGAGGACTCGGGAGAGCCCACCTCCCGGTTCTTCCTCGGCCTCATCGCCCTCAGGTCCGGAGATCCCCGTGGGGCCCTGGACCACTTCGACGCCATGCCCGAGGGTGGGATGGCGGGGTATTCCGTGCTCCGGAACCGGGCCCTGGCCCTGGAGCAGCTGGGCCGGTTCGACGAGGCCATCCAGCTCCTCAAGGAAGCTGGAGCCCTGAAGCGAGGAGACCCGGACCTATCCCTGGCCCGGGGGATCGTGGAGCTCAAATCCGGCAACGCCCGGGTGGCCCGGACCACCTTCAGGGAGTATCGGGATCGCCTGGACCGGGCCTCTCCCCCCCCCATGTACTATGCCTTCGCCGTCCTGGCCGCAGCCGTGGCGGGCCATCCGGACGAGGCCATCAGCCTTGGGAGGGAGGGTCTCCGGATGTACCCGGCGGAGTCTTCCATCCTGGTCAATACCGGAGCGGTCCTGAATCACAAGGGCGACCACCAGGCGGCGGAGCAGTATTTCATCCGGGCCCTGGCCACGGGGTCCGATACCCCGCCCCAGGCTCACAAGAACCTCGGGGACCAGGCGTTCCGGCGGGGAGATCACGAGAGCGCCAAATCCCATTATGAGGAGGCCGTCAAGCTCGATCCGGCGTTGGGGGACGACGTCTTCCTGCAACTCGGGAGGATCGCCGTGGGAGAGTCGGACCCATCCCTCGCCGTCATCTTCCTCCAGAGGGCGCTGGAGCTCAACCCCCGAAACGAAGAGGCCCGGGCTCGCCTGAAGAATCTCTCGTCGCCCCCCTCCTGACGGGCCAGCGCTCAACGGTGTCCCCCCTGGCCCTGGTCCTGGCACTCGCTCCGGCGGCCCTCGGGGCGGCCTTTCCCCCGCCCGAGGATCCGGAGTCCACCTTCAAGTGGATCCAGGGCTCACGTGTCAGTGTGGCCTACCGAGGGGCGGACTCTCTCCGGGCGGCAAACATCCTACGGTTCCTGGAGGGGCTCCCCCCCCTTCCGGCTCTTCCGGACTCCCTGCCCAGCGCCATCAGCCTCTTCATCGCTCCGGACAGGGCCGTGTTCGACTCCCTCTCCGGAGGGCGGGTCCCCGAATGGGGGGCTGGAGTGGCCGTTCCGGCCCTCGGGCGGATCGTTGTCCCTGGTTTCGGGGCCCAGAGAGCCCGGGGCTGGGAAGAGGCCAGGGTACTGAGACACGAGTGGGCCCACCTGGGTCTCCACCAGTTTCTGGGGGGCCTCCGCCCACCCCGCTGGTTCGACGAGGGGTATGCCCAGTGGGCCTCCGGGGGGTGGAACCCCTCAGAGGGCTGGCGGCTCAGGGTGAGCCTGGCCATGGGAAGGGCTCCGCCCCTGGACTCCCTGGTATTGGACTGGCCCAGGGATCCGGCGTCAGCGGGCCTGGCCTATCTCCTCTCCGCCACGGCCCTGGAGTACCTGGTCCGGGAGAGCGGGGAGCGGGGCCTTCGCATCTTCCTGGAGCGTTGGAGGGAGCTGGGGAACTTCGACCTGGCCATGATGACGGTCTACGGCGTGACCCCGGGGCGGTTTGAGGAGGGGTGGAGGAAATACGTCCGAAGACAGTATGGCTGGCTCTTCGTCCTCTCCCACTCCACCGTGTTCTGGCTGGCTCTGGCCCTGGCCCTCTTCCTCCTCTTCAGGATACGGAGGAAGCGAAACCGGGAGGTCCTTGCCCGGCTTCGGGCCACCGAGCCTCCGGACACGCCGGAGTTCTGGATTCAGGAGCCCGACGAGGCCGGGGACGGGTCAGGGGAAGTGCCCCTGCATCATGTCAACGACGAGGACCGATGACCTATGAAGCACCGAATCCTGGTGGTGGACGACGATCCGGGTCACCTCAGCGTGGTGAGCGCCATCCTGGAGGAGACGGGATATGACGTGGAGCGGGCCGAAGACGCCGAGCAGGCCCTCTCCCGGGTCCACGGGTTCAACCCGGCCCTGGTCCTGACGGACCTGCGCCTGCCGGGGATGGATGGAGTGGCCCTCCTGGAGAAGGTCCGGGAGCGGATGGACCATGTGGAAGTCATCGTCATGACGGGTCACGAGGACATGACGAGCGCCATCCATGCCATGAAGGCCGGGGCGTTCGACTATGTGGTGAAGCCCATCGAAGTGGCGGCCCTCCAGGACCTGGTTCGACGGTGCCTCCGGGAACGGGAGCTCAACATCCAGGCCAGGGCGGACAGGGGTGCTCCGGACCAACCTCCGGAGCCAGACGAGCAGGCCGTCATCGGCCGGGACCCCCGCCTCATGGAGATCTTCAAGATGATCGGTGTCCTGGCCCGGAACCGGGCCACGGTCCTCATGAGGGGCGAGACGGGCACGGGAAAGGAGGTCATAGCCCGGGCCATCCACAC
>Ga0209498_1000455_pt1 | contig 24982 bp, 21 predicted proteins | sample WalLakDeSediment_FD_184131 | JGI IMG/M metagenome (GOLD analysis project Ga0209498, IMG submission 184131) | Lake sediment microbial communities from Walker lake, Nevada to study Microbial Dark Matter (Phase II) - Walker Lake 11/02/13 Deep... | ecosystem: Environmental > Aquatic > Freshwater >...
CGCCGTGCACCGCCGCGGAGGCCCGGAGCTCACCGCCGCCTGCCGCGAGATCGGCGGCATCAAGTACGGCCAGGCGGTCGTCACCGCCGGCTTCCGCCTCGCCGCCGAGCGGGTGATCCACACGACCACGCCACCGTGGAAGGGCGGGCAGTTCGGCGAGCTCAGGACCCTGGAGGCCGCCTACGCGGCGTCGTTCGACATCGCCCGCCGGCTGCGCCTGCGCACGCTGGCCCTCCCGGCCATCGGCACCGGCGCCTACGGCTACCCCCCCGAGGTCGCCACCGAGGTCGCGGTGAACGTGACGCTGCGCGAGCTGCTGCAGCCCGGCGAGCTGGAGCTGGCGCGCTTCGTGCTGGCCGACCGGGCGATGGCGGGGCTCTACCGGCGCGTGCTGACCCAGGCCGCGCCGACGACCGCGACGCCCACGGCGGCGATGCCCTCGTGAGGCGCAGCGCCGCCGTCGACCCGGACCGCGTCCGCGGCGCGTTCCTCGGGCTGGCGGTCGGCGACACCGGCGGCGCCGCCGTGGCGTTCCGACCCCGGGGCACCCTCGAGCCCCTCCCCGCCATGGACGGTGCGGGGCCCAGACGACCGGGCATGCCGTAGGCTGCGGCATGAGGGGATGGTCATGGCCACCGATCGCCGCGACGGCATGACGTACGCGCCCAGCGGGCCGGTCCGGCCGGTCGTGGCGGCGGGCGAGTTCGTCTTCGCCGCCGCCCACCTCGACCACGGCCACATCTACGGCCAGTGCAACGGGCTCCTGGAGGCGGGCGCCGATCTCCGCTGGGTGGTCGATCCCGACCGCGCCAAGGTCGACGCCTTCGTGGAGCGCTACCCGGGCACGCGCGTCGCCCGCGACCTCGACGAGATCCTCGACGACCCCGACGTCCGCCTGCTGGCGGCCGCCGCCGTCCCCAGCGAGCGCTGCGACCTGGGCCTGCGGGTGATGGCCGCCGGCAAGGACTACTTCACCGACAAGGCGCCGCTCACCACCCTGGCGCAGCTGGCGCGCGCGCGCGACGCCGTGGCGCGGACCGGGCGCAAGTACCTGGCGTACTACAGCGAGCGGCTCCACACCGAGAGCGGGGTGCGCGCGGGCGAGCTCATCGCGGGCGGCGCCATCGGCCGCGTCGTCCAGGTGCTGGGCCTCGGGCCGCATCGGCTCAACGCCGCCTCGCGCCCCGCCTGGTACTTCGACCGGGCGCGCTACGGCGGCATCCTGCTCGACCTCGGCAGCCACCAGACCGAGCAGTTCCTGCACTACGCCGGCGCGCACGACGCCGAGGTGCTGAGCGCACGCTCGGAGAACCTGGGGCACCCCGAGCACCCGGGGATCGACGACTTCGGCGAGGCGTCGCTGCGGGCCGACAACGGCGCCTCGAACTACTTCCGGGTCGACTGGTTCACGCCCGACGGCCTGCCGACCTGGGGCGACGGGCGCACGATCATCCTCGGGACCGACGGCTACATCGAGCTGCGCAAGTACATCGACCTCGCCCGCCACGACGACGGCGACCACCTCTACCTCGTGAACCACGCCGGCGTCGAGCACCAGGCGCTCGCCGGGAAGGTGGGCTACCCGTTCTTCGGACAGCTCATCCTGGACTGCCTCGAGCGGACGGAGCGCGCCATGACCCAGGCCCACGCCTTCAAGGCGGTCGAGCTGTGCCTCCTGGCCCAGGCGGCGGCCGACGGGGGGCGGCGGCCGTGAGCGACGCGGGCCGGCCGTCCCTGTACGTCACCGACTGCGACCACCCCAGCCTCGACATCGAGCGCCGGATCGCCCACGCCGCCGGGTTCGGGCTCGAGCTGCGCCAGTGCCGCACGGCGGCCGACGTCGCGAGCGCCTGCCGGGAGGCCGCCGGCCTGCTCGTCCAGTACGCGCCGATCACGCGGGCGGTCGTGGGGGCCCTGTCCCGCTGCCGGGTCGTCGTCCGCTACGGCGTCGGCACCGACACGGTCGACATCGACGCGGCGACCGACCACGGCGTCGCCGTCTGCAACGTCCCCGACTACGGCGTCGAGGAGGTCTCGGACCACGCGCTCGCGCTGCTGCTCGCGCTGGGCCGGCGCATCGCCACGCTCGACCGGGCCGTCCACGCCGGCGACTGGAGCCTCGCCTCGAGCCCCGACATCCGCCGCCTGCGCGGCCGCGTGCTGGGCCTGGTGGGCCTGGGCCGCATCGGCCGCGCCGTGGCCGGCAAGGCCCAGGCGCTGGGGTTCGAGGTCGTGGCCCACGACCCCTACGCCGACGAGCCCGTGCCGGGCGTGACGCCGGTGGGCTTCGACGAGCTGCTGGCGCGATCGGACTTCGTCTCGATCCACGCGCCGCAGGTGCCCGCGACGCGCCACCTGTTCGACGACGCGGCGTTCCGGCGCATGAAGCCCGGCGCGTTCCTGATCAACACCGCCCGCGGCGGCCTCGTCGACACCGCGGCCCTCGTCCGCGCCCTGGCCGACGGGCGCCTGGCCGGCGCCGGGATCGACGTGCTGGAGCAGGAACCCATCGCGGCCGGCGATCCCTTGCTCGACCAGCCGAACTGCCTGCTGACGCCGCACGCCGGCTGGTTCTCGCAGGACGCCTTCGTGGAGCTGAAGACGAAGGCGGCCGAGGAGGCGGTGGCCGTCATGCGAGGGGCGACGCCCCGCTACTGCCTCAACCCGGCGGTGCTGGGTCGGGCCGGCGGCGGCGCGGGCCCCACGCCGGGCGCGCCCCGCGGTCGGTAGACGGCCAGGGCTCGCCTCGCCGACCGGCTAACCGCCCCCGCGGACGGCGCCCCCCGAGCCATCGCCCGACGCCCGCCGGCCCGGCAACAGTCGGCTGTAGATCAGCTCCGGGTCGCCAGGATCCAGGTGGTCGACGATGCCGCTGCGGACGTAGCCGAGCCTGTCGAGCAGCGCCTGCATCACCAGGTTCGACTGGTTGGTCGAGGTGAAGAGCCGGTCCGAGCGGCACGCGCGCTCGGCGTGGTGGACCAGTGCGGTGGCGACGCCGGCGCGGCGGTGGTCGGGGTGGACGGCGAGCATCGAGATGAACCCGCGGCCGAAGAAGCCGTGCTCCAGGACGAGGTAGCCGACGACGGGCCCCTCGGTGGCGGCGGCCTCGCTGCCGGTAGCCCCCACGCCGCCGGACGCGGCGCCCCCGGTCGCGACCGCGCCGGCCGCGCCGCCGCCCACGACCGCCACGTAGGCCGCGCCCTCGGCCACGCTGTGGCGGATGAACCGCCTCCGGGCGCGGTCCACACGGGCCACGAGGTCGGCCTCCTCGATGGCGCGCACGTCGTCGGGGCGCGCCTGCCGCACCACCACCGCGAACTCGGGTTCGGTCACCGCTCGGGCCCTCCTGGGGACACCGTACCGCCCTCGGGTGCCTCAGGTCGGCCGCTGCGCCGGGATCCAGAGACGCGCCCGCGTGCCGTTCGCGTCCCCGAGATCGAACCCGCCACCGTGCGCCTTCGCCACGGCACGCACGACGCGCAGACCGAGGCCCTTGCCCTCGACCTTGTGCGCCAAGCCCGGCCCGGTGTCCGCGACCTCGACGAAGGCCGTGCCGTCGACCACCCCGCTGCGAAGCGTGATCCTGCCGGATCCGGTCGCCCGCAACGCGTTCGACATCAGGTTCGCCAGCGCCTGGTCGAGCAGCCGCGCGTCGCCGCTGACCGGTGCGGGCTCGGTGTCGAGCTCCAGGACGAGGCCCTTCTCCAGCGCCAGGGGCAGGTAGCGATCGTAGGCGTCCGCGGCGAGCCGTTCGAGGTCGACGCGTTCCAGCACCGCGTCGCCGGCCTCCGCCGACGAGAGGGCGAGCAAGTTCTGGGCCAGGGTCTCGAGGCGCGTGGCCTCCCGGTAGAGGCGGCCGACCATCTCCGGACTCAGCGCCATCCGCCCCGCCTGCACCGCCTCGAGCCCGGCCCGCAGGGCCGAGAGGGGCGTGCGCAGCTCGTGCGCGGCGTACCGCAAGAACCGCTGTTCGCGCTCCCGCTGGGCCCTGAGCAACGTGAGCAGGCGGCTGAAGGCCTGGGCCAGGCGCGCCGGTTCGTCACGCCCACGGATGTCGGGCACGTCCTCCGCGGTGTCGAACCGCTCCGTGGCCGCGGTGAGGCGGCGCAGCGGCCGGAGCGCCAGCCCGACGACCCACCACGCGAGGCCGCCGGAGAGCAGCGCCACCAGCAACGCGACGCCGACCGCGAGCTCCGGGTAGGGGACCAGTACGTCGCGCAGCCCCTGCAGGGGGCGTCCCACCTGCACCACGACCGCCGCGTCCTCGTCGCGCACGGTGTACACCCGCCACTCACGCACCGTGTGCCCGCCGACGCCGCTCAGGACGCGCTCGGCGTCGAGCGGCCGGGGCGAGTTGATCGCCCCGCCGGTCCAGATCAGCTGATGATCGACGTAGACGTGCGTGGCGCTGCCGACCCGTTCACCGGTCAGGAAGCTGCTGATACCGGCGGGGATCCGCACGGGCTGATCCTCGCGCGCCAGGACCGCCTCCATGATGAGGTTCGCCAGCAGCCGGTTCTCCTCGTCGAGGCTCGACATGCGCAGGTTCAGCAGGCCCACGTAGGTCAGGGTCAGGCCCAGGCCGGTGGCAAGCAGCGTGAGGCCAGCGGCCACCCACGCGAGCTTGGCCCGGAGGCTCATGCGCGTGCACCGTTACGCCGGGCCACGGTAGCCGACGCCCCTCACCGTCTCGACCACCTCGTCGCCGAGCTTGGCGCGGAGGTTGCTGACGTAGACGTCCAACACGTTGGAGTCGGTCTCGAACCCGAGGCCCCAGACCCGATCGAGGACCTCGGCCCGCGTGAACACGCGCCCAGGGTGCTGCATGAGGAGCGTCAGGATCTCGAACTCCTTGTTCGTCAGCTTGACGGACCCGCCCGAGCGCTTGACGAGGCGCTCGACGGGCCACAGTTCGACGTCGCGCCACCGCAGCACGCTGCCGCGCACGTCGCCGCGGCGGAAGAGCGCCTTCAGCCTCGCCAGCAACTCGTCGAGCGCGAACGGCTTGGGCAGGTAGTCGTCGCCGAGATCGAGCCCTCGAACACGATCGGGCACGGCGTCACGGGCACTCAGGAAGAGGACGGGTTGGCGGAAGCCGGCCTCGCGTAGGTCGCGCGCAAGATGGAAGCCGCCATCGTCGTCGTTGGGAAGCATCACGTCCAGCACCGCCACGTCGAAGGCCTCGCGCCATGCCGTCTCCCACGCGGTCGGCCGGTCGTGGGCCAACTGCACGGTGAACCCATGCGCCTCGAGGCTCTCCTGCAGCGTGAACGCCAAGCCGATGTCGTCCTCGACGATCAACACGCGCATGCGTTCTCCTTGCGCCGTGCGCCGGTCCATGGCGACGCTAGGCGCGCCGGGTGAAGCCCCGATGAAACCCGCGGCCTCAGGGCAACGGCACCCGTTTCACGCCCGCTTAACGCCTCCACCCTACCCTCTGGCCACGTCACCGTCCTGAAGGGGGACACCATGGCCACCATCGCCTCACCACGCTCGTTCGCGGACCGGATCATGTGGGACACGCGCATCAAGCCGGCGCTCATCGCACTCGCCGTCGGGGGGATCGGCTACCTGATCGGCGCCTACTACGTCGCACCGCGGATGGCGGCGGCGCAGCCCACCTACATGCCGACGGCGTACGCCGCCCTCCCGAGCGGGGCCGTCGCGATCACGCTGGTGGACGGCGGCACCGCCCTGCTCCCGGTGCGCATCGCGGACACCGGCACGGCCCGGGACCTCGGCCTCCGGAACGTGGGTGAGCAGGCCCTCGCGAACTCCTTCCTGCTCTACGTGCTGACGCGCGAGGTCACGACCCGCGCCACCTACTCGGTCGACGGGCTGAGGACCCCGGTCGAGTTCGCCGCCATCGACGCGACCGGCGCCGTGGTCTCCATCACCCCGGCCGCCCTCGGGACCACCCGGGTCTCGATCGCCGAACGCCACCAGTGGCTGCTGGCCGCCCCATCGGGCACCCTGGAGCGCTTCGGCGTGACCGTGGGCGCCACCATCGACCCGACCCGCGTCGCCAAGTTCTGATCCCCGTGCCTCGCACCGCGAGGCAGGACCACACCGCCAACTGGCGCCGCCCTCGCATCGGGGGCGGCGCCGACCATGCCGGCCGCGTCAACCCCTCCCCGCCACCCGCAACCTACGCAGGCGCGTGGGCTCGTGCGCCGCACCCGGTGGTCGACCGGTGTCGCCCTGCCTACCTGGCGGCCGCCAGCTCCCAGAACTCCCGCTGGCCACCCCGCTCGGTCCACGCGTGCCACTTCTCGAAGAACTCCGCCGTGGCGCGCTTCGCCCTCCAAGCTGCCCAGCACGCCTCCATCTCCTGCAGGTCCTGGTACTCCCACTCGACGACGACCACGCCCTGCGGACCGATGAACGGCACGTAGATGCGGTACGCGCGGTCGAAGACGGGATTCCAGACGATGTCTTCCCTCAGCGTCTTGACGACCTCTTCCTGGCACCCTGGCTTCACCTGAAACGTCCAGCGCTCGACGACCATGGCCTTGCTCCTTCCCACCCCTCGGGGGTGACGTGCGCGTGCCACGGAAGCGCAACCTTGGGTCCCTTCACGATAGCGGTGCCCACCCGCATCGGCAAGCGCGGGAGGCCGCCTCGCGACGCGGGCCCATCGCCCAGCGAAGGTCGCCGAACCCTGGCCACGACCCCGCGCACGCGCGATAATCGCCAGCGAGAGGACGGAGGTACCACGCATGCACATCGGCATCTTGACCGGCGGGGGCGACGTCCCCGGCCTGAACCCCTGCATCAAGGCGGTCGTCTACAGGCTCACCGAGGCCGGACACGAGGTCACGGGCATCCGGCGCGGCTGGGGCGGGCTGACGGCCACCAACCTGGACGACACCGAGAGCGTCATGACCAACCTCATGCCCTTGACCCGGGGCAACGTGCGCACGGTGGACCGCTCCGGCGGCACCTTCCTGCACACCTCGCGGACCAATCCCTCGAAGGTGAAGGCGGACAAGGTCCCCGCCTTCCTCGCCGACCAGTACGCCGGCGAGGGGCCGCACGACCTCACGCCGCACGTGCTGCGCGTCCTCGAGAGCCAGGGCATCGACGTCCTCATCCCCATCGGCGGCGACGACACGCTCTCCTACGGCCTGCGCATGCACACCGAGGGCTTCCCCGTCATCGCCATCCCCAAGACGATGGACAACGACGTCCACGGCACCGATTACGCGCTCGGCTTCTCCACCGCGGTGACGCGTGGCGTGCAGTTCATCCACAACCTGCGCACGTCGTCGGGTTCGCACGAGCGGATCGCCGTCGTCGAGCTGTTCGGCCGCTACAGCGGCGACACCTCGCTGATCACCGCCTACCTCGCCGGCGTGGACCGCGCGATCATCTCCGAGGTCCCCTTCGACATCGACAAGCTCGCCCGGCTGCTGGTCGCCGACAAGGCCGCCAACCCGTCGAGCTACGCCATGATGACCATCTCCGAGGGCGCCCGGCTGGCCGACGGCGACATGGTGCTGAGCGGCGAGGCCGACGCCTACGGCCACCGCAAGCTCGGCGGGATCGGCGCGCTGACGGCCGCCCTGATCAAGGAGCGCACCGGCGAGGACATCATCTACCAGCAGGTGGGGTACCTGATGCGCTCGGGCGCGCCCGACTCGCTCGACCTGATGGTCGCCACCAACTACGGCGTGATGGCCGCCGACCTCGCCCTCGAGGGCCAGTCGGGCCGCATGGTCGCGCTGCGGGCCGGGAAGTACACGCACGTGCCGATCTCGGTGACCGGCGAGGGCCTCAAGCGCGTCGACGTCGACGAACTGTACGACGTCGAAACGTACCGGCCCAAGGTGCGCCACATGCTCGGCAAGCCGATGTTCCTGTAGCCCGGGCGGGCAGCACCGTGACCTGGCCGCAGGGGCCCCGGGTTCGGCGTGTGCGTCGCCGACGCTCCGCTCAGTCGATCTGACAGGCCTCCAGGACGTTGCCATCGGGGTCGAAGAACTGGAACGTGGTCACGCCGCCGCCCGCCACCACCTCGGCGACCGGCACGCCGCGCTCGAGCAGCAGCCGCCGCGTCGCGCGTGCATCCGCCACCCGGAAGATCGGGAAGGGCCGCGCGGCGCCCACGCCTGGCGGGAGCTCATCGGCTTTCAGCTCCCACAGCGTCAGGCTGGTGGGCCCGCCCACGTCCAGCACGACGAGCCGCTCGCCCGCGTCGGCAAAGGTCCGCGTCAGCCCCAGCCTCTCGCGGTACCAGACCTCGGCCGCGTCGACGTCACGCACCCTCAGCAGCACCGTGTCCAGCCCAGCGAACAACGCACCCGGCTCGGCCATCGTCCACACCCCCTCGCGCATCAGAATGCGTCAAGCCCGGCTCCATCCGTCTCGGCCCCACGGTACTTCGCCACCCCGCGCGCATGGTGAAGCGCGAGGAGCGCCTCGAGCCGAGGCGCCACGCCGCGGCAGGCCGCCGCAACCGCGGCGGCGCCGGTGAGGTAGGCGAGGCAGGTGTCGGCGTCCCAATCGACCGGCGGGTCGTCGACCACCGAGCGGACGTTGGAGACCTGGTCGGCCAGTTTCACCACCTTGACCTCGTCCGGCAGGCGTGCCAACCGCTCGGCTTGGCGGCGCTTGCGCGCCTCCAGTGGAAGGCCCGCGTACACCTCGGGATCGGTGAGGCCCTCGACGATGCCGGCGACCGCGTCTCCGAAGGCCGACCGCAGCTCCTCGAGGGTGGCGGGCGTGTCCTCGACGACATCGTGGAGCCAGGCCGCCACCACCACCGGCTCGGGCCAGCCCTCGTCGGCCACGTAGCCGGCCACCTCCGCCAGGTGCAGCGCGAAGGGCTCGTCGGCGGCGTTCGGCCGACGCTGGTCCGCGTGGTATCGCAGCGCGAAGCGCATGGAATCGTGGAGCAGGCTCATCGCCCCGCCACCCGTCGCCCGAGGCGCCTCCGCGTCGCCGGCCCGCGCCACGCCGCGGGAGGCGGCCCCGACCGCGCCGTCACAGCCCGCCGTACGCGTCGAAGGCGCCGTCCGCGCCCGGCAGCAGGTACTTTCGGAGCAGGATGACCTGGCCCGTGTGCCGCGCCTCGTCCATCAGCAGGTGCAGCCAGTAGTAGTGGGTCGTGCTCGGCCGGCCGGCGAAGGTGCGCGGCTCGGTCAGCCAGGCATCGTCGCGCGCCGTGAACAGCGCCTCGGTCTCGGCTCGCACCTCGGCCAGGTGACGCTGGTACGCCTCGATCCCCTGCCCCACCAGCGGATCGCCCTCGAAGCGGAAGGCCCGCGCGAACGCCGCGTCCTCGTCGCCGAAGCGACTGCCGTCGCGGGTGATGCGCTGGAACAGGCGCTCGGCGGCGGCCACGTGGACCAGCAACTGGCCGACCGTGTTGCCGCCATGCGTCGGCCGGGCGGCGAGCGCGGCGGCGTCCATGCCGCGGGCCGCGCTCAGGAGGAAGTGCCGACTGGAGGTGAGCGCGCCCTGCAACGCCTCGAGGTGCGGGGCGCGCCCCTCCCTGGGACCGACGAAGAACGGGCTCGCCCACGCCTCGGGCGCGTCCAGCGGCGGTCGGTCGTCGTCTGCCACGGCCAACCTCCGGGTCGTCTCGCCTGCCCGCGTGCATCCTCCCGCCCACCGTCGGTGCGCCTCACGGAGCCCGCGCGCGGCCTTGCAGGTCGAGCGTGGCCGGAGGCTAGCACGGTGCGCCGCTCGACCCGCCTCGTCCCTCACTCGCCCACGTACCACCGCACCTCGTCGATCATCGCCGAGCCCGCGCCGCCGCCGACCTCGATGGCGACGCCGAAGACCTCGCGGCGGAGGAAGCCCTCGTCCGGCGCGCCGTCGGGTTGCACCGCGGCCCGTTCGAACGCCGAGAAGGGCAGCCGCACCAGCGTCCAGCCCTCGGTGTCGTCGCGGAAGCTGGCTTCGAAGCGCGCGGCGGTGTCCGGCGCCTGGTAGACGCGCACGTAGTCGATCACCATCTCCTGCGGGAAGGTGGTCGTCTCGTCGGGGTACCCCGGCCAGTGCCCGCCCACGGCGACGTTCAGGATGAGGAAGTGCGGGTGGTCGAACACCCAGCGCGCGCCGCGCGGCAGGTCGGCGGGCGTCACGGTGGAAAACGGCACGCCGTCGAGCGACCACACGATGCGGTCGGGGTACCAGTCGATGGCGTAGACGTGGAAGTCGTCCGCGAAGCGGCCGCCGTCCGGCAGCGTCGTTCCGCGGCCGACACCGCCGCCACCGGAGTACCCGGGGCCGTGGAGGGTGCCGTGCACCCGCTCCGGCTCGCGCCCGATGTTCTCCATGATGTCGATCTCGCCCGATTCGGGCCAGCCCACCTCGAAGATGTCGTTCCCGAGCATCCAGAAGGCCGGCCACAGGCCCTGGCCGGTGGGGATCTTGATGCGCGCCTCGATGCGCCCGTAGGCCACCTCGACGCTGCCGGCGGTGATGATGCGGGCCGAGGTGTACTCGCAGGGCGCGCCGTAGTAGCACGGCGATGCGTCGCCGTGGGTCTCGAGCGCGCGGATCACCAGGTGGCCGTCGCCGTCGAGCGACAGGTTCGCGGGGTCGTCGGTGTAGGTCTGCCGCTCGGCGTTGCCCCAGCCCGGGATCCCGTTGGCGGTGCCGTCGCCGATCTCGGGCCGCCACACGCTCGGGTCGGGCAGCGCGCCGGCGGGGCCGTCGAACTCGTCGGACCAGGCGAGCTCCCACGGGCGGGTCTCGTCGCGGCCATCGAGAACCTGCACGCGCACCTCGCGCCCGCTGCCGTCGCCGTGGAACCAGAACTCGATGCCGTCGGCGTGGCTCGCGTCCATCGCCTGCGCGAAGCGGGCGCGCACCTCACCGACCTCCTCCCACGAGAACGCCAGCACGCTCTCGAAGCGGCCCTGCCCGGGTCGGGCGTTGGCGGCGGTCGCCAGCAGTTCGACGGACCCCGCGGTCGTGCCGGCCCCGGCCTCGAAGGGTCCGGCGCCGTCGCCGAACTCGCCGATGAGGTCGGGATCGACGGGATCGGCGTCGCGGATCAGGATCACGGTTCGGCGCTGGAACCCAAGCGCGCCGCCGCGCGGACCGTCGAGCCGGGCGATCGCGCGCAGGTCTCCCGCATGGCGGCCGTCCTCGAGCGTGCGGAAGGTGACGGTCGTCTCGGTCACGCCGGGCGGGAACACGACCAACTCGTTGACCGGGACGAAGGTTCGGAAGGGCACGGCGTCGTCGCCCTGCACGAAGACGCGCACCGAGATCGCCTCGTCGCTCGCCTCCGAGAGCACGATCCGCAGCACGCCCGCGTCGCCCTCATCGACCACGACCAGCGCGTCGGCGAACGCCACGCTGATGACGCCCGCGGACACGACGCCGGATGAGCCGTACGCCTCGATCCGCGCCACATGGCTCGTCCCCTCGCCCGGCGGGAACCCGAGCGCCCAGCCCGACGCCTCGTCGAGGCCGAGACCGTCGTTGGGGGCGCCGCCGGGCTGCCAGTCGGTCCGCCGCCCGAACGACGAGAAGGGGATCTCGATCATCCTCCACGCGGTGGTGTCGTCGACGAAGCGGTAGAACCAGCGCTCGGCGCTGTCGCCGGTCACGTTGGGGTTGCGGTTGTCGAAGAGGTCGACCTGCACCGTGCCGCCGCGACCGTCGCCGGCATACCAGAAGCGCAGGCCGGTGTAGCCCGAGAGGTCGCGCCCGATCCAACGCGTCATGGCCTCGTCGGCGAAGGCCTGCGTGAACCCGCCCCACGACGCGATGCGGTGGTCGACGCGCAGCACGTGCTCGACGGCATCCTGGCCGGGCAGCGCGAGGGGGTCACCCGGCTCGACGGCCACGGCGGACAGCGCCAATGCCCCGCCGCCGTCCTGCCACAGCACGAAGCCGAGGCCGTTGTTGAAGGCGTCGACGCCGCTCGGGACGCCGTCGGCGAAGTCGGCGAGGCGCATGGTGGGCTCCTCCTGCGCCGGCGCCAGCGAAACGAGCGCACCCAGCGCGATCGCCGCGAACAGGGCCAGGAATCTCGGGTTGCGGGTGGTCATGGTCGTCTACCTCCAGGGTTGGTGGTCGGGTCGAAAGCGTTCGCGCACGTTGCCGCCAGCGCCAGCCACGCCGACGCGTCCGCACCGTCGGCGTAGCTCAGGGCGTACCCGCGGGGGAAGAGTGGCGCGTCGCAGCCGTCGACCGGCAGATCATCGAAGTCGAACGGCAGTTGCGCGGCGTCACGCGGCCAGGTGTACGGCAGCTTGCCGACGAAGTCGCGCGTGCCGAAGAGCACGTCGGCCACGCCGTCACCCTCGGATCCGGGCAGCCACGCGGCGACGACGGCATCGGCCAGGTCCAACACCTCGCCGAGCACCAGCGGCCGGCCCGAGACGAGCACCACCACCAGCAGCTCGACCTGCTCCCGCAGGCGCCGGATCAGGTCGGTGTCCTGGCTGCCGAGGCCAAGGGTGGCGCTGTCGCCGAACCACTCGGCGTAGGGGCGCTCGCCGACGACGGCGATGCCGATCTCGGCCCGCAGCGGCTGCGCGTCGGCGTCGGTGAAGCGCCCACGCGGGCTGTGGTGCAGCGTGGTGCCCGCGCCGAACCCCGCCTCGAGGCCCTCCAGGATCGTGGTGCCGGGGGTCAGCGAGGCCGGGGATCCCTGCCATTCGATCGTCCAGCCACCGGACTGGACGCCGATGCTGTGGGCGGCCGAACCCGTGACGAACACGGTCTGTGCGTCGTCGGCACGCAGGGGCAGCGCCCCGCTCTCGTTCTTCAGGAGGACCAGCGTCTGGGCGACGGCCTCGCGCGCGAGCGCGCGGTGGGCCGCGGAACCCACGGAGGCCTGCAGGGCCGCGTCGCCGTACGGCCGCTCGAACAGGCCGAGCTCGAACTTCACCCGCAGGATCGCCGCCGCGGCCTCGTCGATCCGCTCGACCGTGATGTCACCGCGGCGGACCGCGGTCAGCATCGTACGGATGAAGCGCACGCCGTCGTACGGCACCATGTTCATGTCGATGCCGGCGCCAATGCTCGCGACGACGGCGTCGTGGTAGTTGCCGGCCACGTCGTCGATACCGGCCCAGTCGGACACGACGAAGCCGTCGAAGCCGAGCTCACCGCGCAGCACGTCGCGGATCAGGTAGCCGTGCGCGTGCATCGGCACGCCGAGCCAGCTCGAGAAGGAGACCATGATGCTGCGGGCCCCGCCCTCGACCGCCGCGACGTACGGAGGGAGATGCACGCGCCGCAGGATGGCCTCGTCGATGTCGGCGTCGCCGCGGTCCAGCAGCGCGCCGGGGATCGGCGACGTGCCGACGGCGGTCGCGCCGTCGCCCACGAAGTGCTTGGGCGTGCCCAGCACCGTGTCGGGCGCCGCCAGGTCGTCGCCCTGCAGGCCGCGCAGGGCGGCCAGCGACAGGCGCGTGACCAGCTCGGGCTCCTCGCCGTAGCCCTCGTAGGTCCGGCCCCAGCGGATGTCGCGCGGGACCGCGAGCACGGGCGCATAGTTCCAGGTGATGCCGGTGGCGACCATCTCGCGCGCGGTGACCCGGGCGATCGCCTCCACCAGGTCGGGGTTCGCGGCGGCACCGAGGCCGACGTTGTGGGGGAACACGACCGCGCCGACGACGTTCGCGTGCCCGTGCACGGCGTCGACGCCGTAGAGGACGGGGATCGCCAGGCGCGTGCCGAGCGCGGCGTCTTGGTAGGCGTGGACCATGGCCGTCCACCCCGCCACCGTGTTGTTCCCGCTGGGGTAGCCGCCGCCGCCGCTCAGGACCGCGCCGATCCCGTACCGCCGCACCCCGGCCGGGTCGATGCTGCCCTTCTCGACGAGCGTCATCTGACCGACCTTCTCCTCGAGGGTCATGCGCGAGAGCAGGTCGGCCACGCGCGCGTCGATGCTGAGGTTGGCGTCCAGATACGGGGGCGGCGCCCCTTGCGCGACGGCCAGCGACAGCGACAGCGCGAGCGTGATCGTAGCGGCGGTGTTCCAACGGCGAATCCGCATGTCGAACCCCTTCGCACGCCGGCGCGTGGGCCGCTTCATGTCGCGAGCTCGGGGTCGGCCCACGGCGTCGTGCGCAGGCCGTGGCCGATCTCGAACAGGGCGGCCGGGCCGTGGCCGGCCGGACCGAACGGGTGCAGCGGCAGGTCGGCGTCGGCGGCCGGCCAGCGCAGGCGCAGGCCCGCCTCGAAGGCGGAGGCGCCGACGATGGGCTCGGCGACCGCGGCGCCCTCGCTGCCGGGCAGCCAGGCACACACGATCGCGTCGGCGAGGCGCGCGGCGTCGCCCAGCACCCGCGGCCGCCCCGTGTAGAGGACCAGCACGAGCGTGTCGACGCGGGCGCGCACGCGCTCGACCAGCGCGAGCTCGTCGGCCGCGAGCGAGAGGTGGTGGCGGTCGCCCATGCCCTCGGCGTAGGGCTCCTCGGCCAGCACCACGACACCCACGGGCGCGCGCGCCATGCCGCGGCCGTCCGGCTCGAACGCGATGCCGGTCTCGGGCCGCAGACGGCGCAGGCCCTCCAGCAGCGTGGTGCCAGGGGTGATGGGGCCGGCGGCCCCCATCCAGCTGATCGTCCAGCCGCCGCACTGCAGGCCGACGTCGTCGGCGGCGGCGCCCGCAACCAGCAGCGTCGGCAGCGACGGCGGCAGCGGCAGCGCGTCGCCACGGTTCTGCAGCAGCAGGGCGCTGCGCCGCGCGGCCTCGTGGGCGAGGCGCCGGTGGTCGGCGTGGCCGACGCGTGCGAGCGCGCCCTCGCGCGTCGGTTCGGGGTCGGCGTCGAAGAGCCCGAGGCGCGCCTTGGCCGTCAGGATGCGCCGGACGGCGTCGTCGACGCGTTCGAGCGGCACGGCGCCGCACTCCACGGCGGCCTCGAGCAGGTCCATGAAGCGCCGCCAGTCGAAGGGCACCATCACCATGTCGATGCCGGCGTTGATCGAGCGCTCGACGCAGACGGCGACGTCGTCGTGGATCTGGTCGATCGCCGCCCAGTCGCTGACCACGAAGCCCTCGAAGCCGATCTCGCCCTTGAGCACGTCGGTGAGCAGGTAGTGGTGCGCGTGCATCCGGTGGCCGTGCCAGCTGCCGTAGGAGGCCATCACGGTGAGGGCGCCGGCCGCGATCGCCGCGCGGTAGGGCGGCAGGAAGGCCTCGCGCAGGGTGCGCTCGTCGAACGCGACCTCGCCCTGGTCGATCGTCCAGGCGCCGCGGTCGAGCACCTTCACGAACTCGGCCGCCGGCCCGGCGTTCGCGAGGGTCGGGTCGTCGGCGACGCTCTTCACGCTGGCGCGGTCCCAGCGCGTCGAGGTGCCGAACCTAGCGGCGCCGTCGGCGAGGTAGTGCTTCACCGACGGCAGGACGGCGTCCGGGGCGTCCCAGCGGTCGCCGCGCAGGCCCTCGACGTAGGCGGCCGCGAGGCGCCCCACGAGCTCGGGGTCCTGTCCGTAGCCCTCGTAGGTGCGGCCCCAGCGCACGTCGACGGGCACGCTGACGGCCGGGGCGAAGTTCCAGCGCACGCCGGTGGCGACCAGCTCGACCGCCGTGGCGCGGCCGATGCGGCGCACGAGGTCGGCGTCGCCGACGGCGCCGAGGCCGACGTTGTGGGGGAAGATCGTGGCGCCGACGACGTTGTTGTGCCCGTGGACGGCGTCGACGCCGTAGATCAGCGGGATGCCGAGGCGGCTCTCGAGCGCGGCGCGCCGGAAGCCGAGGACCATTCGGCGCCACGCCTCGGGCGTGTTCGGTTCGGGGATGCCGCCGCCACCGGAGATGACGGACCCCAGGGCGTGTTCGCGGACCTCGTCGGGCGCGACGCTGTTCTTCTCGGCCTGGGTCATCTGGCCGATCTTCTCGCGCAGCGTCATGCGCGCGAGGAGGGCGTCGGCCCGTGCACGGGCGTCCGCGACCGGCCGGTTCACGGACGGGTCCCTGCGCGATCGGCGAGCGCCGCCGCCGGCACGGCGACCTCGATGCGCGCCACGGTGCCCCGGCGCTCGAACACCTCGCGGCTGGTGGCGGCGTCGAGGAAGGCGCCGTCGAAGGTCCGCGCGGCGCCGTCGCGGCCCGCCACCTCGACGCGGGCGCCGTCGTCGACGAGCCGGTAGACGACCGGCACGTGGCAGAAGGTGAACGCCAGCGTGCCGCGGCCGAGCTTCAGGGGCACGGCCCCGCCCACGGCCCGGGCGACCGGTTCGGCCGCCTCCTCGAGGAACTCGTCCCGCCGCAGCATCGTCGGCGCGAAGCCGAGCCGACCGTCCCGCACCTCGACGCCCAACTCGCCCCAGCGCGCGAGCACGTCCTCCTTGACCTGCCCGGTCATCCCGGGCTGCTGGGCGCCGGCATGGGCCGGCGTGTGTGAGTACGGGTCGGTCGGGAAGGCCCCGAACGCCTCGGGGGTCTTGTGGAACCCCAGGCCGTATCGAACGTCGTAGTAGGCGTCCGCGAGCGCGGCGAGCGTCTCCGGCGGTTCGCCCGCCTCGCGGGCCCGGAAGTAGGCCTCCTGCACCGCCAGCAGCAGCTTCGAGACCATGTGCCAGTAGATGCTGCCCAGGCCCTCGTAGGCGAAGAACGTGCCCGAGCGACCGGTGAACGAGGCGTGATCGAACAGCTCCCCGAACAGGGCCACGACGCCGTCGCCCTCGGTCGCCACCCGTGCGGCCCAGCGGGCGTCGTGCGCGAGCTCGTCCAGGGCGCGCCGCACGCTCTTGCCGTTGCGGAACCCGCCGCAGAAGTGCACGTCGCCGTTCTCGTCGCGGACCACGACCCGCGTGTCGCCCGCTTCGATCAGCGCCGCAAGGAGCGCCGAGCCGCGCACGCGCTCGGGCGGAATCGTGTTCTTGGCCAGGAAGCCGGGCAGGTCGCGGTCGGGGTAGAGCACGTAGCTGTGCTGGTCCGCCCGGTAGAGGCGGCTGCGACGCAGGCTGGCGAGCAGCTCCAGCGCTTCCGCCGCGGTCAGCAGGCCGGACGAGAGGATGGCGACCTGGCCCTCGAGCATCTCGGCGAGGTGGCGGACCCGGGCGGCGCCACCGCCGTCGAGCGACAGGACGTTGTAAGCGTGGTAGAGCGCGTCGCCGCGCCGGTTGGCTCGCAGCGTGTGCGCCAGGTACGCCCTGGCGAGCTGCAGGAAGGCCGCCATCGTCGACGCGTCGAGCTCACCCTGGGCACCCGAGAGACCGCGCTCGTACAGCGTGCGCCGGTACGCGCTGCCGGCGCCGCCGAGCGCGTCCATGAAGGCGCGGCGCCGCCGGTCGTCGAAGGCGCCCGCCAGGGCGTCCTCGTGGGCGCGCAGCCCTGCATGCACGGCGTCGAAGAGGGCGCGCACCTCCTGCGACAGGGCGACGTCACGACCTGAAAGGAGCCCCTGCAGGAAGACGACGGTGCGGTGGAGGTAGGCGGTCGTGACGACCGACAGCCCCTTGCCGACCAGGGCGTTGTTGGCGTCGTTCCACTCGGGCCGCTGCGTGTTCATCCAGATGCCACCCTCGGGAACGAGGTTGGCCAGCTTGACCAGCAGCAGCAGGAGCAGCTTCTCGGCCAGCGACACGTGGACGATCGCGCCGTCCGGACCCTTCAGCAGGCGCGCGTCGGTGCCCTCGCCGCCCACGGCGGCGGCGATGCGGCGGTCGAGCGCGTCGTCGAACTCGATGGTGTCGTTGGGGTCGCGCAGCATGGCCTCGTACGACGCGATGCGGTAGGGCACGTTCGCGTGGCTGAAGATTCGGCGCTCCAGCAGGCCCTCGAGGGCGCCGGGGTCGAAGCGCACCGAGATCTCCAGCAGCTTCTGCAGGTAGACGATCTGGTGGTCGCTCCAATAGCCGATGTTGGACCACGCCTGGCCCGGCTCGGGGACCTCCCACTCGATGCCGTCGCGCGTCACGCGGTACGGGTTGTAGCCGTCCGCGGTGGTCGCGCCGAGGAAGACGCCGATCATCCCGTTGACGAACCCGGGGTACGCGTGCGCCAGCGCCTCCCAGTTCTGGAAGATGTCGCGCCAGTTGCCCTGGTAGTCGAGCCGCAGCCGGCCGTCGGGGTGGCGGACGTTGATGGTGAAGCGGTTCCAGGGGCGGCTGGGGTCCCCGTGGCGGCGGCTGAACGCGAGCGGCAGGTACGCGCGGCAGAGGCGCTCGAGGTCGGGCGCGCCCACCTCGGCGGCGCGCGCCACCAGGTCGTGATAGGCGAGGGTCTCGGGGAGGCCGTCCAGGAAGGCGCCGTGGGCCTCGCGCACCGCGCGGTTGCGGGTGCGGACGAAGGCGAGGAGGTCGCCGCGCTCGATCCGGTCGTCGTCCACGAACACGCCGCCACGCATCACGTTGAAGAGCACGCTGGCGAGATGATGGTCGCTCGCCGCCTGGTCGTTCGTCCACTGGCAGCCGTCGGCGCTGGCCACGATCGCGGCGAGCGCCTCGCCGCTGCGACGCAGGTCATCCTCTAGGCGCACCACGAGGTCCGCCACTCGGGCCGCGGGGATCGCGTCGTCGGCGCGCCCGCGGCCGCCTCCCAGCGCGTTCACGATCGCGGCCACCCGCGCGTGATCCTGCCCGACGTCGGCGACGAGGCGCCAGCGGTGGGTCTCGCCGGGCGTCAGGTCGACGTCGGCGTGCACGAAGTACGCGCCGCGCAGGCCGCGAACGTCGACCTCGGGGACCAACGGCTCCCCGCGCCGGAAGCGCGCCAGCTGCACCGACGAGAGCAGGTGGCCGGCACCCTCGAGCCCGAGCGCGAACACCGTGGTCGCGCGCAGTGCCTCGCTCGGCTCTGCCAGGTCGCTGATGATCGAGCTCAGGGTGAACAGCCCGAGGCCGGTTCGGGGCTCGAGCTCACTGCGCTTGTAGGCGTCGACCAGGTTGCTCATGCCGCCCTGCATCGCCGCGGTCACGCCGGCGGGCAGGAGGTTCTGCAGGCCGTCGAGCAGTTCGACGCAACAGGGCTCGGACGCCGTCTCGGTCAGCTCGGCGGTGCGGACGAAACCGAAGGCGTCGCTGCCACGCCAGCCGTAGCGGAAGGCGAGCCCCAGGTCGTGGTTGACCTCCTCGAAGAGGACCTCGTGGCCGAGGACGCTCTTGTACAGGTTCCGATCGAGGCGGTACGCGCCGCTGCCGCAGCCGCCACTGCGGTCGGAGAAGGGCTCCCACAGGGCGCGGCGGCCACCGCGGGTCACCCACAGGAGCGTCTTGGGTCCGGTGTGCTCGGAGCTCTCGGTGAGGCGATCGACCGTGGTGTACGGGAACAGCGAGGCGTCGGCGTCGACGCGGCCGGCCGTGAGGCCACCGTTGCTGGACACGAACATCCACAGGTCCGAGGCGCTGACGACGCTCATGAGGAAGGGCGGCATGGCGTCGACGTGGCGAATGCGGTAGTAGCGCTCGCCTGCGAGGGTGACGTAGCCGCCCTCGACCGGGGTGTCGGCCGGCCGTTGGGAGCCGTGGCCGCGATGGGTAACTTCGTGCGACATGGTTGCAATGCATCCTTCGTGAAGCCGACGAGGTCGGCAAGGGTACGGGGTCCTTGAGGCACCCCGCGCGGCCAACACGGGGCGGGTGCCCCTCGCCTGCGCTCTCCGGCGAGGGCCCCTCGCCGGCTAACGCCGGCGAGGGGACGCCCTCACTTGTCGACGCCGGTGATCACCACCCCCTGCATGAAGAAGCGCTGGGCGAAGAAGAAGATCGTCAGCGGGATCAGCATCGTCATGATCGACGCCGCCTGGATGAGCTGGGGTTCGGAGCTGTACAGGCCGTTGAAGCGGAACAGGCCGACCGAGATCGGTAGCAGGTCCTGGCTGCCCGCGAGGTAGATGAGCGGGCCGAAGAAGTCGTTCCAGGCGAAGAAGAAGTGGAACAGCGACACGGCGATCAGGGCGGGCACCGCCTGCGGCAGGATCACCGAGACGAAGGTGCGGATGGGACCGGCGCCGTCGACGCGGGCGGCCTCCTCGAGTTCGGTGGGGATGGTCAGGAAGTACTGTCGCAGCAGGAACACGTTGTAGGCGTTGGCGAAGAAGGTCGGGATGATCAGCGGCAGCCAGGTGCCCACCCAACCCAGGCGGAAGAACACCGCGTACTGCGGCACCAGCGTCGCCTGCGGCGGCAGGATGATCGTCGAGATCAGCAGCATGAACAGCACGCCCTTGAACGGGAAGCGGAAGCGCGCGAAGCCGTAGGCGACGACGGCCGCCGAGGAGGTCGCGGCGATCGTCGTGATGATGGCGTACATCAGCGTGTTGCGCAGCAGTTGGAAGAAGCCGATGAAGCGGAACGCGCGCGGGTAGTTCTCCCACTTGATGTCGGGCTGGTAGACGGGCTGCAGGGTTCGCCAGGCGCCCTCCCACGCGATCTCGCCTGCCGCCGGGTCGACGGGGTCGACGAAGCTGCTGGCGGCGCGGCCGCGGCGCACCAGCGCGAGCTCGCGCGTCTCGCCGTCGATGGGCACCTTCACCACGTCGTAGGCCTGGCCCTGGTGCTCGTAGGTGACCCTGGCCGAGGGGAGCAGCGGCGCCTGGACGTCGGACACCTGGGGCTTGCTCTTGAGCGAGGTGACGATCGAGTAGCCCAGTGGCATGAGGTAGAGCAGCAGCAGCACCAGCACCACCGAGGTGATCATCGTCTTGACGATCAGGTTGCGGCTGGCGGCGTCGCGGCGGGCGCGCCGGACGGCGCGGGTGTCGCGTTCGGCGCGCTCGGCGAGGGCGGCGTCGCCGAGCAGTGGCATGGTGGGGTGCGGCCGGGCCATCAGTGGCGCTCCCCGGCGTAGTACACCCAGTGGCGCGCCGTGGCGAACAGCGTCGCGGTGATGGACAGGGCGATGACGAACAGCAGCCAGGCGATCGCCGAGCCGTACCCCATGTCGAGGAACTGGAACGACTGGCGATAGAAGTGGATGAGGTAGAAGAACGTCGTTCCCTCCGGATAGCCGTTGCCGCCGTTCAGGACGTACGGCACCTGGAAGTACTGCATCAGGCCGACCACCGAGAGGACCAGGTTGTAGAAGATCACCGGCGAGATCATCGGCAGCATGATGCTTCGAAGCCGGCGGAACCACGAGGCGCCGTCGATCTTGGCGGCCTCGTAGAGCTCGCTGGGGACGCCCTGCAGCGCGGCCAGATTGTAGAGGATGGCGTTGCCGATCCCCCAGACGCCGATCATGGTGTACGAGAGGTAGATGATGCGCGGATCGTCGAGCCAGCGGATGCCGTTGGGGTTGGCGACCTCGAGCCCCGTCAGCGCCTGGATGAGCTGGTTGATCCAGCCCGTGGCGGGGTTCAGGACGCCGCTCCAGATCAGGATGCCGGCCACCACCGGCACCATGGCGGGCGCGTAGAAGAGGGTGCGGAAGAGGTTGCGGCCGATCAGGTCGGCGCTGTTGAGCAGCACCGCCAGGAAGAGCGCCGAGAGCATGTTGATCGGCAGCGAGATGGCGGCGAAGACGAAGGTCACCCGCAGCGACTGCCACACCCGCGGGTCCTCGAACAGCAGGCGGCGCCAGTTCTGCAGACCCACGAAGCTGGACCGGCTGGGATCGAGCAGGTCGAAGTCGAGGAACGAGAAGACCAGCGAGGCCAGCATCGGCAGCAGATAGAAGGCGACGAAGCCGACGAGCCACAGCCCGATGAAGGCGTAGCCCCAGCGCGCCTCGCGCAACTCGCTGCGGCTGAGTCGCCTGCGCCGTCCTCGTCCGGTCGCCAGCGAGCTCTGGATCTCGGATGCGTAGTCCACGGGTCACTCCGATTGCGCGTCTCGGCGGTGCCAACGCGTTCGAACAAGCCGTCCCTGGCGGCCGAGGCGTGGGCGTCCGGCCCTGCGGCCAGCCCTCCACGAGGCCCCGAGGAGGATCAGCGAACGCTGTCGAAGAGCAACTGCAGTTCCGCCTGCAGGGTCGCGAGTTCGGCGGCCACGCCGAGGCCGGCGACGTTCTCCATGCGCTGCAGGAAGGCGTTGTAGAGGTCTTCGGCCTGGCGGAACGCGGGCATCCCCTCCTCGTGGTTGGGGTTGTCGGGGTACGCGAGGCTGTCGGCGACGATCGCCCAATCGATCTCGCGGTCGGGGAACTTCTCGGCGAAGAACCTTTCGAGGAAGTCGTCCTGCAGGCTCAGGCGCGCGGGCATGCCGCCGTAGATCGTCGTCAGCCGGCCCGCGATCTCGGGCGAGATCAGGTAGGTGAGGACGTCGAAGGCAGCCTCGGGGTTCTTGCTGGCGGCGGTGATGGAGAAGGTGTCGGCGTGCAGCTTGGCGGTGATGGTGCCGTCGAAGGCCGCGGGCATGGGGGCCAAGGCCCACTCGTCCTGCAGTGGGAACATGCAGCAACTCTGGTACCAGAGGTGGGTCTGGGCCATGGCCAAGTTGCCCGAATCGAACCAGTTGCCCCCGCCCAGCAGGTCCGACGTACCGTACGGCCCGTTCGGGTGGAAGTGGTCGCGCCACATGGCGTCGTGCAGCCACTGGGCGCCGACCTCCCAGTGCTCGGGGATCACGGCGTTGCCGTCGGCGTCGGCGAAGTTGCCTGCGCCGAACATGGCGAGGCGGCCGCGCAGGTCGGTGTATTGCACGCCGAAGCCCCACTGCACGGTCTTGTTGGGGTCGAACGCGGCCATGGTGGCGTCGTTGCCGTTGGCGTCGACGGTGAGGAACATCGCGAGGTCGCGGAGCGTGTCGATGTTCCATGGCAGTTCCTCACCGTCGGCCGTGACGTAGGGCTCGCCGTAGCGGCTGGGCGGGTAGGCCAGCGCGGCCTCGTCGAAGAGGGCCACGTTGTAGGTGATGTAGCTGGGGAACACGGCGAAGGGCAGGCCGATCTGGCCCTGGCCCTCGATCTTGTAGAACTCGACCAGGGTGGGGTCGAAGTCGCTCAGGTCGTAGTTGGCGGCCGCGATGAGGTCGCTCAGGTCGCGCCAGGCGCCGGGGAAGGCGGAGCGGCCGCGGATGCCCACGGGCCCCACGATGTCGGGCGCGTTGCCGGCCGCGATCTGGGTGGCGAGGATGTCGTACGCCTGGGTGTTCTCGACGATCTCGAGGACCAAGCGGATATCGCTCTGGGACGCGTTGTAGGCGTCGACGATCGCCTGTTGGGCGACGATCACCGGCTCGTCGGTGCCGGCGCCGAGGCCAACGAACCAGCGGACCTGCGTCTGAGCCATCGCGATGCCGAGCACGGCGAGGAGGGCGAGGACGGCGGCGAGCTTGCGCATGAGTTCCCTTCTGGGCACCGGTTCGTGCGGTGATCGTGGCGGGCGGCATCACGCCGGCGGTGGGTGCCCGTGGTTCCGCCCTCGAGCGGAACGTCGCGGCGCATGGGTCAGCGCGCGAGGCGCGCGACGGACTGGCGCTCGACCAGCTCCGGGTCGAACCGGTGCACCACCTCCCCCCCTTCGTGGCCCATGCGGGCGAGCAGCAGGTGGGCGGCCGCGCGTCCCATCTCGACGAGCGGCTGGCGGACCGTACTCAGGGTCGGCGTCAGGTATTGGGCGAGGAACACGTCGTCGTAGCCGACGACGGAGACGTCGTGCGGCACGTCGCGGCCGCTTTCGCGCAGCGTGCGCATGCCGCCGGCCGCCATCTGGTCGTTGCCGAAGAAGACCGCGGTGACCTCGGGCGCCCGCTCGAGGAGCCGCGCCATGGCCCGGGCGCCGCCCTCCTCCAGGAAGTTCGACTCGACCACGTAGCGCTCGAGGTAGCCGGCCCCCGCCGCCTCGAGGGCGCGCCGGTAGCCGTGGAGGCGGTCGCGCGCGTCCGGGTATGCCAGCGGTCCGGTGACGTGCCCGATGTGTCGGTGCCCGTGCTCGAGCAGATGCTCGGTGGCCATTGCCCCACCGAGCTCGTTGTTCATCACGACGCAGGCGTCCTCGATCTCGGCGATCGCGCGCCCGAACACGACGGCCGGTACGGCGCCACGGCGCACCAGTTCGATGAGCTCCTCGTCGTCGAGACCTTCGGCCTGGACGACGATCCCGTCGCAGCGCCGCGCGAGCAGGAAGTCGATCGAGGCCCGCTCGTGCTCGGCGTCCGCGAAGCCGCTCGAGACCATCAGGTGGAGGCCGTTCTCGCGCGCCAACTGCTCCACCCCGAACACGAAGGCGCCGAAGTAGGGGCTGGACACCTCGTTGACGGTGATGCCGATGCCGCCCGAGCGGTTGGTGGCGAGGCCGCGGGCGAAGGCGTTGGGCTTGTAGTCGAGGGCTGCGATGGCCTCCAACACACGCGTGCGGGTCGGGCTCGCGACCGGTGTGGTGCCGTTGAGCACGCGCGACACCGTCGCGGGCGAGACGCGTGCCAGGCGCGAGACATCCCGGATGGTCGCCATGTCTTCCCTCGCCTCCGTTGCTGCTGGCGCGCTGGCCGTCGCGCGTGGTCCCGAGCGCGTGGTCCGGCGCGGGTCTTGTCTGAAACCGCTTTCACGCCAAGATAGCAGACGATCGCCAGGTCGTCAACAGGCAGCTCGACCTGCGTGGCGCAAGGTGCGTGGGGAACACGCTTCATCGATCTTCCGGCGACGTGCTTGACTGGAGTTTCCGCTCAACCAATGAAACCGTGTTCAGTGGCGCCCGCGTCGCCTCGTGCCCGGCCGGTTCGTCGTCTCCCCCGCAGAGCCACGACTATGTGGTATATGTGCCCGAGGAGGGCGGCATGCCGCAACTGCACTTGTACGTTCCCGACGACGTCGCCATCGCGCTGCGTGAACGGGCCCGCGAGCGGGGCATCAGCGTTTCGCGGCTGTTGGCCGAGATCGTGACGCGCGAGGAGCGTCGTCCGTGGCCCGAAGGCTGGCTCGAGACCGTCGTCGGCGCGTGGCCGAGTGCGTGGCCGAGCGTCGACGACCCGCCGCCCGCCGAGCGGGAGCCGATCTAGATGCGGCTGCTGGACGTCAACGTGTGCATCGACGTGCTGCGCGGGCGCACCGACGTCGTCGACCGGCTGCACGACCACGGCCCGGCCGGCCTCTTCCTGTGCGCCATCGTCAAGGCCGAACTCGCTTACGGCGCGCGCCTGAGCGCCGATCCACGTCGTGCTCTCGAGCTCACGACAGCGT
>Ga0209498_1000456_pt1 | contig 24962 bp, 27 predicted proteins | sample WalLakDeSediment_FD_184131 | JGI IMG/M metagenome (GOLD analysis project Ga0209498, IMG submission 184131) | Lake sediment microbial communities from Walker lake, Nevada to study Microbial Dark Matter (Phase II) - Walker Lake 11/02/13 Deep... | ecosystem: Environmental > Aquatic > Freshwater >...
TTGTGATATGCGTAACCAACAATCAACGGCATCGCAATAGTAGCTTCGGAGTAAACCATTTGTTCATAAGTTGTTTCAACTTTACCCCAGGAGCTCGCTTCTTTAAGTGTTGAACCGGAAAGTGCGCCATCTCTTTCATCAGCAACAGTAATTTGAATTGCATATTTGTGCATCGTTGCATCTTCCTGGAGAATATCTGCTGCCACAACAATATCCTGCGTAAAGTTTTTAGGAACACCGCCGCCGATCATAAAAATACCTGTGTCTTTGCTGGCAAGTTTAATTTTTGTCAACTCAAGAAAATCTTTTGCTGAATCAACCGACACGTGGTTCTCAGGATTTTGGGTTTGATGAACAACAAATCCAAAACCTGCAGAGCAGTCAGAGAATGCCGGAACGAAAATCGGAACATTCTTTTTGTAGGCTGCCCACACAACTGAATCATCGACTTTTGGTCCGCCGTTATTCTCAAGATATCTTCCAAACTCCCACAAAAATTCTCTGGATGAATATGGTTTTGGTTCCAATCCATCAAATATTTTTGCGCAGGTATCATCACAAATTCTCAATTCATCTTCATCAATGAAAGTGTCGTAGATTCTGTCAATGTGCAAATCTCTCATCTCATTATCATCGACCCACTTTGTTCCTTTGTAATGTTTGAAACCAAGTGCTTCAAAGAAATCCTGGTCAACAATAATTGCCCCTGTTGAGACAATCGCATCAATCATATTATTCATAATCATATCATAAACTACCTTCTTCAATCCTGCGCTGAACAAGCTTCCGGCAAGAGTGAGAATGATTCCGCAGTTTTTATCCTTGAGCATCATATCATAAATTCTTGCGGCACGGTTCAGGTCGCGTGCAGTAAATGCCATATTTTCCATTGCATCAACCAATGGAACAACATTGTGCTTTTTAATATCGATATGCTCGATAACTTCTTTTAAATAATCTTTTTTTTGAGCCATTATATTTCCCTTTTACTTAAATACTCAAATTGTTTTGAATTCAGCAGTTTCAAAAACTCGCTGAAGTCTTTCGGTAGCCGGATCATAATTAAAAATTAATTGTCTTAAAAATTCAACCGCGATAATTCGCTCTTCGGGTGTTCTTGAAAGCCAATACTGAAGATCATTATCTCTTTCCCGCATCGAAACTACTGAAAATGACTGCATATCAAGTTTTAACAAATCTTTATTCATTTGAAGCTAAGAACTTTCTTTGCATACAAAATTAAGTAAAATATTAAAAGAATACTTTTGCAGCCTTCAGAATCCCTTGCTTCCATGGAACTCTGTGAGAGATGCCGGATGTGTTTTTAAACTTATCAAAATTATCAAGATACCATTTGTAATTTCTGATCAAAGCATCTTTATTCGAATACTTCGGTTTGTAACCGAGAACTTTTTCTGCCTTTTCAATCGAAACGAAAGAATCTTTGGAAGCTGTTTCGTAAACCCATTTGTAAAGCGGGGAAAGCTTCATTGCCTCCAGAACTCTGAGTGTTAATATAATTGGTTTTTCAGGAAGTCCTTTTATCTTCTTTCCGTGCCCTGCATAATCCAGAACTGCCTGATAATCTTCTCTCATCGTGGTAAATTCTTTTGCACCAATATTGAATGTATCGTTAGCTTTTTCTTTGTCGAGCGTGCAGCAAAGATAAATTGATTCACAAAGGTCCTCAACATCAAGTAACTGGTATCGATTTTTCCCATTTCCAATCATTGGAAATCCGTGACCATCTTTGGCCCAGTCAAAAAGTAAATCAAACACTCCCAACCTTTCCGGACCAATGAATGACTTTGGACGTATGATCGGGACACACATTCCTTTTGCTCTGAACTTCAGGCATTCTTCTTCAGCTTGTATCTTTGCTTTACCGTATGGTCCCACTCCATCCAATTTATCCGTTTCAAATAATGGATGATGATCAGGAATTCCATAAACAGCAGTCGATGAAATGTGAACGAAGCGCTGGACTTTAAATTTTTCCGCAGCTTCAATCATTGTTCTTGTGCCGTCAATATCCGTTGAAAAAATTTCTTCAGGAGTGTAAAGCGGAAGTGCAGCAGCACAGTGAACCACTATATCAACACCTTCTGTTGCCTTTTCAGCATCGGATTTATTTCTTATATCTCCCTTAATGGCTTCAATCTTACCCATTATATCCGGGTAATCAAACTCAACCAAATCGAGAGATTTAATATGGTGTCCATTAGAATGCAGATAGCGAATCAGGTTTATCCCTAAAAAGCCCGAGCCGCCTGTAACGAGAAATTTCATTATAATCCTTGAATTTTTAAATGAAATTAGAATTTTAGCGTTCAAAGTTACTAATTCTGATCCGGGCTTCAAATAATGCTAGTATACTTAAAGATGGACAAATGACTGTTTTATTTCAGATTCATTTGAATTTATTGAATTGGCTTTCTCTGGTTAGTCATTAAATTAAGTCATAAAGATTAGCCTTTAAATTTCTTGACTTTTAGAGGGTATGAGTTTATTTTTTCAGGCTCAAAAAATGAATTTGTTTAATCAAGGAGATTATTTTGAAAAAGGCAGGAATGACCAGGTTTATAAAGACCGAGGATGCCAACAGGAAATGGTATCTGGTTGATGCAAAGGACCAAACTTTAGGAAGACTCGCTTCCAGGGTAGCATCTGTTATCAGAGGAAAGACAAAACCAATCTTCACTCCAAATATGGATACTGGAGATTTCGTGATTGTTATAAATGCAGACAAGGTCAGAATGACTGGTAAGAGAGAAGAGTTGAAAAAATACATCTGGCACAGTATGTATCCTGGTGGACAGAAGATTCGTTCATATCAGGAAATGAAAAGTAAAAAACCTGAGTTTGTTATTCAGGAAGCAGTTAGAGGTATGCTTCCTAAAAACAGATTAGGAAAAAGTTTAATAACGAAACTAAAAGTTTATGCTGGCGAAGAGCATCCGCACAAAGCACAGAAACCAGAATTATTAAATACATCGGAGAAGTAATGGTTGATAGAATTTTTATTGGCAGAAGAAAAACATCTGTAGCAAGAGTAATATTAAAAAGCGGCAATGGAAATATCACTGTTAATGGTAAAGAATTTAAGACTGCCTTTCCTTTGTTAGTTAGTCGTGAAGACATTACAAAACCGTTCGATGTAACTGAGACTAAGGGTAAGTATGATGTTCATGCTACTGTAAAAGGCGGCGGATCAACTGGTCAGGCACAAGCAATAAGACTTGGAATAGCAAGAGCGCTAATTGATTCAAATCCTGAATTCAGGCCAGCATTAAAAATTGAAGGTTTCTTGACCAGAGACCCGAGAATGGTTGAAAGAAAGAAATACGGTCAGCCAAAAGCACGAAAAAGATTCCAATTTTCAAAAAGATAATTTGGTTATTGGTTCATTTGTTTTTTGTTTTGGCTACTTTGTTAATAGCCCTGGTTTGAAAATGAAAAAATTGGTGACTTAATTAAATGACTAAGACTGAAAACAATTAAACTAAAACCATCAACTAAAAACTAATAACTAAAATAATTTATTAACATTCATATCTCCCGATTTACCTCCTGTGTCCCGATAATGGGATGAAGGGTAAAGACGACGGAGATAGAAGATAAAAACAGGAGTAAAACTTAATGGCAACTATAGAGTTGACGCACCTCATTGAAGCAGGTGCACACTTCGGGCATTTAACCCGCCGCTGGAATCCTAAAATGAAACCATACATTTTTATGGAGAAGAACAGGATTCACATCATCGATTTAAAGAAAAGTCTCGGATTACTTAATAAGGCTTACGAGGAAATGGTTAACTCTGTATCTCAGGGTAGTTCGATCCTCTTTGTCGGCACCAAAAAGCAAGCGAAAGGAGTTATCGAGTCTGAAGCTAAAAGATGCGGAATGAACTGGGTAAGTGAACGATGGCTTGGTGGAATGCTCACAAACTTTTCTACAATCAGAAAGAGCGTAAAGAGACTTCAAAACATCGAGAAACAGGAAACGGACGGTACATTTGAAAAGATTACCAAGAAAGAAAGATTATTTCTTACACGTGAGCGTGATAAACTGAAAAAGATCCTCGAAGGTGTGGAAACAATGTCAAGGCTTCCGGGGGTTGTTTTCGTTGTTGATATAAAGAAAGAAGACATTGCAGTAAAAGAAGCCAAAAGGCTTAACGTTCCAGTATTTGCAATTGTTGATACAAACTGCGATCCTGATCCTATTGACCATATTATCCCGGCTAATGATGATGCGGTAAAAACTATCGAGCTGATTGTCAAACATATGGCAGATGCTGCAATTGAAGGCCAGGCAAAATTTAAGGAAAGAAAAGCTGAAGAGGTTGCCGAAAGAGAAAGAGCAAGAAAAGAACAACACGAAGAAGCTGAGCAGCGTGAGGAGAAGAAAGTATCTAAAAAACATTTGAAGAGAAGAGATAAAAAAGAAGACGAAATTTCTGAAGAGAAAAAAGATTCGGATTCAAAAGAACCTACTTCAGAAAATTAATTTTGAAAGGAAATAAATATTATGGCTATTACTGCTGCACAAGTAAATGATTTAAGACAAAGAACCGGCGCCGGTATGATGGATTGCAAACGGGCGCTCGAAGAAGCAAATGGTGATATTCAAAAAGCAATTGAGATTCTTAGAAAGAAAGGAGCTTCCGTTGCCGCAAAGAGAGCTGAAAAATCTGCTAACGAAGGACTTGTTGTAACTAAGGTATCAGAGGATAAAAAATTTGCAACGATTCTCGAAATAAATTGCGAAACAGATTTCGTGGCTAAAAGCGAAGATTTTGTCAATCTTGCAAAATTTGTAGTTGAAGAGGTTCACAAAAACAAACCTAAGAATGTTGAAGATTTGATGAAAATTAATGCAGTGCAGGATAGAGTTAATGATGTGCTTGGTAAAGTTGGAGAAAAAATTGAAATATCGCGCTTCGAAAATATAGAAGCAAAATCTGGTGTATTGGTTGACTATATTCATATGGGTTCGAAGCTTGGTGTACTAATACAATTTGAAGATGTTAAAGCAGGTAATGATGAACTTTTCTTAATTGGCAAGGATATGGCAATGCAGGTTGCTGCAATGAATCCGATAAGCGTTAAAAGAGAAGATGTCCCAAAAGATACGGTTGATAAAGAGATCGAGATATATAAAGAGCTGGCTAAAAAAGAAGGCAAACCAGAGCAGATGCTAGAGAAAATTGCTTTGGGAAGATTGAACAAATTTTACCAGGAAAATGTACTGTTCGAGCAAGCCTTTATCAAAGATAATTCCAAAACTGTAGGTGATTTACTTAAAGAATTTAACGCAAAACATAGCTCCAATGCTAAGGTTGCCCGGTTTGACCGTTTCCATCTTGGCGACGAGAAAAAATAATTTCGCACAGAAAGGTCTTAATAATATTGAGACCTTTTTTTATATTTAAACGTAAATTTTTTTAGGATGTGATGAACTTAAAATATAAAAGAGTTTTACTCAAGCTTAGCGGTGAATCCCTTATGGGTGAGCAGGGATTTGGAATAGACAATAATGTACTCGAGTTTTTTTCTGAGGAAATTCAGAAGGCATATAAAGCCGGTGTAGAACTGGGAATTGTAATCGGAGGCGGTAATATCTATCGTGGTTTAAGTGCAACATCTCAGGGAATTGACAGAGCTACGGGAGATCAAATGGGGATGCTTGCAACTGTGATAAACGCACTTGCTTTGCAGAATGCCATTGAAAAAAGAGGAATTTTTACCCGCTTGATGAGCGCTATAAATATGGAAGCAATTGCTGAACCTTACATACGAAGAAGAGCAATAAGACATCTGGAGAAAAAAAGAGTTGTTATCTTCGGTGCTGGAACAGGACATCCATACTTCAGCACGGATACTGCAGCATCTCTTCGTGCAGTTGAAATCAATGCTGATGTAATTGTTAAAGGAACCAGAGTAGATGGAGTGTTTGACAGCGATCCGGAAAAAAATCCGAATGCTTTTAGATTTGAAAGTATTTCATACCTGGATGTCTTAAAGAAAAATCTTCGCATTATGGATTTGACCGCAGTCAGCCTTTGCCAGGAAAACAATCTTCCGATGATAGTATTTAATATGGATGTGAAGGATAATTTGCTGAAGCTTGTAATGGGTGAAGAGATTGGTACTCTTATTAACAGCGGCGAAAAAATTACTAACTGAATTTACGCAGAAGCACTTTATTTAGTCATTCCGGCTCGTCCGGAATCTAAAATATTGTCGAAATTGAAGGATTCTGGACTCTCCGCCTGAGGCGGATCGCCAGAATGACATCCTGCGTAACTTCAGTTACTAAAGAAGTTTAACAACAAACTGAGGTAGTTATGCATCAATTAATTAAAGATGCCAAGGGCAGAATGGACAAAACGATTGAAGCACTTCGAAGTGAACTAGCTAAAGTCAGAACCGGAAAAGCCACAACTGTTTTGCTTGACAGTATAAAAGTAGACTACTATGGAAATATGGTTCCTTTAAATCAGGTTGGCAATGTTTCTGTACTTGATGCTCACACACTTGCAATCACTCCCTGGGAAAAGCAAATGGTTCAGATAATTGATAAAGCAATTCTTGAGGCAAATTTAGGGCTTAACCCGATAAGCGATGGAACTAATCTAAAAATTCCTATTCCTGCATTAAATGAAGAAAGAAGAAAAGAACTTGTTAAGCTGGTGAGGAAATTTGGCGAAGAGTCCAAAGTAGCAATTAGGAATGTTCGTCGTGATGCTAATGACCATCTCAAGAAAGAACAAAAAGAAAAAAAGCTTACCGAAGATCAGCTTCACGATGCTGAAAAAGAAATGCAAAAACTTACCGATGATCACATCAAATTAATCGATGAAACACTAAAGCATAAAGAAACAGAAATTATGGAAGTATAAATTCATCAACTTAAACTTGAATTTTAACCTGGCTATCCGACGCCAGGTTTTTTTATTTAATCTAAATTATGTATCAGAAATAATTCGTAGCTCAGTTAGCCACGGGCGGATCCAAATCAGAGCTCAATTTTTAAAAAATAGTTTTCAGGACTGGAGTCCTGAACTACGAAAAGTTTATTGCATAATTTGGGTTTAATAGCGTTGATAGTTTTTAGGATTGATTTTATAGCTGCTTATGTGATCGGAAGCTTAATGCTCACGAAATAATTAAAAGTTTGTTGAATTTTAAGTAATTTTGACTGAAATAATTAACAAATAAATGATTTTAAAAAAATAGCATTTCCTCTTGAAGTTACCGGATAAATTAAAAAATTTCACACTCGGCCCTGTAAAAGCCTCAGACTATCTTAATAAGGAAGTTCTGAGGAATATAATTTATCTTATCTTCGCCATAATAATATTCTTCTTTGGAGTTATTACCTATGGAGTAGTTTTAAACCTGCGTAATGTCCCACTTTCTGAGGCGATGCTTAAACAGGGATTCACTGAGATAAGAAATCCTAAAATTATTGTCGATAGACATAACTATACTCTTGGTATTTATGAAGATAGTGTACTGATAAAAAATTACAGGGTGAATTTTGGTAAATCTGTTCACACTCCAAAAACAAGAGCCGGGGATAAATCAACTCCGGTTGGTACATATATAATTTGCAAAATATTTAAAACACATAAGTATCATAAATTTTTTCAGATAAATTACCCTAACCTCGAAGATGGTGCCAGTGCTTTGAGAAAGGGATGGATTTCCCAGAAGGAGTTTAATGACATCAAATTTCAGTTTTATTATGAAGGATGTACGCGTTATCATAATCTGCTTGGTGGTGATATTGGTATTCACGGAATCGGGGAATTAAATTATATTCTTAAAAATCTTCCGTTTGTTTATAATTGGACAAACGGGACTATTGCAATGAGTGATGAAAACATCGATGAAATTTTTACAGTAATCAGAGAAGGAACTGAAGTTGTTATTAAATAAACAAAACCTTTACCTACTGCTGGCTGCTTTAATGTTCACAGTTAGCTGCAAAAAATCATACGAACCTCCGCCGCATAATTTATTTGAGAATGAACAGCTTGTACTTAAGACGGCAAAAGATATAGTTGGTGATAATATATCTTTTACCACGGCTGGTCACTTTGAATCCGACACATTAAAGTCAATCGTTGCTGGAATAGAAGTTTCTGAGACAAACCAATGGGGAATAAGATTCTATTTGATAAGCTGGGTTGATGGAGAATTTAAAATTAAATATCAAACTGGATTGCTTAATGGGTCATTCGTTCAATGCCTTGTTAACAGAATCAAGCTTGCTGATCATGAGAACGAACTTATTTACTACAATTCAAAGAGCTATTTCTTAGGAAATACAGGCGGGGATGTTTACTCCCACATTATTGATTTAAAAAAGCTGAAAGTTTATAGCGCTCATCTCTCAGTCATATCTGAGGGGAGGGTATCGTTAGATCTTTCACAGAATATAGATGACTCTATGATTAAAACTTTTTTTGTTAGTTACTTCAGGAGGGATTATCCCAATTTGAGGTTAGTTGAGAGAGCTTTATAAAAGTAATATTTTATGTTTAATTCTCCGAAATGATATTATTTATTCGTTTGGCAAACGATTATTCTATTTAATGAAGTTTCTCGCTCACATTCTTCTTTTTGCCTTGATTTATGCGACAGGTAGTTTCGCTCAAGAGGAAGTAAGATTTGAATTATCTTCAATTAATTTTGAGGGCAATGAAACCTTTTCAGATGCCGAATTAAAAGCTGTAATTCAAAGTGAAGAAAATCCATTCTGGCTCTGGAGATTTTTTCACAGTTCTCTTGGCTTTCTGGGTTCCCCGCCAAATTATTTTGACTCGGCATCAATTTCAATTGATATAATTTCACTTAAATCATTTTATTCTGTGAATGGATTTTTCAAAGCAGAAATTAATTCTTCATTCGAATTAGATACAGCTGCTAAAAAAGCCGAATTATATTTTTTCATAAACGAAAGTGCTCCTCACACCTACGGAGAAGTTCTGTTTTATGGAATAAACGGCTTAAGTGAAGAAATGAATAAAGGTATTGATGAATTTGTACGTTATCCTACCTGGGAAAGATATGTTCAGGAAAACGTTCAGAAAAAAAATGATGCGATTATTAATTACCTGAAAAATAATGGTTTTATGCTTGCCCGCTATGACAGCACGGTTGTAAAAATTGATACTATGAATGCAAAGGTTGATCTCTTTACCTATTTTAACAGGGGACGCTGGTATACTTATAATGAAATAAATATTGAAAAAGATGGTGAATCAAGTTCACAGGTTAGCTATGAACTAATAAGTTATTTGAGCAATATTAATGTTGGAGATGTTTATAGAGAGGAGGAGATTTCAAAAAGCCGTTTAAGACTTGCACGAACCGGTTTATTCTCTTCAATAAATCTTACAGCCGAGGAAAGTGATTCCGTAAAAAGTAAAGCCCGATTTTTAATTAAAGGTACAATTGGAAGTTTAAATGAATTATCACCCGAGGTATTTGCCGACAATGAGTTTGGCTTTTTTAACGTGGGAGTTGGTGCAAGTTACGTAAGAAAAAATTTTCTTGGAGATGCCCGTAAACTTACATTGAGAGCACGTTTCAGGATAAATGATGTTACAGGAATAAGATTTGACCCTGATCTTTTCAGTGAAACTTTACAAACAGAGGTTGATCTTTCAGCAATCATCGAACAGCCATTTCTTTTTAGCAGGAGCATCGCCGGCAGATTGGAGGGATTCATCAAATCGTATGACATTTTAAATGTTCGTTATGAAAACTATGGCGCAAACTTCACATCAGCAGTCGATATGCCAGGATACACTTTTGTAAATCTTTTTAATCCTTATCTCAGGTTTGATAAATTAAGCTATAGTATCCCGACACTTGAACTCGAAGGGGATACAGTTTCTGTTAGTCCGAGTACTTTCACTTCGTCGCTGGGTAGCGAGCTTGGTTCAACAACAACTGATGATCTGTTCTATCCAACAAAAGGCAGAATTATTTCATTGATTTCAGAATTATCGTCAGCAAATGTCAAGTGGGATATAAAGAATCTTCAAACAGGTCAAACAGCATTAGCATTTGACTCATTAGGTTTCTATTTCAAGCTGCAGCTAATGGTTGGATTTTATTTAGCTGTCTCGCGTGATAACCTCACTGTCCTGGGCATCAAAGTTAAATCAGGATATATTCAAATGCTCAGCGGAGATGCTGTTCTCGTATCACCAAACCAAACATTTTTTGCTGGCGGCAGTAACTCAGTCAGAGGTTGGCGGGGAAGAGAACTGATTCCATCAGACCAGCTTCTTAACCTATTTCCTTCTTCGCTGAATGAGCAGTTGAAAATCAGAGGAGGCAACATTTTGTTGGAGGGAAGTTTGGAATATCGCAGAAGGTTTGAAGAAGACATGGGGCTCGTGTTCTTTACTGATTATGGCAATACCTGGAATGAGATTAATGACATAAGAATTGATCAAATGGCAGTTGCAATCGGAACAGGATTGAGATATTATTCACCGATCGCACCGTTCAGATTAGATTTTGGATTTAAGTTTTATGATCCCGCAGATCAAAAATTTATTTTTAATAAGAATTTTTTCAGTACAATGGTTATTCATTTTGGCATTGGTGAGGCATTCTAATAATTCTTTTTATGAGCTTATTGTTATTTTTAATTACACGTATAAATTTAATTGAGTAAATGGATAGGGTAAATAAATGATTTTCAGTATGACAGGTTATGGGAAAGGAACAGCTTCAAAAAGTAAAACATCAGTTGAAGTTGAAGTTAAAAGTGTCAACAGCAGGTTTTTTGAAACTTCACTAAAGCTTCCTTCCATTCTTTCTTCTTATGATTATGAAATACGAGAGCTTATTAAATCAAGAGTTCAAAGAGGAAAAGTGAGCGTGGTAATTCACTTCAAAAAAGATGGTGTTGAAAATGGATTTGTTTCAGTTGATATGAAAAAATTATCAAATCATCTTCAACTTATAAAGAAAATTAGGAATGCCGCTGCTATTAAGGAAGAAATTAAATTAGACCATTTACTAAGTAATAAAGAAATATTTTCAACTCATGATTCAGAGCTAACAAAATCTGAATTTGAACTCGTAAAATCAGCTTTGGATAAAGCTCTTGATAAGCTGCTTTTGATGAAGAAGAAAGAAGGTGCTGAACTTGCGAAAGATCTGTCAAAACGAATTGTGAAAATATCAAGGAAGGTTGCTGAGATTGAAGCCGAATTCAAAAAAAGTATCTCAGATTATCATAACAAACTCAAACAGCGAATTCAGGAGTTGATTGGAAATGTTGAATTGAATGAGGACAGGCTTAATCTTGAACTTGCACTCATTGCAGATCGTTCAGATATAACTGAAGAGTGCGTGAGATTAAAAAGCCATCTTAAGTTCTTTAGTGAAACTCTCAGGAAAGAAAAGGAACCGGGCAAGAAATTAAATTTCCTCTGCCAGGAAATGAACCGGGAAACAAATACGATATCATCCAAATCTGTTTCAACATCTATCATACACGCCTCAGTTTTGATCAAAGAAGAAATTGAGAAAATCAGAGAACAAATTCAAAACATCGAGTAGAAGTTGTATTCTGGAAAAGTAAAGTTAATAGTAGTCTCTGCTCCGAGCGGTGCGGGAAAAACAACCATCGTTAAAGAACTGTTAAAAAGTTTTCCTCAGCTGGTATTCTCAATTTCAGCAACAACCAGACCCAGGCGGGACAGCGAGCTTGATGGGGTTGAGTATTTTTTTCTTTCTGAATCGGAATTCAAAAAAAAGATTGAAAGTGATGAATTTGTTGAATGGGAGAAGTTTTACGACTACTACTATGGAACCTATAAAAGCTTTATTTCTGATAATATTAGCGCAGGAAAGCCCGTTCTGCTTGAACTTGATGTTAAAGGAGCGCTTACAATAAAAAGACTTTACCCTTATGCTCATTTAATATATATTTCGCCTCCCAGTTTCGAGGAACTTGTCAAAAGGCTCAGGCAAAGGCAAACTGAAAGCGAATCTGACTTTCAGAAAAGAATTGAAAGAGCCAAAATGGAATTAACTCTGAAAGATCATTTCGATTATGTTATTGAAAACAGGGAACTCGATACTGCAATTAAAAATGCAAAAAGTTTAGTTGATAATATTTTAAAGGAGAATTAATTAGATGGAAATTACCCCAATAGATCTAAGGGATATTGACAAAAGAGCCGGCAATGTTTACGAAGGAATAATCGTAACAGCAAAAAGAGCTCGACAGATTAATACGGAAAATAAAATTGAGTTTAATACTTTACTCAGTACAATTCCTGAGGCTACAACTGACGATGAAAGTGAAGATATCGATAACCCTGCTCAGCTCAAAATGGCTCTGGAAATGGAACAAAGACCTAAGCCCCATCTGCAGGCTTTGAATGAATTTTTAGATGGCAACATAGAGGTTGAGTTTAAGAAGTAAGGGACAGTAATTTTTCTGTTAAATCCGACCTCGTGTCGGATTTATTTTTTTAAATATTTTATTGCCAATTAGTTTAATTTAAGGTTAACAAAACTAAAGTACTTCTATGATTAAAGAACAATTAAAAGGTAAAAAAATATTGCTTGGAGTAACCGGCTGTATTGCTGCATATAAATCTTGTTTGATTGTAAGGGAACTAATCAAAAGAGGTGCTGAAGCAAAAGTTGTTATGACTCCATCTGCAACTGAGTTTATCGCACCGCTAACTCTTGCAACTCTTTCACAAAATGAAGTTATTGTGAACACCTTCCCAAGAAATCAAAAAGACGGAACAAACCTTTCAACCTGGCATATTGATTATGCACTCTGGGCTGACTTAATGCTCATCGCTCCTGCAACAATAAATACGATCGCAAAAATTTCTTATGGCTTCGCCGATAATGCTTTGACTACACTTGTTACTGCATTGAGATCTTCCCTGGTAATTGCTCCAGCCGCAGATGTTGATATGTATAATAATCCAATCAACAAAGAAAATCTTGTGAAGTTGGAAAGACTCGGACATTACATCCTTTATCCTGAATCTGGCGAGTTAGCAAGTGGACTTTCAGGTGAGGGAAGATTAGCTGACACAAATAAAATTATTGATGCAGTTGAATTGATTCTCTCCGGATATTCAAAAGATTTGATGGGCAAAAAAATTCTGGTATCTGCCGGACCAACTTATGAAGATATTGATCCCGTAAGGTTTATCGGGAACAGATCCTCTGGAAAAATGGGATATGCAATTGCAAAGGCAGCTTATCTTCGCGGTGCTGATGTTTCTCTTGTATCAGGTCCTTCGTCACAAAGTATTTATCCTGAAATAAAAATGATTAAAATTCGTTCAGCAGTGGAGATGGAAAAAGCTGTTAAAAAAGAGATTGATAAAAATGATTTGCTGATTATGTCCGCAGCCGTATCAGATTTTCGTCCGATGAAATCAGCTTCAAACAAAATAAAGAAAGAAAAGGGAACGTTTGAATTGAAAATTGAACCCAATCCTGATATTCTGTCATCAATCAAAACAAAGAATACAAAAATAATTGGATTTGCACTTGAGACACAAAATGAATTGAGCAATGCAAAGAAAAAGCTGAAAGAAAAAAATCTGGATATGGTTGTACTAAATTCACCCGGCAAAGAAACTGGATTTGAAGTTGATACAAACAAAGTAACTATAATAAAGCAGGATGGTAAATCGGTTAATCTGCCACTGCTATCTAAGTTCCAGGCAGCTAATAAAATTTTAACCGAAGCTAAGAATATTTTGAAATAGGCATTCCGAACTTGTCTCGGAATCTTAAAGTGTAATGGTTATCAATAAATGGCTTAAATGAATTCAGCTTAATAACTCAATAATTTGTTAGTTAATGACAAAACCAACTAATAACGAAATAATAAAAAGACTAACTCTTCAAAAAGAAATTTTTGGAGATGAGTTATTTATTTCCAAAAAGAAAAGAAAAACATCAATCGTTAAAGAACCAACTGTTAAATTTGAGGAGCCTGCTCTCTTCCCTCAAAATAAAGAAGGTTGGGAAAAAGCAGCATCACTCGATCAGCTCGAGAAACTTATTTGCGATTGTACGAAATGCCGACTTCATAAGGGAAGAAATAAATTTGTATTCGGGACAGGCAATCTAAATGCTGACGTTTTAGTTATTGGTGAAGGTCCCGGTGCAGAAGAGGATAAGCAAGGTTTACCGTTTGTTGGAAGAGCAGGTAAACTTTTGACAGATATGTTAAAAGCAATAAAGTTTGAAAGGGAAGAAGTCTACATTGGTAATGTTGTTAAATGCCGCCCTCCGGAAAACAGAACTCCACTGCCCGATGAAATGGAAACCTGTATACCTTATCTCAAAAAACAGGTTGAGCTTATACAACCAAAATTAATTTTATGTCTTGGTTTAACCGCAGCAAAAGGTCTGCTGAAGAAAAGAGAATCTCTCGGTGAATTAAGAAAAAGTATTTTTGAATATGAAGGTGCGAAGGTAATAGTGACTTATCACCCGGCTGCCTTGCTGCGCAATCCTCATTGGAAAAAAGACTGTTGGGAAGATTTGAAGAAGTTTAGAAAATTATACGACGCCCCGTGAGATAAAGTTTAAGTACTGAGAAAAATATTTTTAATTTGTTTCAACTTTCTGAAAAGGAAAGGTAAGCGAAAAATTATCTCACGGGGTGGACCCCCTAAATAAATCTGGAGCATAAATGAAATACTTTTATGTATACGTTTTACAATCTGAAAAAGACAAAAAGTTTTATACAGGTTACACACATGATGTAAGCTCTAGATTGAAACAGCATAATGGAGGAGAGGTTGAATCAACAAAGAACAGACGACCCCTTAAATTAATTTATTGGGAAGGTTGCCTAAATCAAAAAGATGCATTATATCGTGAGAAATATTTAAAAACAGCTTGGGGAAAACGTTATCTGAAAACCAGATTAAAAAACTATTTAACCCGTGAGATAAATTAAAAAAGGAAGACGAATTTATATTGTAACTAATTATTTTTAATCATATGAAAAACATATTTAATTATTATCTCACGAATTCAACCCGTGAGATAAATTAGTAGAGAAAGTGATATCTCTATTTTTAAACATATCTCTTATAATATAACGTGCATAATTAATTAATATCTCACGGGTTAAATTGAAATTATACTTAATCGTAACAATTGGTTCAGGAATAGGGGGATTATTGAGATACATTATCTCAGATTTTGTTTATAAATATTCATCTTCATTGTTTCCGTATGGAACTTTGACTGTGAATGTTGTGGGAAGCTTCATCCTGGGGCTGATTATTTTTTATCTCGATTCACTAAAACTCATCTCATCCGAGATGAGATTATTTCTGACAATTGGACTCTGCGGGGGACTAACCACATTCTCTACATTTTCTTATGAAACAGTAAAACTAATACAGGATTCTCAGTATTTAATGGCTGGTGCAAATATTTTATTGAATGTATTTGTTACAATTCTGGCAGTGCTACTGGCTGCGATTATTTCAAAACTGCTTATCGGAGGTTAAAATGCACATTGAAGGTGAAGCAAAACTGCTAAGAATTTTCGTCGGTGAATCCGACTTAATAAATCATGTGCCTGTTTATGAAAAAATAGTTCTTGAAGCGCGCAAAGCGGGTTTGGCTGGTGCAACTGTTACAAAAGGCATAATGGGTTTCGGTGCATCGAGCAGAATTCATACTGCAAAACTTTTAAGGCTCTCGGAAGATTTGCCGCTAGTAATTGAAATTGTTGATACAGAGAAAAAGATTGAGGAATTTATCCCGGTGTTAAATGAATTATTTGAAAAAGCAAACTCAGGCGGAATGATAACGATGGAGAAAGTGAGTATTATTAAATATACGGTTGCGAAGAAATAAGATTAAATTTGAATTATTTATCAATATGGTATAATCAGAATAGGGAAATGGATACCACATCAAAGTTCATTAATAATATCAATGTTGTTGATAGATTCAGAAACCTGCTTGTCGCAAATTATTCGCTTCCTCCGGCAGCATTAGCTTTGATATGGTTATCTAATATCATCCTTTCATATTTTAAAATATCTAGTCCCATTCTCTATTTTCTTCCGTTTATTATCATTTCTCCACCCATATTATTCACTCCGTTTTTTATTTATGTTTTGTTTAGTGAAAAAAGATACGGGTGGCTTACGACATATATTTTACTAGTGATGTTACCAGCTATTTTTTTGATCGTTTCGATTTGGGGTGACTTTACACAGATAGGATTTATTTTTTTTCTGATGCTACCATTCTATACGTTTTGTTTTTTTATAAAATTTTCTGTTGAAGAATGGATTAGAGATTACAACTGGGAACAGCAGCTTATCCAGCAAAGAAAAGAACAGGAAGAGAAGAAAAAAGAAAATTTGTTGTGAGAAGGAGAAATTAAGAGTTCTCATTATTTCCTTCCAGCACTCCATTTACCAAACAGCAACCGACTGTCAAATTTATCCATTGAATTGAACATAATAGTTTTAGATATTGATGATGTATTTTATTAGTTACCGGAGTTGAATTATGAAAGCTTTATTGTTATTTGTGCTTGGTTCTGTTTTACTGCTTCAATACTCTTGCTCAACTGAACCAGAAAACGAGTATACCTACTTTAAAATTATGGTTGACAGCCTTTCCCATCCGGATACCATTTCCGTGAACGATACGCTGAAGATTAAATTTTATGGTTTTGTCGGTGCCGATGGATGTCACAAATTCTCACACTTTGAAGTACATAAAAAAACGAATGAGTTAGAATTAACAGTTTGGGGTTCTAAACCAAACTTTCAAACAGTTTGTCCGGAAGTTTTGGTTTATTTGGATGGTGAAGAGTATAAAACAGTTTTTAATCAAGCCGGACTTTATCATATTAAAATAAATCAGCCGGATAACAGCATTCTTCTTGATTCGGTTTATGTGCAATGAAAAATAATTTCGTCAAGCTTTTGTCAATTAATACAAGAATAAAAATTGAAAAAAGGCTTATTTTCAACTAACAGATTTTAATTGATTTGATTCTTGAACAAAACTTTTTAATTTCCGAGTGGAATTAAAAACTACTTAAAATTAGCCCCGCCCAAAGCGGGGTATTTTTTCCGCAGAATGGCAAAGACAAGAAAAACAAATAATAATGGTAATGGTTTTAGCAACTCCTCAGCAGATGTGAAGCCGCCGTCAGCACCGGAGATTGAAGCATCGGTTCTCGGTGCGATGATGATTGAGAAGGAAGCAGTTGCGAAAGCAATGGAGATGTTAACTCCTGATAGTTTTTACGCGAAGGCTCACAGATTGATTTTTGAAGCGATGATTTCTTTATTCGATTCCGATGAACCAATTGATACCGTTACTCTTTATGAAGAATTAAAAAAACGCGGCAGACTTGAGGAAGCAGGTGGAGCAGTTTACCTCAGCAAACTTTCGCAGAACATTCCTTCAGCAGCTAATATTGAATACCACGCAAAGATAATTCTGGAGAAACATATTCTTCGCGGCTTAATTACAAGTGCTCACGAAATAGCGAGGAATGCTTATGAAGGTTCAGCAGATGCATTTGATATTCTCGATGATGCAGAAAGAAGAATATTTGATATAACCGAAAGCCATCTTACAAAATCTTACCAGGGAATGGATAAAGCAGTAAGAGAAGCGATGGAATATATCGAGACCATTCACTCATCTACTCAACAGCGGTTTTCTGTACCGACAGGATTTTTCGAGCTGGATGAAATTCTTGGTGGTCTTCAAAAATCAGACTTAATAATTCTTGCTGCACGTCCTTCAATTGGTAAAACAGCTTTGGCTTTATCAATAGCTCGTAATGCTGCAATTGATCATAAAGTTCCTGTTGGAATTTTCAGTCTTGAAATGGCAACGATGCAGCTAATCATAAGAATGATCTGTGCTGAAGCAAGAATCAATGCTCATCTTGTTCGAACAGGAAAGCTTCCTCATTCGGAAGGTCCCAAGCTGAGTAAAACAGTTCACAAACTTACTGACGCACCTATTTATGTTGATGATACTCCAGCTTCAACCGTTCTTGAAATAAGAGCCAAAGCAAGAAGATTGAAAGCTGAAAAAGGTATTGGATTAATTATCATTGATTATTTGCAGTTAATGACTGGCCCGGCAAAAGCCGAGTCACGTGAAAGAGAAATTTCACACATATCCCGATCACTTAAATCATTGGCGAAAGAATTGAACATTCCGGTAATGGCACTTGCCCAGCTTAACAGAGCAGTAGAAGCAAGGTCGGATAAACGTCCTCAGCTTTCTGACTTGAGAGAATCAGGTTCTATTGAGCAGGATGCGGATGTTGTTATGTTCCTTAACAGACCAGAATATTATGGAATTGAAAAAGATGAAAACGGTGAGTCGCTTGAAGGTGTTGCGGAGGTGATAGTTGGAAAACAAAGAAATGGTCCCACTGGAATGGTTAAGCTTGCATTTGTTAAAGAGTACGCACGATTCGAGAATCTTGCTCACGCCCGGCAAATTGAAGAGTTCGCCTCACTCCCTGCTGATGAAGACATTATCTAACCAATTAAAAATGAACAATTAAAAATTAAAAATTGATTCGTCCCATTCTCATATTTTATTTTTTCTTATATCCTTCGATCTTACTTTCACAAATATTTTCTGAAAGTGATGTTGAGATTTGTAATGCGAAGTTTGAATTAGCGTTTGATAAAAATCTTGCTGAGAAACCGATTGGGGATGTGATTGCTGAAGTTGGTAAAAGTTTTATTGGAACTGATTATCTTTCGCACGGTCTTGAAAAAGATGGAGATGAACAGCTTGTTATAAATCTAACCGGACTTGATTGCACAACCTTTCTTGAAAATTCTCTTGTTCTAGCACTATGCATAAAAAAAGGAAAAACATCTTTTGAAGATTATATGAGTGAACTTCAATTGATTCGTTATAGAGATGGGGTTATTGATCAATATCCATCGCGTCTGCATTACTTTTCAGATTGGATTTATGATAATGTGAAGAAAGGAATTGTTGATGATGTTACGGAAGAGATTGGTGGAAGGAAGATAAAATTCAATCTAAACTTTATGTCTACTCATCCTGATAGCTACAAACACCTCAGGGAAAATCCAGATTTCATTCCAATCATTAAGGAGCAGGAAAAACAAATTAGCTGCAGAGAATACTACTTCATTCCAAAAGAGGATTTAAATTCAAAAGAAGAGTTTATCCAAAATGGAGATTTATTAGCGATTACAACAACGGTTGAAGGATTAGATATTGGTCACATTGGAATAGCCGTTAAAATGGATGATGGAAGAATTCATTTACTTCATGCACCAACCGAGAATACAAAGGTTCAAATCACCGAGCAGCCACTTTCAGAGTATTTAATGAAATACAAACGGCACTCTGGTGTGATTATTCTCAAGGCAAAAGAAATATAGCCACGAATTCACTAATTGCTGCGAATTATTTCAACAATATTTTCTTCAATTGATCTAGGTTTTAAGCCAAGTGATTGAAGCTTTTCAGTATTTAATGAAACGTCTTTAACCTCTGGAAAGTTGAGAATATCATCCATTGTAATTTTTTGAAGAAGATTTTTATCAAATCCCGCAATTGAGCAAAGAATTTCTCCAAGTTCATATCGCGACACTTTTTCTAATCCTCCAAGATTAATTGTCCGTCCCTTTAATTCCATCTCTGCTAGACCCATAATTATGTTTGCAGCATCCTTTAAAGAAATCGGAGTTCGGAATTGGTCAATAAAAAGTTTAACCGGTTTAGTGCTTTGCAGGTCATTAAACATCTGTTGAAAATGAGATTGCGAATGATTCAAACCAAAACCATAAAGCAGTGAAGTTCTTAATATCAAATAATTTTCTGTTGACTCTTTAACTTTTGTTTCACCAACCAGTTTTGTTTCTGCATAAAGTGAAGCGGGAATTAGTTTTGCATCTTCCTTCAGAAACGATCCGCGATATCCTGCATAAACAAGGTCAGTTGAGATGTAAATAAGTTTAACTTTATACCTTTCACAGAGGATAGCAATTTCTTGAGTTGCGGCTACATTAGTATCAAAATAATCTTTTGTGATTTGGTTTTCTTTCGGAACGGGATTAGTAATTGCAGCACTATGAATAACAACATCAGGATTGAATTCTTCAAATAATTTTTGAAGTTCGTTTTTATCAAGAATATTTATTTTTTTCGAAGAGAATTCTTTACAATTACCAGTATTAGTATTGTAGGTTGTAAGCAGTTCGTGCTTGCTTGACACTTTAATATTCAAATATTGACCGAGGAGTCCGCTGCCGCCCGTTATTAATACTTTTTTCATCGAGTATACCAAATTAGTGACTTATTCGGTTACTAATCTAATAATAGATTTGCTCTTAATTTTTATCTACTTCAATTCTTTGGATTTACTTTTAGCCTTTGGTAAATTTCACAATTATTAAATGGAATTATATGCAAAAAAAATTATTTTTCGTTGTTTTATTTCTCATAACAAGCACAGTAATTAACGCTCAATCAGGTCAGTTTTTCGACGCACCATTCGGTGGAGGTATTGGTTATGTCCCTGCCTGGTATGTACCGAACATCGATCCAATTAATTCTCAACTAAATGAAATCGGAATGTCTGAACTTTCAAGTAGTGGTTTCTATTCATCCGGTATTGCCGGTTTCCTTTATGTAGGATTTGTGAAGAATTTAAGGGTTGGCGGAATGGGCTATGGAGGTTCTTTGTCAACATCACAGACTATTGAAAGTGAGAGTAGAGAAGTTGTCTACAGTTTGGGCGGAGGTGGATTAACAGTTGAGTATACATTACCATTTATTAAAGATATTGGTGTTTCAGTTGGTGCTGCTATTGGTTCCGGAAACTTAGAACTTGACATTTACAGAAACTCTGGAGATTTTACCTGGGAAGGTACCTGGGAAGAACTCTCTAACCCAAATATTTCATCTGAAAGTTATAACCGCAAATTGGAAAACAGTTTTTGGATGTTTACACCAACTATAAATCTTGACTATCCGATATACAGATTTGTTTCACTCAGACTTGGTGTGGGATATCAGATAACATTTGCGGATGACTGGACTGCTGATAATGATCAGCCAGTATCAAACATTCCTTCCGACTTAAATAGCAATTCATTTTTTATTCAATCTGGAATTTTTATAGGATTTTTCTCGTTTTAATTATGAAAAGAATTTTAGTTACCGGTGGCGCCGGTTTTATTGGCAGCAATTTTATTAACTATATGCTTAACAGTCGTGACGATATTTTAATCGTAAACCTTGATAAGCTTACTTACGCAGGCAACTTGCAAAATCTTAAAGCAGTTGAGCAAAATCCTAATTATAGATTTGTAAGAGGCGATATTGTCAATGATGAATTGGTCAGTTATCTCTTTCAGAAGCACGAATTCTCCCATGTAATTAATTTTGCAGCCGAATCTCACGTTGACAGAAGTATTCTTGGTTCGGAAATATTTTTTAGATCAAATGTTCTTGGAACAAATGTTCTCCTTGAAAATGCCAAACGATTTGGATTAGAAAAGTTTGTTCAAATTTCCACTGATGAAGTTTACGGCAGCCTCGGACCTGTAGGATTATTTGAGGAAACAACGCCTCTTCAGCCGAATAGTCCTTACGCAGCAAGTAAAGCAGCAGCTGATATGATGGTACTTGCTTTTCATCATACCTATCACGTTCCGGTAGTAATTACAAGATGTTCAAACAATTATGGTCCATACCAATTCCCTGAAAAACTCATTCCGTTGATGATTTTAAATACCTTGAACGGTAAAAAGCTGCCAGTTTATGGTGATGGACTTAATGTTCGTGATTGGATTTATGTCATTGATCATAATAAAGCAGTTGAACTTGTGATGGAAAAAGGTAAAATCGGAGAAGTATATAACATTGGTGCAAGTACTGAAAAACCAAATATCGAAATTGTCAAACTCATTTTGAGAGCTTTAGGAAAATCAGAATCAATGATTCAGTATGTCACTGATCGACCAGGGCACGACAGAAGATACGCAATCAATTCAAGTAAAATTAAAAATGAGCTTGGATGGCAGCCAGATCATACATTCGAAACGGCAATTCAGGAAACCATTGATTGGTACTTAAGGAACGAAAAATGGTGGAAGGAAATTATTTCCGGAGACTATCAGAATTATTATAAGTTACAATATTCTTCACGATGACAAAGAAGAATAACGAGGTTTAAAAATGAAAGTTAAAATAGTTTTATTTCTCTTTTTGTCATTTATAATGACAGCTTATTCACAATTTACTCAGGATAAAACATTTCAGAGTAATCTCATTGGTATGGGAACAATAAGCGTAACTATTGGTGGTACATTTCCTATCAACGGTACATATCCTGCGCTATTAACCGAAAGAGTTGATGAATTTGTGACAAGGATGCACGCTCAAGCTATCGAACTTACATTAAGAGTTATAACGGATCCTGTTATTTATAGAAAACTAAAAGATGAACTAGCAAATTTTGCGCTTCGTGGAATTAGATTGAAGAGGACAACCGGCGAAGAATTGCTTTTAGACTTACAGAAATTCAGAATAAACGGAGATTTCTCAAACAATCCATATTTGAAGAATGATGACATCCTGATTTTTACTTCGAACGATGTTTCCAGAAATTTCTTCTCCGTAACTGGTGTGGTTAACAATCCCGGAACATTTTTATTTGTTGAAGGTGATAAGCTTGGTGATGCAATTGAACTTGTTGATGGTTTCAATCCTGCGTATGAGCAGGTTGATAGTGTTGAAATATCAAGATTGTCATATGATGGTCAAACCCAATTTGTGACCAAAATTAAAATTGATAAAGAATATCAAATTCAGCGTGGTGATAGATTTAGATTCATTGCTCCGGAAACTCATCGAAAAAACTATTCTGTAGCTGTTATTGGTGAAGTTAAAATTCCCGGCACTGTCCCAATTACAAAAAACAATACGACCCTGTATGAAGTAATTCAACTTTGCGGTGGTTTTACACCTCAAGCCTCATTAAAAAGGGCGAGAGTATATTCAAAAAACAGTCTGGCGATGCTTTTAGAGAGACAATACAATATTTTATTAAGCGAACAGCCTGACCTTGAAGATCCCAGATTTAGAAATACAATTCTGAATCTTGAATTGGCATTGATGTATAGAATGTCAAATGTTGTTGAAGATGACACTAATTATTTTAATCTTGAAAATCAGCTTAGAGTTTTGATCGAAGGCAGCTCTCTGGATTTTAATAAAATTAGTGATCCTGAATCTGACATTGCCAAATATAAGTTGCAAAGTGGAGATATAATTATTATTCCTGCAATCCAAAATTCCATTTACGTTTTTGGGCAGGTCTTACGGCCAGGGTATGTTACATTTATTGAAGGAAAAGATTACAATTATTATGTAAATGAGGCAAGCGGTCTCGGTGAGTTAGCCTTAGAGGATGACATCATGGTGATAAAGGGGGGGTCGAGAGCCTGGATTTCGCCACTAAAAGCTTCTGTTACTATAGAAGAGGGTGACTACATTTATGTGCCTAAAGAAAATCTTAAAAGTTTTAGATCATATGTTTTTGAGTATTCAGTTTATGTGAGTCTTCTTGCCAGCCTTGCAGCTATTTTACTTTCAATTGTGTTAATAGCTAATAATTAAAGTGACTTGACTTTGAGTGATTAAAGAATATATTTGAAGCCCTGTTTTTAGTGTTCTTTTGATAAGATGTTCTCATAATTAAAAGTGGATTTTATATTATTATTTTTCATCCCCGATTTGACTTTATTAAATAAAGAGATTAAATTTACAGCCCTTCATTTCTGAAGGTTTTATTTTGTTCTTTGAAAGAGTGAGTGCGTTTAATCTGTTAATTAAACGGTTTCAACAAAGCGTACAAATACACGCCAGATTACAAAAGTATTAAACTCTACTACGGAGAGTTTGATCCTGGCTCAGGACGAACGCTGGCGGCGTGCTTAACACATGCAAGTCTACGAGAATAAGGTAGCAATATCTTTAGTAAAGTGGCGCACGGGTGAGTAACACGTAAGTAACCTACCTTTAGATTTGGAATAACCCCGAGAAATCGGGACTAATACCGAATGACGCAGCGGCACCTCATGGTGACGTTGTTAAAGTCTATATGACGTCTAGAGATGGGCTTGCGTCTGATTAGCTAGTTGGTGAGGTAACGGCCCACCAAGGCTACGATCAGTAGCTGGTCTGAGAGGATGATCAGCCACACTGGAACTGAGACACGGTCCAGACTCCTACGGGAGGCAGCAGTGAGGAATATTGGGCAATGCCCGAAAGGGTGACCCAGCAACGCCGCGTGGAGGATGAATGTCGTAAGATTGTAAACTCCTGTTAGAGGGGAAGAATAATTCCGATCGACTCGGAAATTGACTGTACCCTCAGAGAAAGCCCCGGCTAACTACGTGCCAGCAGCCGCGGTAATACGTAGGGGGCAAGCGTTGTCCGGATTTACTGGGTGTAAAGGGCGCGCAGGTGGGTTGACAAGTCAGAGGTGAAATCCTACAGCTTAACTGTAGAACTGCCTTTGAGACTGTTAATCTTGAGTACGGAAGAGAGAGATGGAATTCCAGGTGTAGTGGTGAAATACGTAGATATCTGGAAGAACACCAGTGGCGAAGGCGGTCTCTTGGTCCAATACTGACACTAAGGCGCGAAAGCGTGGGGAGCAAACAGGATTAGATACCCTGGTAGTCCACGCTGTAAACGATGAATACTAGGTGTCGGGCTGAAAGGTTCGGTACCGAAGCTAACGCATTAAGTATTCCACCTGGGGAGTACGATCGCAAGGTTGAAACTCAAAGGAATTGACGGGGGCCCGCACAAGCAGTGGAGCATGTGGTTTAATTCGATGCAACGCGAAGAACCTTACCT
>Ga0209498_1000457_pt1 | contig 24956 bp, 22 predicted proteins | sample WalLakDeSediment_FD_184131 | JGI IMG/M metagenome (GOLD analysis project Ga0209498, IMG submission 184131) | Lake sediment microbial communities from Walker lake, Nevada to study Microbial Dark Matter (Phase II) - Walker Lake 11/02/13 Deep... | ecosystem: Environmental > Aquatic > Freshwater >...
AACCAAAACATCGTTTCAGCTTTCGCCGAATGGTGAGTATATTGCCTTTATGCAACCCTGGGAAACCCGCCTCAATATTCACGTGCAAAAAATCGGCTCGGATGAGGTCGTGCGCGTAACCTCGGCGACCGAACGGGATATCGCCGGTTATTTCTGGGCAAATAATAATCGTCTGGCTTACGTGCAGGATAAAGCCGGTGATGAAAATTTCAAGCTTTATGCCGTTAACGCGGATGGCACCGAAGAAAGCGTATTAACGCCTTTCGATGAAGTACGTGTACAAATCATCGATGATCTGGAAGACAATGAAGAAGAAATGATCATCGGACTAAACCGGCGTGATAAGCGTATTTTTGATGCTTACCGAATCAACATCAACACCGGTGACATGAAGATGATCGCCGAAAATCCGGGCAATATTGCCGGCTGGATGACCGATAATGACGGGCAATTGCGTATCGCCATTACCTCCGATGGCGTGAATACCAGTCTGCTCCATCGGGCCCAAGAAAGCGATCCCTTTAAAACAGTGTTGACCACCAGCTTCAGGGAGACCCTGGCCCCGTTGTTTTTTTCTTTCGATAACCAGCATATTTATGCTTCTTCCAATTTGGGCAGGGATAAGCAGGCCATTGTCAAATACGATCCCGCTACAGCTACCGAATTGGAAATTCTCTACCAGCACCCGGAAGTTGATGTGGCCAATCTATTGCGCTCCAAAAAACGCCAAATTATTACCGGTGTCTTGTTTATTACGGATAGACGTCATTATCATTTCTTTGACGAGGAGCGCAAACAATTACAGAAGGAATTGCAGGAAAAATTGCCCGGTGTTGAGGTCGTGGTCTCCAGCATGAGCCGGGATGAAAGCAAAGTAATGGTTCGTACTTACTCCGATAAATCCCGCGGCGCTTACTACTATTATGACCTGAACAATAAAGATTTTAAAAAGCTGGTAGATATCAGTCCCTGGCTTGATGAGAAGCACATGGTTGATATGCAACCGATCAAGTACCAATCCCGTGATGGTTTGACAATCAATGGCTATTTAACCCTGCCTAAAGGAGTTGAGGCGAAGAATTTACCGGTGGTGGTCAATCCTCATGGCGGTCCCTGGGCCCGCGATTACTGGGGATTCAATCCGGAAGTGCAATTTTTATCCAATCGCGGTTACGCCGTGTTGCAGATGAATTTCCGCGGGTCAACGGGATATGGCCGTGAATTCTGGGAAATCAGCTTCAAAGAATGGGGCAAGAGTATGCAGGATGATATCAGCGACGGGGTGCACTGGTTAATCAGTGAAGGCATTGCCGATCCGGATCGTGTGGGAATTTACGGTGGTTCATACGGTGGCTACGCCGTTTTAGCCGGTCTGGCCTTCACACCGGAGCTGTATGCAGCCGGAGTGGATTATGTGGGTGTTTCCAATATTTTTACTTTATTGGAATCGCTGCCCCCTTACTGGGAGCTCTATCGCCAGATGTTCTATGAAATGGTCGGTGATCCTGAAAAAGATAAAGAATTGCTGGAAGCCGTTTCACCTCTTTTCCATGCCGATAAAATTCAGGCTCCGCTTTTTGTTGCCCAGGGCGCCAATGACCCGAGGGTAAAAAAAGCCGAATCCGATCAAATTGTCGAAGCATTGCAAGCCCGTGGCATTGACGTACCATACATGGTCAAGGATAACGAAGGTCATGGTTTCCGGAATGAGGAAAACCGCTTTGATTTTTACGGCGCCATGGAAAAATTTTTAGCGCAGCATCTTGATGGTCGCTCTGCCCAACCCGCACAATAATTTCAACCAATTCAGCCCCTTTCTCTTCCCGGGAAAGGGGCTTTTTTCTTTCAAATATAACCCGTTAATTGAGACAACGAATATCATCCTATGACGCTATTGCTGCAAGGCCTATTTCTATTCCTAAGTCTGTTCTACTTTCTCATCATTGTGCTGGTCATTTACGCCCTGAGGAGATTGGAATACAAAGCATCCCGAAAAATGCATTCGATCTCGGTGGTCATTGCGGCACGGAATGAAGAAAAACGGATTTTGCCCACATTGGAGTCCCTGCAGCGTCAAACCTATCCTCAGGAACTCTACGAAATCATTTTTGTGGACGATGCCTCCAACGATGGAACCGCCTCCCTTATCGCTTCGTATTGTGCCCGTAATCCCCATTGGCGCCTGATCGCCCTGAGTGAAAAAAGCCACCAGTTACGCGGGAAAAAACGCGCTCTTAAGGAAGCCATCAGTCAGGCGAAAAACGAAATTATTTTTACCACCGATGCCGATTGCCAGGTGCCCGAGCGGTGGCTGGAAACGATGAATGCTTATTTTGATGAAGAAACGACCATGGTTTTGGGCCATTCACCACTTCAGCCAGTCAAAGGATTCATGCATCGTATTCTGGATTTTGATAATCTTTTTTCGGCACTGGTTGGTGCAGCCTCGGCCAAATTGGGTTTCGCCCTGAGCAGTGTCGGTCGCAACCTGGCCTATCGCAAGTCCGCTTATCAACAAATTGGCGGCTTTGAAGCTCTGAAAAAATATAAAAGCGGAGACGATGTTCATTTAACCGAACGCATGCGTGCCCTGAAGTGCGGGCGTATTGATTATTGTGCCCATCCCGATTCGTTTGTGTATACTTTAGCACCGCCAAGTGCTCGGGATATCTTCCATCAGCAAATCCGTAAGAACAGCAAGACCCTGCAGAAAAGTTTACCGGCCATCCTGTTTTCCATCGCACTATTTGCAGCCTTTTTACTCTTTATCAACATCCCCTTTTTAAAACCGGATTGGTTGAATTTTTGGTTAACTATTATTCTTATCAAGCAGTTACTGGAGTTCTGGGCATTAGCGGAAGCCGCCCGTATATTTAAAAAACCCTATTTCATCCCATACTTACCCCTCTTTCAAATTTTTTATCCCTTCTACATCATCTTTTTTAATATTCTGGGTGCTCTGCAAATTTATGAATGGAAAAAGTAGGCGGAATTCACTATATTCCCCCTGCTTGTCCCCCGCAAACCCTGACTTCCTTTAAAGCGAATCCTAAGCGGTACCCAGGCGGTGATTACTAAGGTAAAGCAACGGCATGAGAGAACAGATAAAAAAGAAACTCGCCTTTGTGCTTAAATATATGGTGGGGATCACTCTGCTGATTTGGATACTATTGCAGATCGATCGCAAGCAAATGCTGCTGGCCCTGGCCGCGATTCCCATTGATGTTATCCTGCCCATCCTGCTGATCGCTTCATTAAATTTACTTGGACAATTCCTGCGCTGGAAATTCCTGGTGGAAAGGCATTCCAACCATTATCAAAAGAGCGATTTACTCCCCTCATTTTTTGCCGGTTTCGCCTTCCGTATGATCGTACCCGGGGGTCATGCAGAAATTACCAAGGTCTTCCTGCTGCCCGGTCAAAAACGCGGCAAGATCGTCGCCTTCGGTATCGAAAAATTTTTTCAGACCTATATCAAATTTGTTTTTGTCGTCCTTGCTCTGCCTTTGGTATTCCCGCAGTATCGGTTAGTTTCCTGGTCGATTGCCGGGGTGGCCGTGGCCGCCTATTTTTTTCTGCCGGTCATATTTCGTCTTTCCTACCTCAAACAATTTCAGGAAAAAGAGATCAATTATAATCTCATTTTTATTCGCACACTGCTCTACTCCCTGGCCATATTCGCCTGTCTGATTACGCAATACTACATTCTACTCAATGAATTTCATTACATCGGCCTGGGTGATTCCATCCTGGCGGTTATTTTTATTTGGGGATCGGGTCTGTTGCCCATAACCGTATCCGGACTGGGCGTACGCGAAAACATTGCCGTTTTTTTTCTGACCCGCCACGAAATTCCGGCCTATGCTGCCGTAGCCGCCTCGCTGTTGATCTTCTTTATCAATTCGGTCGTCCCCGCCCTGATCGGATTGTATTTTATCTATAAACGACGTAAAGACTTGCACGATGCCCCGGCAGCCCTCAAAATGGCTACTAAAACGATCTATGAATCGGGAAAACAAAAAATCAACGGCAAATACCGCAAGCACAACAATAAACCCGATCCGGAAATAACCACCGAAAAATTTTAGTCTTAATGATTTATTCAAATCCCTGTAATCCATCAGCGTCAATGAACCCATGAAAAAACAAACATCTTTTCTGGATCGAATGACTTTATCCGTCGTGCCCCTGAAATCTTTTATAAGGGCTCTTTTCATCTACCGGGTACGCTACACCCCACGGAGATTATGGAATCTGGTTAAGATCATCCTGTCCATGTATTTATCAAAAATATGGCGCAAGACCATAATTTGGGGCTATCCACCGACGCTGATGGTCGAACCGACCAACATCTGCAATCTAAAATGTCCCATGTGCCCATCAGGAAACGGGGACATGAAACGGGCCCACGGTAAATTGGACCTGGCCAATCTTAAAATATTACTGGATGAGGTTGGACCTTATGTCCTGCAAATCCAGTTCTGGAATCAGGGCGAGCCGTTCATAAACGCCGCTTTTTTGGATTGCGTGCGCTACGCCAAGCAAATGGGACTGATGACACTGACCTCGACCAACGGCCATTTTATCCGCAGCGATGAAATGGCGGAAGAGGTTGTCGCTTCCGGTTTGGATCAGATCATTTTCTCAATGGACGGCACCAATCAGGAAACCTATGAAAAATACCGGGTGGGAGGAAACTATCAGTTGGTGATGGACACCCTGGCACGGCTTTCCCGGGCAAAGGATCGACTGGCCAGTAAAACCCCGCTGATTGAATTGCAATTTCTGGTGTTCAAGCATAACCAGGCTGAAATGGATGAGATCATAAAAATTGCCAAAAAGAATAAAGTGAATCGTCTGGCTTTTAAAACGGCGCAGGTGTATTCCGCTGAACAGGCCCGGGAATTTTTACCCGATGATGAACACTACCAGCGCTATAACGTCGATAAGCAATCCTTTTCTTTGAAATCAGAAGTACCCAATTGGTGTAAGCGTTTATGGTTGAATCCAACTATAAACTGGGACGGTACGGTAAGTCCCTGTTGTTTTGATAAAGATGCCGATTATGCTTTTGCCAACCTGTTTGACAATGGCAATTCTTTTAAAGCCATCTGGAAAAATGAAAAATACATGAATTTTCGGCGCTCCGTTTTAACGAATCGCCGGGGTATTGAGATGTGCTGTAACTGTACCGAGGGGATAAAAGAGTCCTACGCGCAGATCATTGAAATTGCCGATCTGTGAGCGTATTTATACCTTCAAGATTACTGATACCGGGGCGAATGGTATAGGCTTCTTGGGATTGTTTCCTGGCTCATCAGAATATTGCTGAGCATATCATTGGCCATCCCTCTTCTTGTTTGCCTTAATCCGTTCTAAGATTAAAGAATAGGCCCGTTCTGTGTCGAATTCATCCCTCAAAATATCCTCTGTCTGGCAGCCGATTTTGGGAATCAGTTTATCGTAAAAGTAAGTAATCCCGTTCACCTCAAGTATTTCTTTACCCAGGTTACTGAGCAATCCGGCATGAATCCTTTTTACCCCCAGACGCACCAAAAGGAGCGCCGCCGCCCGGCCGATAATCTTATCCCTGATTTCCAGGGTATCGGGGGATATGGCTCTCTTTTTCAGGAATTCTTCAAATTCAAAAATCGGATGTAACCAGTGCCCGGAGCTGGCAAAAATGAGCAGCGGGTTGTCATAGACTTCAAAATTGTGAGTCATCTTTTTATCGCCTTGTCATGGAAGTTTATGCAGTGATGGTATGGTCAACTGAACAAATCAGAATGATTCCATCCTGCACCAGGTTAAAAACCTTCCTTTACTTTTAAATTAATCGTTTCATTCGTTATGGGATGTGACTGTGCCCTTATTTTTAAAAACCATATCATCCCCTTTTCATTTTCCCCAATTCACCGGAATGAATCGGAGTTGACCTTGTTAAAGGATTTGTTAACCGGCTCATATATCGCTTAAGCCAAAATAAGGACATGGTTCCACTAATTAAATTACTGATCATAATGCCTGTGAATATGCCCATCAATCCGGCTAAATAGGAACCCAATAATGCCAGCGGAATGGTGAGAATAAAAATTTGAAACAGGGTGATTGCTGAAGCATAGAGTGGTTTATTTAACACATTGAACGCTGAATTGGTCATGGCGTAAATTCCGAAAAGTCCGTACCCAATTGGTACGATATACAGATACATCGTAATGGTTTCCAGTACATCCACCTGATCACTAAAGGGAATTGCCACCAATCGTGCCAACAGGAGAAAAAACAAAAACATGGCGCCCCCCCAGAGCAGGGAAAAACGCTGGCTAAGGTGGATCGCTTTTTCAACACGAACGAAATCGCCTCGGCCTGAATTCTGTCCGATAAAAGGGTTAAGTACGCTGGCCAAGGCCATGATCACGATCAGGGCAAAGGCATCAATTCGGGTCGCTACGCCATAACCGGCAACGGCAGCAGGGCCATAAAGCGCTACGATTTTGGTGATAATACCCATTCCCAACGGCCTGGCCAGGTTGGTAGCGGCGCTGGGGATGCCAATATACAGCAATTTTTTCCACGAATTAATGACGGCACTTATTGGGGGATGCTTAAAGGTTAACATGTCCTCGCGTTTGTACAAGATCCTGATGGAAACCACCAGGGTTACGGCACGGGCAATTACCGTGGCCAGGGCTGCGCCCTGGAGTTCTAATCGGGGGAATGGCCCCAAACCAAAAATTAATAATGGGTCCAGAATAAGATTCATAATGAATGAAACCAGCATAATCATCATGGGTGTTTTGGTATCGCCTGTCGCCCGCAAAGCATTATTCCCGACCATGGGGATGATGATGAAAGCCATTCCCAGATACCAGATGCGCATATAATCTTTGATCATATCCATAAGATCAGGGGTGGCACCCAGTAAAGAAAAAACCGGGTCCATGGTCAACAAGCCCAAAATAACAAAGAGAATCACGATCAACAGGGATAGCACCAGACTGTCACTGGTCAGACGTTGTACTTCATTGTGATCACCCCTACCAATCGCCCGGGATATGATGGCGGAGGCCCCAACCCCCAATCCAAGGGATAAACCACCAATCAGGCTGACCACGGGAAAGGTGAAACTCATGGCGGCCAGTTGCGGCGTTCCCAGTTGTCCCACAAAAAGCGTATCAACAATGTTAAAGGCGATGACACTGAAGATGCCGAAAAACATCGGTACAGAGAGCCGGAAAAGGGTATAGCCTATCGGTCCCTCAGTTAAGCTCGCCTTATGATTCGTCTCACCCATTTTCTTCTTCAAAATTTTTTATTTATACCAATAAGTTAACAGAAAACGTCAAAATAGCCAGTCAAATTTCTAACGAAAAATAAAATGATTATATTGGTATTTGAATTTTTTCTTAATAATTTAAAGCGGAAATTGACGGAGGAAAGAAGTCGTTTATTGATGAGGTGGGGAATCGAACCCGGGACTAATGGAAAAATCGTTTAGGACTTTAGCTTGAATGGATACCTAATGAATAATGTTTCAATTTCAAAATTATGCATGGGATTATACTACCATGAGTAAGTCTGCCCTTAAATCTGTCATATTCATTATAATCACTTCGCTTTTTTTCAGTTGTGAGAAAAATGAAAGTGAAGATTTTCCCGATATGGAGCCCAGCGTTGCGGCGTCTTATGACAGTGTTACAATCATTCATGACAGCTTTGATTTAATGATTGATGTTCAGGGGGAACTTAAGCCCTGGCAGGAAGCTGAAATATCGCTATCCGATACGGCTATATTGATCGCCTATCTGGCCAAAGAGGGTGATATCGTAAAAAAAGGCGATTTGTTAGCCAGTGCCTGGATTAAATCCCCAAAACCCGAATATACCCCTTTTGACATTCGTGCCTCCATTGACGGCATAATCGAACGGGCGAATCTGAATATCGATCAGATCATACCGGCGAACGAACCGGTTGTCATCATAAAAAATTATAATTATTTAGTACTGGATCAAACGCTTAGTACCGAAAAGATCAAGTATATTCAAAGGGGACAAAAAGCCAGCTTAAACTCAGAATCTCAGCCAATTCAGGGAATTGTCAAAGAAGTAATTCCGTTAAAGCAATTTGTGTCCATTTGGGTGGATAATGCTCAATTGCAACTGAAAGAGAGTCTTTTGGTGTCCGGGCATATCCATTGCGGTAAAGTATCAGGAGATTATATCGATAATAATTATTTTGACGAGACAGGGACTGCCAGCGTAATCGTCGATGGCGATATCGACCTGGATATTATAAAAATCGGCCATTCTGATTCTTTGGCCTTGATTTTTCCACCCCTTCCAAAACAAAGTTACTTAAAAATATTAAAAAAAATTGACTTGATCAAATAAAACCTTAAATTTGCCTTAGTTTATTCTATGCGGAAAAACGGAATGTTCAAAAAGCTTGTTTTATTGTTTGTAACGATTATCTTCATCACTTCACTTTACGCTGCTTCGGTATTCTCGGAGTGCAGTGCCATCCCGCAAACCGACCGCGTGGTCATTACCTGGATAACCAAAGATGAGAATGATCTGAAGCACTTTGCCATTCTTAGAAGTAATGATGACCGTAATTATATTGAACTGAAGAAAGTTAACCCCCAGGGTCCCGGAACCCGCTATGAGTATGTGGATGATAATGTGATGTTCAAAGATGCCTCTGTAAAATTTTATAAAGTTCGTGCCGTCGGTAATAATGGACAGATTCTTGATGAGTCTTCCTTAAGGGTTCATCCCAATATTTCCGGTATTTTCAGAACATGGGGCGCCATAAAAAATATGTTTCGATGATAAAAGTATTTGCTAATAAAAAAACCCTTTTCATTAATAATGAGAAGGGTTTTTTTGTTTGTAATGCGTTGCTGTTGTAAAATTGTGCTTTTAGAGTCCGCTTATTATGATGAAACACCAGGTAGTCATTTTTTCAAGTCTATTGACTTGATATCGCGAAGTTCAAAAGAATAGCCTTAAAAAATGTTAAGTTATTGTGAAAAAGTATGACATTTTAATTTTGTGTAATTACAAATTTCTTAATTTATAAACAATAATAGGATGAAAAAGTAAAATCAGACAAGCAGGAATCGTATGGAAAAAGCAATTATTAATAAACTCAGGGAAATCGTTGGGTCAGAAAATGTACTTGATTCGTTCGAGGATAAATTGTTGTATTCTTATGATGGAACCCCCATGGTTTCGGGAATGCCCGAGGCCATTGTTTTACCCGGCGATGTTGAACAGATTTCCCGCATACTGAAATTAGCCAATCAGGAAGACTTTTCCGTCGTACCCCGCGGCTCCGGCACGGGTCTCAGCGGTGGTTCTGTACCGGTTCCCAACTCCATTATCCTGCTAATGAATCGTTGGGATAAGATTATAGAAATCGATACCGATAATTTAATGGCCTGGGTTGAACCGGGCGTGGTCACCGCCAAACTGCAAGCCGCTGTTGAGAAGCACAATCTCTTTTATCCACCGGACCCGGGTAGTCAGAATATTTGCACCATTGGGGGCAATGTTGCTGAAAACGCCGGAGGGCTGCGTGGATTAAAATATGGCGTAACCAAAAATTATGTCATGGGCATTGAAATGGTTCTGCCCGATGGCCAGGTGGTTCGTAATGGTGGAAAGAATGTTAAGGACGTCGCCGGTTACAATCTGCGCGACCTGGTAGTGGGCTCGGAGGGTACGCTGGGAATTTTTACCAAGGTTCTTCTGCGACTGATACCCAAACCTCAAACGTCGAAAACATTGCTGGCTTATTTTCAATCCATGGGCAATGCCGCCGAGAGTGTCTCCGAGATCATCGCTAACCGGATTATACCCTGTACCATGGAATTTATGGATGGCACAACGATCAAATGCGTCGAAGATTATGCCAAAATTGGTTTGCCCACCGATATCCAGGCTTTGCTTCTACTGGAAGTGGATGGTCATCCGGCCGTGGTGGAGGAAGAAGCTGCAATCATGGAAAGGATATTAAGAAAAAACAAGGCCACCGCCATCAATGTCGCTCAAAATGAAGAAGAGGCCTTGCAGCTTAAAACGGCTCGGCGGACTGCCTTTTCCGCTTTGGCCCGTATAAAACCGACGACCATTTTGGAAGATGCAACGGTACCCCGGGCGAACCTGGTTACCCTGATCGAACGAACCGCTGCCATCGCTGAAAAATACAATCTGCGAATGGGTAATTTCGGCCATGCCGGGGATGGTAATATGCATCCAACGGTTCTCACCGATGAGCGCGATCATGAGGAAATAAAACGCGTGGAAAAATTCTTTAACGAGGTCTATGAAGAAACCATTAAACTGGGAGGAACCATTACCGGCGAACATGGTATCGGACTGGCCAAGAAAAAATTCCTGGCTGATTTCATTGAAATTCCTGCCCTGGAAATGATGAAGAATATTAAAAAGACCCTGGACCCCAATAATATTCTCAACCGCGGAAAGATGTTTTCCCTATCGCCCAAGTGCGAAGGTAAGTTGAGTGTACAGTAGTGACGGAATGGTATCATTCGGGTTTTGTTGACGGAAGGTTGTTGTGGATAATAAAAAATCAAATTTCTTTGAAAATGTACCCTTGCCTGATAATGAGCAATTGCTCAATTGTATGCGCTGTGGCATGTGCTTACCGGTGTGTCCGACTTATGAACTGACCAAACTGGAAAAACATTCGCCAAGAGGGCGCATTCGCTTGATTAAAGCTGTAGCTGAAGGCGACCTGGAGATTACCGAAAACTTCATTGAATCCATTGAATTCTGTCTCAATTGTCAGGCTTGCGTTACAGCGTGTCCCGCCGGTGTTGAGTATGGGCAATTGGTGGAAGCGGCCCATTACAATATAGAAGAATATCTGGCCCGTAGTGGGCGGGTACCATTACTTAAAAAAATATTACTGGGCTGGGTATTCCAGAGACAATGGCGATTACGTTTTTTAAGTTTCATGATGTATTTATATCAACACAGTGGCCTGGAAACGCTGGTTCAGGCAACCGGCATATTAAAAATTCTATCACCTCAAATGCACGATATGAGTTCTATGTTGCCGGAATTAAAATGGCGTAAGTCATATCCCATATTGAAGTCGGGCAGCACAACACATCACCGACATATTAAAGTTGGCGTTCCGACCGGCTGTGTTCAGGATGTTTTTTTTAATCAGGTTAACCATGACACGATTGATGTGCTGGCCATCAACGGTTACGATGTATTCACGCCAAAAAATCAGCAGTGTTGCGGGTCCGTTCACGGCCATAATGGTGATCTGGAGGCAGCAAAAAAATTATCACGATCCATGATCGACACCTTTCTGGATGCGGAGGTGGATTACATCGTTATTAACTCAGCCGGATGCGGATCCTTCATGAAGGATTATGGCCATTTTCTGAGCGATGATCCTTTGTATGCCGAAAAAGCGGCTCGTTTCTCGGGAAAAGTTTTGGATATCAGTGAATTTTTAGTGCAGGTTGGTTTTATTCCGCCTCAAAAACCCTTAAATTGCAGGGTCACTTATCACGAACCCTGTCATTTGGTGCACGGACAAAAAGTAAAATATCCGCCGCGGCAGTTATTAAAGGCTTTGCCGGGGATCGAATTTATCGAATTGGCAGAATCGGATTGGTGCTGTGGAAGTGCCGGAATTTATAATATAACTCATTATGACGCTTCTATGGAACTTCTTGAGCGCAAGATGAATAACATTATCAGTACCGGCGCCGAATATGTGGTTACCGGAAACCCCGGATGCCTGCTACAGTTATTGTACGGAGCAAAACGATTCGGCTGTACAGCGAAGATTATTCATCCGGTCTCTTTGCTAAAAATGAGTTATCAGAATGGAAATGGGCAGATTCATTCTTAAATCGTTTATCATTATAAAAAAATTTTTGTATCGGAGGCCAATGTGCGATATTATCTTTTCATTTTAATATTTTTGTTACCGGTGCTGGGCTTCGGGCAATTTGAAGCCTATCTTCAGCAAGACCCGGAACCAAAGGCAGAGAAACAATGGGGCGGAGCATTCAGTGTTATCGAGTCGGGAAGCGGTTTCGGTCTATTTTATGCCACCCCGTTAAAAAATTTCTATCATGTCGGTGCTACTCTTAATTTGTTTCTTCTGCGTGATACGAAACAGTTCGAATACTATTATTATACCTTCAACAAAAAAAATAATGTTTACCTTATCGATTTGATGTTGACCCTGAAAAAGCGTCTCATGACCTACGAAATCGATGACCAGTTCCGGCCCTTTGTGGGTATAAGCCTTGGTCCGGTCTATGGAATGAATTTCCCGGAGCAAAAAGTGGATCCCTTCACCGGAGAAGAATTTAAAAATCAGTTCCGCTGGACCCTGGCCGGTTCGGCTGCCGCCGGTGTCGATATTGCTCTTGATGGGGGGTATATGGTGGGTTTGCGTCTGCAGTATCGTATTATGAAATTTTCCGCCATACTTGGAGAGCGAAAGAACCATTCAATGTTTGATGTGCGAATCGAATTCGGGAAGCTTTTTTAGTGGATCGGACACAGGTTGTTTTTATCGAGCTGAATACACCCAATAAATTCCGCCATACCTGTGATATTGTCGAAAAAATTTATGATCTGGGTAAAACGGCGACAATCTATGTTCAGGATATTAAAAACGCCCATACATTAGATCGGCAATTGTGGGTTTGGAAACAAGAATTGTTTATACCCCATATGATTCACGATTCCTTCGAGGGGGAAATTGAAGAGGCTATCATTATTACCACCCGAAATGATTTTCCTGCTGTTACTGATACCTTAATTCTCTTTGATCCATTGGAAGCTCATCAATTCCAATCCTTCCAACTCGTGGTGGATTTTGCCGAAGTTTATGATGCCACCCGGCTTAAGCTGAGCCGTGATCGTTATAGGACGTGGCGTGATACAAACCAATATCAGATGGAATTTTTTAAATTGGGGGCTTTTTTAGGTACTTTTAAGGCTTAGAACCGGTTTGATCTGATTTGAGCAACCCAGGTAGATGGTGTGCATATGATCACCAAATTTCTTTCCGAGCTAAACGAAAAGCAACTGCAGGCGGTGACCGCACCCCGGCAGCCGGTGCTATTGATTGCTGGTCCGGGAACGGGAAAAACGCGTACGCTGATTGCCCGTATCTACTATCAAATCGAAAGTTTCCGGGTCGATCCAGCACAAATTTTAGCTCTTACCTTCAGTAATAAGGCGGCCCGTGAAATCCGCCAGCGATTGGAAAAAAATTTGAAAGAACGGGCAGCTAAAATTCGCAGTGCCACCTTTCACTCTTTCTGCCTGGACATGATCAGAAAATATTATGAATTGCTGGGGCTGAAACGAAATTTCTCCGTATGCGACGAAGACTATCAGAAACGTCTTCTCAAACAGATCTTACAGGGGCGTATGCGCGAGAATATCGATAAAAAGATCAACGGAATTTTACTGGCTTTCTCTCTGCATGTATTGAAAAATAAAACCCTGCCGCCTTTTTCAGCCAATATCTACGATGAATACAAAGAACATTTAAAGAAATATAACCTGATCGACTATGATCAGATTCTGATTTATGCCCTGAATCTGTTGGCTGAAAATCCGGATATACTGAGTCAATATCGATTTCTGAATCAGGCTATTTTGGTCGATGAGTTTCAGGATACCGATCCGGTTCAATACCAGATTGTGCGTCTGCTCGCTGAATTGCACCGCAACATTTTCGCCGTTGCCGATGATGACCAGTCGATCTATTCCTGGCGCGGGGCCAACCCGGAAAATATCCGCCGCTTTATGATCGATTTTAACCTAAAAAAGCCCCTCTTTTTGGATAAAAACTATCGCAGCGGAAAAGGCATTATGGATACCGCTCAAAAAATTGTGCAATCCACCGATCGTATTGAACCGGAAAAAGTCGTTCAGAGTGATCAGGATGACGAGGCACAGATCCGGGTCCTATTTTTTGATGATGAAGAGCAGGAATGTCATTTTATCGCCAATCGAATTAAGGATTGGTATAAAAACCAGCAGATCCCTTTATCAGAGATCGCCATCATTTATCCCCGGCATCAATTGGGCGAGCGCATTTCCGGATATCTTCTTAAGCAGCGTATTGCTCATCAGCAAGCCCTGGGCAAAAACCTCATCGATCATCCGCTGATGCAAAAAGTTGTTTTGTATATAAAACTCATCAGGGAACCCTCCGATAGTTTGATCCTGGAAGAGCTGGTCGAGAATGAATTGGGTTATAACATTCTTAAACAAGTCCAGCAAATTCGCAACAGCGAACAAATCAGTTTCCGGAAAGCTCTGAGTGAACTCGGCGCGCGTCAAAACATCAGTTATGATGTACGCAGGCAAATCAACACCCTGATTGGCAATATCGCCAACCTGGTTAATCTCAAGTCCTTTTTTACTTTTAAACGTCTGATTGATGAAATTATCAAAGCAACCCAGGAGTTTAGTGCTTCCATTTTGAACCAACAATCCTCCAAACTGCAACCCTATGAAACACCCAAAATCAGCGATTTACAAAAACCGGATCGGGTTATTTGGATTTATCACGGTGATGAACGTCTGGAATTCATTGCCAAGAGGATGATGGAGACAGCCCTGGCTAAACCGGTACGTATTTTAAGTCAGGATAAACTGATCCATGTGGGGAAAAATGATCTTATCCTGCTCTTAAAGCCATTTACTGTGGAGAATTTGCCTTGCAAGTATGTAACACTATTCCAAATGGGAGTTTCCCGACGGAATGGAATTCTCTCCCAATTGTTTCGTTGGTTACAAGTCCAGTTGCGCTTATCGAGCAGTCATATCTTTGATGAATATGTGGCGTTTGATCTGGAAACCACCGGTAAAAACACGGAAACCGATCGCATTGTGGAAATTGCTGCCGTCAAGGTCACCAAGGGTAAGATTGTTGGCGAGTTCCAATCCCTGATCAATCCGCAAATACCCATTGATCCCCAGGCGACCGAAGTACATCGTATAACCGATGCCGACGTACAGGATGCCCCCCTAATTGAAGAAATCTGGCCTGAGTTTATTAAATTTCTCGGTAAGTATCTGCTGATCGCGCATAATGGTTACGCTTTTGATTTTAAAATTGTCGATCGTGTTGCCCGCGATTTAAATAAGAAGAGGATTTCAAATATTCGCTATGATTCACTGATCCTGGCGCGCAATCTTTTCCCCGATGCCCAAAATTCTATTGATGGTTTGGTGGATCGATTTAAGTTGGATGGCGGAAAAAGGCACCGCGCTTTGGATGATGTAAAGGTATTGCATGAAATTTTCCAGAGGTTATTGGAGACGATTGATTCCAGAGAAACACTTACCTGCTGTGAAGATTTAAGTGAATTCGTAGCCCTGGGCAATGCGCTTGAAAACCAGGTGGCGGCAACCGAGGATCGAATTCTTTTTATGGCCGGTATCAGAAAATTACTCTCACCTTACTCTGCCATCCGTAAACAATATGCCGTTGAGTTTAACACAGAAGATGTGGAATTAACGGAACAATTGATGCGAGTCAAGGAAAAAGTCGCCCCAAACTTGAAGTTATACGATACCCATGAGGATTTTTTTAAACGCACTTTAGACATTGCCTCAGAATTTAATACCCTCGAGATCGATTCGGCCATTGCGGCCTTTCTGGCCAACGTAGCTTTAATCAATCCCCAGGACTGCCTGAGCGCCATTGATGCGGTATCCCTTTTAACGTATCATTCCGCCAAAGGGCTCGAATTTGAACGAATTATTCTGGTTGGTGTCGAGGATGAACAGATGCCCAGTTATTTTGCCTACAAAGATGATACAGATGATGAGCGCCCGGTTGCTGAAAAACTACAGGAACAAAAACGTCTTTTTTATGTCGGGGTAACCCGGGCTAAGAAAGAGGTGATCATGACCCTGGTTAAAAACCGTTTCGGGAGGCGGCAACGTTCATCTCCCTTTCTGGAAGAGATTAAAGATTTTGTGAACCTGGAGACTCTGCGTTAATTAATTTTGCTATTCATACTAAGATTAAGTATACTTTGTTCGAATGATAATCAGCGGCTCTATGTCGACGGTGCCCTGAACGGTATGATGAAAATATAAAACATTAATCATAAAATAAAACTACCATCTGAAAGTTAAGAAAAGGGAAAGGGAAAATTGAGTTGAGTTAGTTTAGAGATAAAAAACTAAAGCTGTAATCGGCTGCTTCCCAATTATTTTAGCTTTCGGGATGGAGTGGTTTGAGGTGTTCTATGCTGCCAGAAAAAGAATGGAAAATTCTTAATGAAGATACCAGCCGCTCTGTTATCGATACGATTCTGAAAAATCGTGACCTGCCTCCGCACCATATGGACCCGTTCAAGTTATCGGATCGGATCCATTCACCTTATCTGTTACCGGATATAAAAAAAGGTGTGGAACGAATTTTACAAGCCATCAAGCGCGATGAAAAAATTTTAATATATGGTGATTATGATGTTGATGGCATTACTTCTACCGCATTAATGGTTTATTTCTTCCGAAAAATTGACTACCCGGTTGAATACATTCTTCCCCACCGTGAAAAAGATGGTTATGGGTTACGGGTATCCGGAATCAAAAAAATAGCAGAGGCGGGTGCCAATCTGGTCATTACCGTTGATAACGGCACCAGCTCCAATGAGGCCATCGATTATGCCGCCGGTTTAGGTATCGATGTCATTGTTACCGATCACCATCTTCAGGAAACCGAATTACCCAAGGCGGTAGCCGTAATTAATCCCAATCGCAAGGATTCACTTTATCCCTTTAAAACCATTTGTGCGGCTGTCGTTGCTTTCAAGTTGATTTACGCCCTTTGTGAACAACTGCTCAGTACTGAAGAAGACTACAAGGTGTTCTTGCTCAGCCTGCTCGATCTCGTGGCCATCGGCATCATTGCCGATGTAATGCCTTTGCGGGATGAAAATTATGCCCTGGTCAAATTTGGCTTACGGGCCTTGACGAATACCAGAAAACCGGGACTTATCGAATTAAAAAAGATTAGCGGAGTGAATGAGCGGTCCGTTACACCCATCTCCGTTGGCTATTTTCTGTCTCCCCGTTTGAACGCATCAGGAAGATTGGAAGAAGCTACGCAGTCAGTGGAGCTGCTTATAACGCAATCAAAAGAAGAGGCTCATAAAATAGCCGCCTATCTGGATAAACTTAATCGGAAACGGCAGTTGATGTCTGCTGATTATCTGGATTTTGCTCTGGATAAACTTCCTGTGAATAAGGATGAGTTAAGAAAAGTAATCTTTGTTGAGCATGATGAATGGCAGGCCGGGCTTATCGGATTGATTTCCGGGCAGTTGAAGGAACGCTTCACCCGCCCTGCTTTTGCCTTTACGCGGGATGAACAGGGTAACTATGTCGGTTCGGCCCGGAGTATCGATTCATTTCATGTAACCAATGCCCTGTCCCGATTTAATCAATATTTTCTTACCTATGGAGGCCATCAAAAAGCAGCCGGCCTTACCGTTCCGGCTGACAAGTTTAAACAATTTAAGGATGAGTTTCTGGACTATGCGGAGAGTATCATCGATGAAAAACATTTGATTCCCCAATTGTCCATCGATTCGGTGGTCGACATTGATCAGATTAATCTGAATACGGCCAGAAATATTCAGGAGATTGGTCCTTTCGGTGAGGGTAATCCGGAACCGGTTTTATTGATTCGCAAGGTTAAAATTAATGATATCATTCTACTGAGCCAGGGAAAACATCTGAAATTACTCATCCAAAAAGCCAACCAATACTATGAGTGTGTTTGGTGGAATTGCGGAGCATATAAGGATGAACTCCGGTTTGGTTCGCTTATGGATGTGGCCTTCCGACTCAATATTAACAATTGGCAGGGAACAGAACGCCTGCAACTGGCTATGGAAGATGCCAGATTCTGCGATGAGTAGCAGCACTGATTGTTGGATTTTTTGTTGATTCAGCGGCGGAATGAACAAATGAATCGATTCTCCATTTAATCAATCACATCATACATTTAAGAGGCGCAAAATAAATAGAAGGAGTAATTTAATTAATAAGGCTCAAAGTTTGATATTAAGCACAAATAATTATCGAACTGTTTTTATCTTTAGCTTAACATTGGCAACTTCTTAATGACTTAACTCCGTCTCAGAGGCAGATTGCGCCTAATAAAAATTAAGGATAGACATGCAGGAACGAATTGTTGAAATTATTGTGATACTTCTCGAAGGATTCAGGGATCAGCATACCACCGAAACCTATCAAAACATGACCGGTCAGCTTGTAAAGGAAGGATATACCGAGCATGAGATTAACCTTGCCTTTGCCTGGGTATTTGACCATATGCGAAAGAGTGCTCTCGCCTCTGATGGGCAGTTACCGCTCATTACTTTCTCTCCCCAAGGTGATACAGACATCGAAAAATTAGTCATCTCCGCCGAAGCTTATACTTATCTGATGCAACTGCATTCCCTGGGGTTGCTATCAGAAAACCAGATAGATGCGGTGATTGAAAAATCCATTCATCACGGTAGTATGAATATTTCTATTGAAGATATGAAATCGATTACTGCGTCGATCATTTTTCAGGGTAATACCAGTTATTTTTGGGCAGGAAAATTTTTTCATCCGGACATGGACATCGTCCACTAACCGCTAAAGGGCACACATTTTAAGTTTGACCGACGAGTACCCGTTTTATTTTTTGATTACGAGTTGAATGTCCATTGAACGAGAATCAAACACGCAAGCTGATTATTGTTGAATCACCAACCAAAGCCCGCTTAATACAATCATTATTCGTTACTGATATTCATGTTCTCTCCTGTAAAGGGCATTTGTTGGAAATAGAGCATTTGCCTGAAAAACAGATAAGTGAGTCACAGCCCCTCTACCGCAGAATTTCAGCAAAATCTCATCTTGTTTTACAATTGCAGAAGGCCGCTAACCAGGCGGATGAAATATTTATCGCTACCGATCCGGACCGGGAAGGCGAAGCCATTGCCTATCACTTGCAGTTTATTCTGGAAACCCAAAACAAACCCATCTGGCGCATTGATTTGACTGAGCTCTCCCGTGAGGCCATTCTTGCCCAAATAAGACACCCCCGAAAAATCAACCGTAATGAAGTTTTAGCCTGTCAGGCACGCAATGTGGTCGACCGCATGATCGGATATCAAATAAGTCCGTTGCTTGCTCAATTTGAAAAAGGGCTTCAGAGTGCCGGTAGGGTGCAATCGGCGGCTCTGGCCTTAATTTGTGAACGAGAGAGATTAATACAGCCTGTGCAAAATAAAACGGACTGGAAGGTACAGGTGCAACTTCAAGCCGTTGATCATTTCTCAGTAAAATGTATATTAACGCGTCCATCTGAAAAAGACACCCATCATTTTGCGGAAAACTCAATGCATAAGATTAAAATAAATATTCTCAACCAAAGTTTAACCATCAAAGGTGTTTCTGTTGAGGAATATAGCCTCCCTTTACTTGCTCCTCTGAATACCAGTCTTTTACTTCAGGAAGCTATCTATCTTCTGGGTAGGGGTGGCAAACCAATTATGCGGCTGTTGCAGCGTCTTTATGAAGGTATTGAAATGACATCTGCCGGCTTGATGAGTTTAATCACCTATCCGCGTACGGAAAGTAAGGTTTTAACTTCAGCAGCAATCAAGGAAATATATTCGTTTTGTAAAAAGCAGTTTCCGGAAAATGAGCTGATCTTTCGCGAGGATATCCAAAATAACACAGTCCAAAAAGAAGCCATACGTCCACTACATGTAAACGAAACAATGGCTCCAGCCGGTGTTGAAGGGGTCCTCAATAATAAGAACCTTTATGCATTGTATCAATTCATCTGGAACCGCACGCTAGCCGTCTTTTTCGAACCACCCCGATTTCAAAAAATGTCGCTGATTTTGGGGGATAAGAAGGAACAATTTGAGGTAACCTGTTTCAGAAGGACAAGGGAAGGTTACTCTGCAATCCTGAAGGAATATCCCGGGAGACCCGAACCGCTTATCGAAAGAGCATTTCAGACCGGAGAGCAATTACGGGTAACCGATGTCCGTTCATATTCATTCCTACCGGATCAACATCAACGATACAGGGAACCTGATTTAATCGGTGAGCTTGACCAATTAGGTATTGGCCGGCCGGGGAGCTATGCAGAAATTCTTCCTATTCTGATCAAGCGCGGTTATGTAACGGTGAAAAACGGGCCAATTGAACCAACGCCATTGGGTGAAAATATCAATCATTTCCTGCAGCAGCACTTTAATCCTGTCTTTCGATTAACCGTTACAAGTGAATTAGAGGATGAATTTAGCAGGATCGCCGGAAATGAACAGGATTATGGCACCGCTGTAAACCGTTTTCGAAAGACCCTGCAGTGCTCGGTGAATGATTATTTGAACCACACAGGCCAGGCCATCCAGAATAATGATCGGGCCTGTGTGCGTTGTGGGAGGCCCATGATAAAGCGAAGGGATCGCCGTGGGGTTTATTGGTATTGCAGCTCTGATCCGCAGTGCACGAAATAGGAAGTAGTGATGTTGCGTTTAATAAAATTACCGTAAAAAAGTAATACGCCCTTAAGAAATATTTGCTTTTGAGTAATTAATTTACGATTCTATTGCTGAATAAAAAGCTACTGATTTATGAATATCCATATCTCGAATTTCATTACCTTTTTAAAATTAGAAAAGCGTTATTCGGATCATACCATAGAATCTTATCGAAATGATTTGACACAGCTGGAAGCATTTCTGATCGATTATTATGGTGCGGATAAAATATTTTGGCATCTGCTGGATAAAAAAATCATCCGCTATTTTATGACCTTTTTGCAGAATCAACAACTCTCGCGACGCAGTATTGCCCGAAAATTAGCGACCCTGAAATCCTTTTTTAAATACCTGGTACAGCAGGAAATTATAGATCAAAATCCGGCACTTACCATCAAACTGCCCCGTTTCGAAAAAAAACTTCCGCAATACCTGAGTGAGCGTGAAACCGAACAACTCTTTGATTTATCGGATATTCAATCGTTTGAGGATATTCGTGACCTCGCTATTCTGGAGTTGTTCTATGGAACCGGGATACGTTTGTCCGAGTTGATTAATTTAAAAACATCGGATCTTTATTTCTCGGAAAATTTATTGCGTATTTTAGGAAAGGGTCAAAAGGAGCGGGTGATACCGCTGGGGGAAACGGCTAAAAAAGTGTTAAATCACTATCTGCAATATCGTGCTCAATTTGCCGCCAAATCGGTCGAGAATGTCTTTGTGCTTAAATCCGGAAAACCAATGTATCCTATGGCTGTACAACGAATTGTTCGCCGTTATATCACCCAAGTATCAAGCACCGAGCATAGTCATCCCCACATTTTAAGGCATAGTTACGCTACACATCTGTTAAATGCCGGAGCGAGTATCCGTGTTGTAAAAGATTTATTAGGTCATGAAAGTCTTTCCACGACGCAGGTATACACACATATATCCATTGATCACCTGAAAAATATTTATAATAAGGCACATCCGTCTGCCTCGGACAAAACTAATCACAAACGAAGGAGGTAATGATGAATATCGCAATCACCACAAGAGGATACAAAGCGCCTGAGCGTCTGAAAAAGTATCTGTATGAAAAGCTCAAACGCCTGGAACGTTTTGCGGATCGTATTATGAATATCGAAGCGGTTTTATCCTACGAAAATTTAGATCAGGTGGTGGAATTTAAATTGCGTTTGAATAACAAAAATATTATCGTAAAAGAAAAATCCGACGATGTGTTTAAATCGATCGATTTAGCCGTTGATAATCTGGAGCGGCAGGTCACCAAAGTTAAGGAAAAAATTCGTACTCATAATAACAAGAAAATCGTCGAAAAATTGGTTGAACTATGATTTAAGGAATTAAAATAGATCAGCCAAAGGCGCCGGCAAGGCGCCTTTTTAATTTTTGCGCTACTAATGTTTCTTTATTAAATTTTAAAATGATGACAGATTTTATAACGGTTCGCACTCTTTTAAAAGAGGTTGAGTCCCTTTTAAAACTAAAACTGGTTTGTTCCGAAAACGGCCTTAACCGTAAAATTACAAAAGGTGATTTGCATCGTCCCGGACTGGCCTTATCCGGTTTTGTGGAGCTCTTTACCTCCGATCGCATACAAATTCTCGGCAATACGGAAATTAAATACTTGTCGGGGCTTACCGAAAAAGAATTAAAACAATCCATTGACCGGTTTATTGAATTCGAAATTCCTACCATTATTGTAACCAATAACAACCATATCCCGGAATATCTGATTCAATCGGCTACACGCCGCTATATTTCTATTTTCATTACACCTTACAGCACAACCCGGGTATCCCATTTATTAGGGGATTATCTGGAGACCAAATTCGCACCTAAGATTTCCATTCATGGATCTCTGGTTGATGTCTATGGAATGGGCATTCTCTTTACCGGGCGCAGTGGAATTGGGAAAAGTGAGGTGGCTCTCGACCTGGTGGAACGCGGGCATCGTCTGGTCGCCGACGATCTGGTCATTATCACCCGAAAGACGGAGGATGTCCTGATCGGAGCAGGCCGTGAAATTGCTGAGCACATCATTGAAGTGCGTGGCGTTGGTCTGGTGGATATCGGCCGCATTTTTGGCGTGCGTGGTATCCGGTTACAGAAGCGGGTCGAGGTCGAAGTTAAATTAGTGGACTGGGAAAAAAATAAGGAATACGAACGGGTGGGATTGGAAGATCGTATGACTAAAATACTGGACGTCGAAATCCCCCAGGTTGTTCTGCCGATCAATCCCGGAAAAAACATTACGGTCATCGCTGAAACCATCGCCATGAACCATCTGCTCAAGCTCACCGGTCATCACACCCCCCGCGAATTTAACAAGCGCCTTAAAGAATATATGAAGATGAAAGATTTTGTCCCGCTGCATAAAGATTTGGAATACCTGAAGAAAGACTGGGAATGAAGGAAACTTGCCTGGCCATTATTCTCACTCATGGTAATCTGGCCGGATGCCTGAAGCGGGTCAGTGAACGATTAATCGTACCAAGCGGTGAAATCATTTATTATTCCAATAAAAAATTAAGCCTGGAAGAAATTGAAAAGCGCATTGAGAATAAACGTAAGAAGCTAAATCCTCAAAAAATGGTTTTTTTTGTTGATCTGGTAGGTGGTAGCTGCTGGTTATTGGCTAATCGCATTAAAAAAGATTCAGCGGATATTGCCGTCATTGGGGGAGTCAATATTCCCATGCTCGTATCTTATCATGTCAATTTTCTGCGTCTGCCCTGGAACGAATTGTTGGAGAAAATTGTTGATGATGGTAAAAAAGGTATTCTGATCCGTTGAAAGGTTTATGAATATTCAACTTGTACGAATTGATGACCGCTTGATTCATGGTCAGGTTGTCCTCGGGTGGGCCCGGCATTTTCATACAAAACGTATCATTCTCTGTGACGACACTGTTGCCTCCAGCGATTGGGAAAAAGAATTATATCTTTCCATGGTTCCTCCTGATATGGAAGCTCGAGTGATGAGTGTGCAGGAGTTGACGGACTATATTCTGCGGACTAATCCCGATTTAAGCCGAACGATCATTCTGGTTAATTCACCAAAAACGATCGAAGAACTTATCGATTCGGGAATTGCTCTGAAGCAGGTCAATGTTGGGGGTATTCATTTCAGGCAAGGGCGTAAAAAGATTTTGAATTATCTTTATCTCAATGAGGAAGAAGTACAAGCCTTTAAACGTTGTATCGAAAAGGGCGTCAAATTCGAATGCCAGGATGTACCTGTATGCAAGAGTTCATCATTAGAGAAACTACTTCAATAATACCGGGACTTATCAACCTTCAGGGAATACATGAAAACAGGATTGACAACGGAATTTAAAGTCGGGCTAACGGTGGTTATTTCTACCTTAATCCTGATTTTCGGCATAATCTGGGGCAAAGAATTCCGCCTTAAAACAAACAAATACCAGCTCTCGGTACTGTTTGACAATGTGGGTGGAATGGTTGTGGGCGATCCCGTTACGGTAAACGGGGTTAAAGAGGGCAAAGTCCTGCGAATCGGCTGGAAAGATCGCGACGTCCTGTGCCGGATTGAATTAAACGATCATGTCCAACTCTATGAAGATGCCTCTTTTACGGTGATCAGCGCGGAACTTTTAGCCGGAATGAAAATTGAAATTTTCCCCGGAAAATCCGCCAACCATATCAATCTCTCCCGGCAACCCTTTCGCGGTAAATATGGCGGCCGGATTGTCGACGTGGGTATTGTCATCGGTGAGCTGGCCGAAGACCTTTCGGCGCTGTCCTTTCGGATCGATACCACCATAACCATGATCAATGCCTTGCTGGAAGGCGGCGGTCTGCAAAAAGACCTGGAACGATCGTTGAATAATTTGAATCGTTTGACCGGCGATCTGCGTTCCGTCCCCGGGGATCTTCGCTTCACCCTGAACAGTCTGGACACTTTGTTGAGCAATGTCAATCACCTGATCGATCAAAACAAAGAGCCGGTTCATACGGCTTTGGGTAATTTTAATACCGTGGCTTCACGCCTGGATACGGTGGCCTCGTCATTACAACTGGTTATGAATAAGATTGAAAACCAGGAGGGCAGTCTTGGTAAGCTCGTGCATGATCCGCAACTGGTTGATCATCTGAACCGAACCTTGTTATCGATCGATTCCCTGGCCCAAAAATTTATAAAAGAAGGGGTTAAGATCAGTTTGTTTTAAACTACGCCAATTTTAAGTTGCATCCCTTTTACGGACGTATTAAATTTGGCAACTTTTAAAAACGGCGTGGCGCTTTAGCTCAGTCGGTAGAGCAACGGACTGAAAATCCGTGTGTCCCCAGTTCGATTCTGGGAGGCGCCACAAACAGAAGGCCCCGGC
>Ga0209498_1000458_pt1 | contig 24947 bp, 18 predicted proteins | sample WalLakDeSediment_FD_184131 | JGI IMG/M metagenome (GOLD analysis project Ga0209498, IMG submission 184131) | Lake sediment microbial communities from Walker lake, Nevada to study Microbial Dark Matter (Phase II) - Walker Lake 11/02/13 Deep... | ecosystem: Environmental > Aquatic > Freshwater >...
ACATTCGTTAAATATTATAAAGGAAGATATGGCAACTTCCTCAAACCAATGCCAAAAGGGGTTGCAGAACCGAGAATCTTTCCTAAAGGAATGCCCTGGAACGAAGACAATTATGGTCCATTGGTAATTCCTAAAAAAGGTTCTACTATACCATTGAATAAGTATAATGTTGAACAATGGCGAACAATCATTGATCGTGAATTTGGTAAACGCGTTGTTGATATGAAAGACGGTGCAGTTACAATTGAGGGTATTCCAGTATCATCATATACATTTAAAAAAGATTATTACTTTATGATGGGCGATAACAGGGATGATAGTTTAGACAGCAGATTCTGGGGACTTGTTTCAAGAGATATGGTTGTTGGTGAAGCATTTATTATTCTGTTTTCGTGGGACAGAGATATTCCATTTTCGCAACTCTTCAAACTCTTAGGTTCAATAAGAACTGACAGGATTTTACTTTTGCTGCATTGATATTAAAGCGATACTATCGCTCAAAGCGATAGAATCTCTCTATGAAAAATAAAAAAGGCTGCCAAACGGCAGCCTTTTTAGTTCCATCAGAGCAATTCAATTAGAAGACAACTCTGAATCCTGCATTAAAAGTTCTAGGTAATCCAACATACACTTCAGCTGAACTTGCTGAGTGACTTTCATAATATTGACCGGTTGCAGGATCCTTTAGTCCATTAAATGAGCTATTGTCGGTTGCATCTTCGACATAGAGCTTATCAAACAAGTTGAACACGTGACCGAATACACTAATTTTAACTCCGCCCATTTCAACAGGTAAGTCATAGTATAAGTGTGCATCGAACATACTGTATGACGGGATTTGCCATACCTGTGGAGCACTACCACCATTATCTATCACTTCTTGTTCATCCGTTCTACTAAATGGATCAAACCGTGAGTAGTAGTTGTTATAGTATCTCCAGGTCAGATTAGCCTGCACACCTTTGAGGAAAAAGAATGTAAAACCAGCAGCAAGTTGAGTCTGAGGTGCATCACCAACTTTTAAGTCCTTGATGAAATAATTATACTCAACGGTTGAATTTGGATCTGAGAAATCTGGTATATAACTACCACTTACGTCGTCCACATAAATCCAATCACCGAAACTGCCGGCTAAATCCAATCTGAAGCATCGTACGGGTTGCCATGCAACTTCTAACTCAACACCGAGGTGACGAGAATTGATACCATCTAATCTTACAAGACCATCGGTTCCATCAGTATTAGTTACATTTATACTTTGGGCACGATCACTCCAGTCAGTGTAATAACCATTAAGCTTGATATTAAGTTGATTTTGGAGTAACAATGAATTAACACCTAATTCAAATGAAAGGAATTTTTCATTTTTAGGATCTTCAACTTTAGTTCCATTTACATCATTTATCACCTGGTCAAAAATCGGTACTTTAGAAACATAACCAGCATTACCAAAAACACTCCATTCATTTGTTATTCTATAGCTGGCACCACCTTTAAACTGATAACCCATAATCCAATCGGTTTCCTGCTTTAATTCACCAGAAGAAAGATCACCATCAATCTGAGATTTAAAATGATCAGTATAATCATATTTAATTGTTGAGAGAGCAGCATTACCATATAAAGTATACTTATCCTTTGTGTACTCGCCCTGCAGATAACCACCGAACCAGTCTACTTTATTAGTATTATTATAATCAATGCGATCACCAAGCTTTTTGTAATATTGGGAACCGCTGTCAAATACGTTTCCATTCCAATGGTAATAATCATTGCCGAGGAGATCTCTTACTTCTCTGTAGTGCTCTATTTCAGCAGTTCTCCAATCAAGACCAAATGACATGTTAAGAGCATCGGTAGCTTTCCAGAAAGTTTTAGCAATTGCACCTACAGTCCACTGTTTGTTAACGCTATTCCTCAAAATACCACCACGACCATAAACCGGGTCATTGCTTCTATTTGTAGATACAACATACATAGTTGAGTCACCAAAATTAAACGGATCATCTAATATCATGTTTTGCGAATTGGAAGCGATTGTTGCATTCCAATCAACAACTCTTTGAAGAAGATCTGTATTATACCGTATTCCTCCAAAGGTTCCTGTTCCACCGCCAAGCCCGCCGGAATAATAAACTGTTGTATACAAGCTCCAGTCCTTTGCAAGCTGAGAGTACCAGTTTAAGTTTACTAATGGTTTATGATAGTAGTTTTGTCTTTCATTGATGAAAGTAGGATCATATCTCTGGTTTATATCATTATTCCAATAGGATCTTTCCCACTGCATACCAGTGTAAGATGTATTTACGCCATTCCAGTTAGAGTTATATAGTCTGCCTTGTTCCATTAATTTTGGATTGGCTAGCCAGCTCTGTTCGTATCCTAATTCTCTTGCCAGCTCATGACTATATGTTGCCGCATTAAGTTTGTACGTATTTTGTCCGTGTCTCTGTGGCGCACCCATAGCGTAAAATTCTATTCTATTGTTATTATTAATCTGATAAGCAGCACCCAAATAGTATGCCCACGCATCAGACCAGGTTTTATCAATAGTACCGTCCAAAACTTTTCTAACACCTCCAATGCTCATTGCCCACTTCCCGTCAATCAACCCGGTGTTAGCATACAATGTGTGTTTGCCAAATCCTGCAGTTCCTACTTCATTCTGGTAAAGAACTCCACTCTGCAGTTGTGTTGGGTCAGTAATAATATTTACAGTCCCGCCGATTGATTGTGTTGCAAGTGTAGTTGCACTTAAACCTCTCTGAATCTGAATTGAAGAGGTTACATCTCCTAATCCGTCCCAGTTAGACCAGTAAACCCATCCGTTTTCCATATCGTTTACTGGTATACCATTAATCATTATTGCAACGTCTCTCTGGCTAAATCCTCTCACATTAAGTCTGGAATCACCAGCACCGCCACCATTATTTGTTGCAAATACTGAAGGAGTTGTATTCAATACGAGAGGAATGTCCCTCGAACCAAGATTGAATTCTATATCCTTCTTATCAATATTAGTAAACGCCACTGGGGTTTCTCTGTCTTTTGCTCTGTCTGAGATAACAGTTACAGAAAGTGTAAACTGATATTCTTTAAGACTAAAATTCAGAGTCAAATCGCCCATTAGCGCAATATTCTGCTCTACTTTTTCGTAGCCAATAAAGCTGCAAGTAATAGTATATTTGCCTTCTTCTGCTATTATCGAATAGTTACCGTCAGCATCTGTTGCAGCACCCCAGGAAGTGCCTAAAAGAAATACGTTTGCACCTATGAGTGGTTCTCCACTATTTCCATCAGTAACTTTACCTGAGATTTTAAATGTCTCAGCAAAAGTTGTAAATGAAACAAGGAGTAAGATTGTTACAATGAAGGTATAGATTTTACTCATATAACTTCTCCTTTATAATTTGTTATTGTGAATTTGGTTATTTAAGAATTGTGTAAAAAAAATCAATATGCCCTCAATGTTTTCTTCCCACCACGGATGAAAAAGTTTAGAATTACTATACCAAATATTTGGTATATTCCTGACGATTTCAAATTTTTTTAAAGAATTAATCTTTATTTAACATAAATTTTTGAGTACCCCATTTTTAATTGAAATTCAGCCAGATTTTGCAGCATTTTTAACCGAAATACTTCTTCAAAAGTGAAATAGTACCAATTAATTTTTTTATTTAGTTAAAAACTCCTTATGAAGTTATTAGAAATACCTTACGAAAAAGAAAAACTCACCAACGGACTTGAAATTATTCTATACCAAAACATAACTATTCCATTTATTGCTGTTAACATCTGGTATAGAACCGGCTCAGCAAATGAGAAGAAAGGAAAGACCGGTTTGGCACATCTCTTTGAGCATATGATGTTCCAGGGTTCTAAGAATGTACCTAAAGAAATGCACTTCAGGTATATCCAGGAAGCGGGCGGAACATTAAACGCTTCAACGAGCTTTGACAGAACAAATTATTTTGAAAAACTTCCTGCGAATGATCTGGAACTTGCACTCTGGCTGGAATCAGACAGGATGGGATTTTTTCTGGATTCACTTGATCAGATAAAACTCAATAACCAACGAAGTGTGGTTTTAAATGAGCGACTGGAAAGATATGACAACCAGCCTTATGGTTTAGCCTGGGAAAAATTAATTTCAAGCCTTTACCCGGAAGATCATCCTTACAGCTGGCCAACTATTGGTTATGCTAAAGATATAGAAAGTTACAATCTTGAGGACGTAAGCAATTTCTTTAAATCTTATTACTCACCTTCTAATGCAACGATTGTGGTTGCAGGAAATTTCGAATCAGACAGAGTCAAAAATCTAATTGGCAAATATTTTAATGATATATCCAGTAATGGAAAACCTGAAAAATTGTTTTCTGATTCAGTCCGGCTCAAAGAAGAAAAACACATTTTACTTGAAGATAAAATAACCCTTGAAAGAATTTATTTCGCCTGGCATTCACCAAAAGCTTTTCAGGATGATGACGCTGCATTGGATATTTTATCAGATTTATTGACCGGCTCCAAAAATGCCCGGCTTACAAGAAAACTCGTCTATGAATTGGAAATTGCTCAGGATGTTAGTGCCATGCAATTCTCAGGAAAATACGGCGGTCATTTTATGATAATGGTAACTGCTAAACCCGGTAAATCCCTGGATGAAATTAAAAAAATTGTTTTTGATGAAATTTCAATTCTCGCCCGGACAAGTATCTCGCAGCATGAGTTAGATAGATCAAAGAATGTTATTAAATCCAATTTCATTTATTCCTTACAGAATATTGATACCGTTGCAGACATGCTGAACCTTTATAACTTTTATCTTGATGAACCTAATTCTTTCAACTTTGACCTAAACCGATATAACAAAGTCAAACAGAATGAAATAAGCACTGCAGTAAAAAAATATCTCCAGAAAAACTATGTTGAGTTAAGAATTGTTCCGGAGAAAAAAGCATGACAATTGACCGAAGTAAAAGACCATTAAGTGATGAAAAAATCAATTTTATTGTTCCGGTTGTTCAGAAATTTTCTTTACAGAATGGCCTAAAGATTTATTTCAGTGAAAAAAATGATTTACCGATCGTAAGGATAAATTTTTTAGTTAACTGCGGAAGCAAAAGTGATCCTGAAAACCTCAAAGGTTTAAATAACCTGCTTGCAATGTGTATTGACGAAGGAGCGGGAAACTTTAACGCACTGCAGCTTGCCGATGAATTTGAAATGCTCGGGGCTCAGTTTTCAGTATCCTCAGATAATGACATAACTGTAATCTCTTTACAGGTTTTATCAGAATATTTCATTCGGGCATTAAAACTTCTCGTAAGTGTTATTTCAGAACCTCAATTAGCGGAGACGGATTTTAACCGGGAAAAAAATAAAGTTTTAGCACGTCTTCAGCAGGTTAAAACTGAACCAGATTACCTTGCCGAAATATCATTTCAATACTTATTATTTGGAAGTAACTCACCTTATGCTTACCCTGGACTTGGCATTGAGCAAACAGTTCCTAATATCCATGTTGAATCAATGAGAAATATTTACCAGATGCGGTTTTCTCCATTCAACTCATCACTTGTTGTTGTTGGAAATATTGATTCTAAATCACTTCAGAAAGAACTTAGTGATGCATTTGGAAATTGGAATGTTGAATCTGCTTTCAAAGAACCACCGCTTAATTTGGGAAAATCCGGAAGAAAAGTTTTCATCATAAATAAGAAAAATGCAGTTCAAACTGAAATCAGGACCGGTCATCTGACAAGCAAAAGAAACCCCTTTGATTTTTTTCAGAAACAGATAATTAATCTGGTTCTTGGCGGGCAGTTTTCAAGCAGGCTTAACCTGAATCTCAGAGAAAAAAACGGTTACACTTACGGTGTAAATTCAAGATTTAATTACTTGCAGGAAGCAGGTTATTTTGCTGTCTCAACCTCGGTTGACGTTGAAAACACCATAAATGCATTGAAAGAGATTAACGCAGAAATTATAAGGATTAAAGAAGGAATTACCCGTGATGAAATCAATTTTGCGAAGTCATCTTTAACGAAGAGATTCCCTGCAAACTTTGAAACCTACCGGCAGATTGCAGGCAACATAAGCAGCAAAATTATTCACAATTTGCCTGATGATTATTTTGAAACATATATCGAAAGAGTAAATTCCGTCAGTCTGGACGACATAAACAAGATTACCATTAATAGTATCCATCCGGAGGAGCTGATAACTGTTTTAGTTGGGGATTCAAATAGAATTCTTGGACAGATAAATAAAGATGAATTTGGTGAAATATTCGTTCTCAATTTTGAAGATGTATTTAAATAATAATTTGACTTACTCAAGAATTGGGTAAACCGTTTAAACGGTTGCAAAACTTTCTCTTTTTCCATTAACACCGGGATTAATCCCGGTGCTACTAAAAACCATAACACAGTCATTAACCGTTTTAACGGTTTCTAACACTAACAAATTTGAGGTGGTAATCTCGCGCTAACTTAATTATCTCAAAGAATTAAACTGCTTGTAATAACTCTGTAACCTTGCTTTTTATATATATCCAATTCACGACTTAAGTCAAGATAAACTTTCTCACTTGCTAAAAAGATAACTGAACCACCTTTTACTAAGGATTCAAGTTTTTCATTAAATTTTTCTTTGTAAGCTTCATCTGAAGAGAGGTTAATAAAGTCTGATTCGTGAAAAAATTTAATCTTTCTTTTCGAGAGTTCTCTCTCAAATATTTCAAAATTCTTTGAACTGGAAAAATTTGATTTGTCATCTACAATAAAACACACAGCATTGCGATAATCAGTGACTAAAGTTTTAATTACGGTTATAATTCTCTGTTCAGAAAAATCTGCACTGAGCCTGTATTTTTGTTCAGAAATATCATCATCAATTAAAACTGAAAACTGCTGACCATTATTCCTGAACGACTCAAGCTGCTGCAGGTGTTTTATCTCAGGTCGAATAAGAAAATTCAGTTTATCAGAAGATTCAATTAATTCAATCGTTGTTTGATTAGCTGGATCTACATCTTTCAAAATAAATGAAATATAGCCTTTATTTCTTGAGTAATTTTTTGCATAATTGAATTCAGCCTGCAATAGGACTGCACTGCCAGATTTAATTGTAAAGATTGACCTGCCGCCTTTAATTTTTTCTTCGGAGAGTATGATTAAGCTATCTTTTCTAAATACCTGAAAAGCTGATTGTAAAATTTGCGGTATGGAAAGGTCCTTTGGAACCTGAACTTTAAAGCTTGAAATCTCCTCCCCCGAATGTTTATCTACTGTTGTAGTCTTTCTTATAAGTTGTTCTTCGATACCAAATTCAGACAGAATATTTTCAAAACGCTGGCTCAGTTCCTGTTCATCAATCAAATCTTCTTGTTTATCAGGAGAAAATAATTCAGTTTTGAACAATATATTAGCTGCGAATAAAATAACTGCAAGCCCAATTAAGACAATGAGCAGAGTCTTTTTAAATTGAAGTGAAGGCATCTTTAATAATTAAGTATTATCGATGCTTAAAATCAGGTTTTCTTTTCTCAAGAAAAGCTTTTGTCCCTTCTTTAAAGTCTTCGGTTCCACAAACAAGCGCAAACAAACTTGCTTCGTAACTTAAGCCTTCAGTTAAAGACATATTGTCTGTTGCCTTTACTGTCTTAAGTGCAAACCGAATTGCCTGCTGTCCTTTTGAAGAAATCTTATCTGCAAGTTCAAGAGTTTTGCTCATCAAATCAGCTTGAGGATATACTTTATTTACCAAACCAATTCTTAGAGCTTCCTCTGCTGAAATCATATCACCGGTTAAAATCATTTCCAAAGCGCGGGCTGAATTGACAATTCGTGCAAGCCTTTGTGTTCCGCCATAACCGGGAATTACTCCAAGGTTAACTTCCGGCTGACCAAATTTTGCATTTTCGCTTGCAATCCGGATATGACAGGCTAAAGCAAGTTCACATCCACCACCGAGTGCAAAACCATTTACTGCCGCAATTACTGGTTTATCAAGCGTTTCAATTGATCTGAATACTCTGTTGCCTTTTTCAGAAAATTCTTTGGCCGAAATTACATCCAGCTTATGTAGTTCAGAGATATCTGCACCTGCAACGAATGCTTTCTCGCCGCTGCCTGTCACCACAACAACAAAAACCTCTGGATTATTTTTAATCGAACTGAATACATTTTCCAGCTCATCAATTGTCTGTCCGTTAAGTGCATTAAGCTTATCAGAACGATTTACTGTTACTAATGCAGTATGATTTTTTATTTCAAAGAGAATGTTTTGATAATTCATTTTATTACCTCATAAACTAACGAATAATGGAAGTCTTACATTTAAGTTGAAAGATAAATATTGATTAGATTCATAGTAAGTATAGTTTGCCATAATTTCAAGAATAAACATTGAAATCCCGGCTCCTACCGTTCCGCCAAATTTCCAGAGATCTTCTTTGAAATTGCTTCTGCCTGCATCAGCTTTAAACTCATTTAAAACCTGGAAGAATGTGTAAGATACCGAAGCCTCTACAATCGGCATCAGCAAAACAACACTTTCAACCAGAGGTCCGAAAAAATATCTTGCACCAACAGAAAAAGGAATTATTGTTGTAGAATAGTTTGAATAATCAGATTGCTGATAAAAATCCTGCGAGCCGGGGAATTGTTCATAGCCTAAACGAGCAAAAATGAAAAATGGCAGGTAATCACTATCAGTATAAGAAGCTTCAACAGATAAGCCGTAACCAAGGTCTGTCGAATTAGAAAAGTCACCAACCGGAAGCCTTGCGCCAACACCGGCTGCAAGAAATACACCAACCGCTTTGCTTGCAGGTGGTTCACCAGCAAACAATATTGATGAAAGTGAAATTATCAAGATGGATATATATATGAGCAAATGTTTAATCATCACATTGCAAACTTAAATAATTTTACAGACTTCACGGCAAGATAAAATCATTCTGATTCAATCTGATTATTTATTTCAGTTCCAACTCTGTATTTTTTTACAAGTTCGCCGCCAATCATTCCCGTCTGATAAACAAAAAACAACATCATCAGCGCAAAGATTATAAATACATATTTAGTCAAACCATCAAACTTTTTCTTTAAGACAACAAAAATTCTTAAACCGCACAATATCACTGAGAACCAGAGTAGATATGTTGCATAATTCTGATGCTCACTGAACAAGGCTCTGCTTGCTTCATTTACAAAATTAAATTCATCAGCAGCCTGATTGCCGGTTAAAACAGCAAAGAACGCCGTGACGAGACCGATACATAAAATCAGTAAAGCAGTTTTTGAAATAAAATCTTTTTTAAATAGAATACCAATAATTTCTAAGAAAGAGTATGTAGTTAGTAATGCAACCGGGAAGTGAACAACCTTCGGATGAATTTCAGCAAGGAAACCTGAATCCATTTATTTACCCTTCTCTCATCTGGGAATTATCCGCATAAAACTGAGCCGCCATTGACATTTAATATTTCACCAGTAATATGCGAAGCTAAATCTGATGCAAGAAACAAAACGGGTCCGGCGATTTCTTCGGGTTGAGCAACTTTATTCAACGGGATATCGCTTAAAACTTTTTTGTAAATCGATTGATCATTCAGTGAGTCAGTTGTCATATCTGTAACTACCCACCCCGGAGTCACACAATTAACCGTTATGTTAGACGCACCCAGCTCTGATGCAAGAGATTTTGTAAGTGAAATCATTCCTCCTTTTGATGCTGCATAGTGAGAATGAAATGCTTCTCCTCTCTGTCCCGCAGTGGATGCAATATTTATTATTCTGCCAAATTTATTTTTTTTCATACCGGACACGATCAACTTCGTTATCAGGTAAGCGCTTGTAAGATTTATGTTCATCATTTCATTCCATTCTTCGAGAGTCATTTCATCAATTGCAGCTTCTTTCCATATACCGGCATTGTTAACAAGAACATCGATAGTTCCAAAATCGTTTAGAACGTTACCTATTACTTTTTCAATATCGTTTGCAACTGCAAGATTCAGTTTATAATGTTTCAGTTTTGATGAACCATTATAACCGGCAACCACTTTGTCAGCCTCAGCTTCAGCAGATTGAAACGTAAAAGCAACATTGGCTCCTGCCCGAAGAAATAATTCAACGCAGGCTTTACCGATTCCGCGTGAACCGCCTGTGACTAAAACATTTTTGTTTTGAAGGGATATCATTTCAGTATTTCACTTTGTATAAAAATAAACCTTTAGCCGGAACGGCATCGGCAGCAGCGATTCTGTCTTTTTGATTAAAAATATTATTTAAATAACTAATTCCCTCCTCAGAAGAATATGCTCTGAGCAATGAACCAACTATTGCTCTTACCATTCCGTATAAAAATCTGTTGGCTTCGATGTAAAAAATAAGTAAGTTTTTTTGTCTGCGCCACCTCGCTTCAAAAACCTCACAAATTTTGTTCTGAACTTCCGTATTAATTTTACTGAAGGAAGTAAAGTCGTGAGCTCCCAATATAGCTGATGACAACTCATTCATCTTTTCATATTTAAATTCAAAAAATGAAGTGTAAGAATATCTTTCAAAGAATGGTGACTTTTGGTTTGAAATCAAATAAATATATGATCTTTTTTTTGCACTAAATCTGGAATGAAAATTCTCCTCAACTGTTTCGATATTGGTTACCGAAATATCTTTCGGCAGAACTGCATTGAGAGAATAATTGAATTTCGAGATATCCAGCTGCCGGCTCACATTGAAATTAGCAACCTGCCCGAGAGCGTGAACTCCTGCATCCGTCCTTCCGGCACCAATAAGGTTAACTTCCTCTTGTAATATTTGCTTAATCGACTTGCTAATTACTTCCTGTATGGTAAGGGCATTTTCCTGTATTTGCCAGCCAGCATAATCAGTTCCATCGTATTGAATAGTTAGTTTATAGTTAAACATTGGCACAAAATTAGTGATTTTATGTTATTTATTTTCAATGCCTTCCTGTGGCTTTGTTAAAGTAGAAAAATAAAAGTTAATCAGGAATTAAATAGTTTATTAAAAAAGCCCCGAATAATGACCAAATGAATAAAGTGCATGATATATTTTTTGAAGATTCGCCAGATATTAAACTCATAATTGATGCGAAAGATTTTAAGATTATCGAGGCTAATAAAGCAGCAAGAAAATATTTCAAATTGCCGTCTTCTGTAAATAAAAAAATATTCCTTAACGATCTTTTCGCAAATAATAAAAATTCAAGTCATTTAAAGAAATTATTGAAACCTTCCTCAAAAAAGTCGTTTAAAATTGATTTCGTGAAAACGAGTAAGGGCAATGGTAAATTGCCACGAATGACATTAAGTGTATCTGAAGTAAAAATTAAAAACAGATCTTTACTGCAGTACACTTTCACGAAAAATAAAAAAATATCGGAGGTCTCAAACTCAAATGATGAGTTAACAGCAGTTAGAAAAAAGTTAAAATCGATTTTTGATAATAATCCTCTGATGATATTTATTCTTGATAAAAATGGAATTATCAAAGAAGTAAATTCACCTGGTGCTAAGGAACTGGGTTATGAAGCAGATGAATTGCTAAACCAGCCGGTTACAAAAGTTTTTCGTAAAGATGATTGGAAAACAGTACAAGCTCAGATAAATGAGTGCATAAAAAATCCTGGTAAACTGTTCAACTGGGAAATAAAGAAAATCAGTAAGACCGGTGAAATCATCTGGGTAAGGGAAAATGCCTGCACTATTGAATCAAATAATGGTCATTCAGATTTGATGATAGTTTGTGAAAACATCACAAAAATTAAAGAAGCGGAAAAACTATTAAATGAATCCTCAGCTAAGGTAAAGCAAATTGTGGATGCATCTCCATACGGAGTTCACGTATATGATTTGAATGAAAAGGATGAGTTAATATTTTCAGGATATAATTCAGCTGCAGATAATATTCTTGGGATTGACCACTCTCTTCTGATTAGTAGGGACATTTTAAGTGCTTTTCCCAATTTGAATAGTACAGATATACCCGGTACTTACAGAAGAATAGCTAAGGAAGGAACTACTTATGAAAATAAGATTGTTGAATACAGAGACAAAGAGATAAGCGGAGTATTCGAAGTTTCGGCATTCCAGATCGCTCCGGGAAAAATAGCATCCTTTTTCAGTGATATAACAGAAAAGCAAAAAGCATTTGACAAACTGGAAAAGAGCGAGCTGAAATTTAAGTCCCTGTTTGAACTAGCCAATGATGCAATATTCCTGATGGATGAAGAAATCTTTATTGACTGTAATCAAAAAACTCTTGATTTATTTGGCTGCAGAAAAGAAGAAATAATTGGAAAACCTCCTTACGACTTTTCACCTGAATTTCAGCCGGATGGAAGAGATTCAAAAGAAAAAGCTCTTGAAAAAATTACTGAGGCTTTGAAAGGCAGTCCACAACGATTTGAGTGGAAACATAAAAAGTTAAACGGTGAATTATTTGATGCAGAAGTAAGTCTGAATAGAATTGATCTGGGTAATGATGTACTCCTGCAGGCAATTGTAAGAGATAGATCAGCCCGGAAAAAAGCAGAAGAGCAGATTTCAATGCTGGCGCACGCTGTAAAGAGCATATCGGAATCTGTGTGTATAACAGATTTGGAAGGAAATATAATATTCGTTAACAAGTCATTATGTAATTCTTATGGATACAGTGAAGAAGAAATAATCGGGAAAAATATTTCTATAATTAGATCAGAAAAAAATCCCGATGAAATGCTTACAAAAATATTACCTGCTACTTTACGTGGAGGCTGGAACGGTGAGTTTATAAGTAAAAGAAGAGATGGATCAGAATTTCTTACTTCGATATCAACATCAGTTATCAGGAATGATAGAGGTGATCCGGTTGCATTTACAACAGTCGCTCTGGATATTACTGACAGAAAGAATGCTGAGAATGAATTACGACAGTCAAGGCAGATGCTTCAGCTGATACTTGATAATATTCCGCAAAGAATTTTCTGGAAGGACTTACACTCAAAATACCTTGGCTGCAATAAAACCTTTGCTGACGATGCAAATCTTTCAAGTCCTGATGATATCATTGGATTATCCGATTACGATATGCCCTGGAAAAGCACTGAAGCTGATTTTTACAGATCAATAGATGCAAAAGTAATGAGGGATGATAAACCTGTTTATCATTTAACAGAACCACAAACCCATCTTGACGGTCTGGTTTCCTGGCTGGAAACAAATAAAATTCCGCTTCACGATGAATCGGGTAATGTAGTTGGAATTCTCGGCACATATGAAGATATCACCGAACGAAAAAAATCTGAAGAGGCGCTTAAAGAAAGCGAGGAAAGATTCAGATCACTGATTGATAACTTGATTGAGGCGGCGTTAATTATTGATTGGAATGGGAAGATAATTTTCGCAAACAATAGTGCAGCAAGCCTTGTAGGTTTGAACAGCCCAATTCAGGGAGTCGGTAAAAAAGTATTTGAATTTCTACACCCTGACTATACTAAAAAAGTCTTACAGGTAATTTCAAATGCAAATGAACTAAGAGAACCTTTTATTGATGAATATAAAATAAAAACCATAAAAGGTGAAGACAGGTGGGTTGAAAGCCTTGGTACTCAAATAGTTTTTGCCAATCAAAAAAGTATATTGGTTACTCTGAGAGATATCACCGAAAGGAAGTATGCGGAAATTGAATTGAGAGAAGCAAAGGATAAAGCAGAGGAAATGAGCAGGATAAAATCAAATTTCCTTGCTAATATGAGCCACGAATTAAGAACCCCTTTGGTTGGTATTCTTGGATTTGCTGAACTCTTAAAAGAAAAGCTGAAAGAAAAGCAAACTACTGAAATGGCTGATAGAATTCTGACAAGTGCAAACAGGTTGATGGATACTCTTAATTTATTATTAGATCTTTCAAGAATTGAAGCGAAAATAGTTGATATACATCTTGCTCCAAACCGAATACCGGAACTCGTAGAATCTCAGATACAGGTGTTTGAAGCAGTCGCTGAAAAGAAAAATCTTTTCCTCGAAACAGAAATTCAGGATCATAATTTATTTGCAAATGTTGATGAGCAAATCTTCCGGCAAATAATAAATAATTTAGTTAACAATGCACTTAAGTACACTTACTATGGCGGAGTAACAGTATCAGTTACTTCAGGAACCGAGGATTCAAAACCAGTCGTTCAGGTTAGTGTAAAAGATTCCGGGATTGGAATTCCGCAAGAGAGTCTTGGACTAATCTTTCAGGAATTCAGACAGGTAAGCGAAGGATTCAACCGTCATTTTGAAGGGACGGGATTAGGTTTGACTATTACCAAAAATTTTGTTGAAATGATGAATGGTCAAATACGCGTTAATAGCACGGTTGGTTCTGGCTCAACTTTTACAATATTGTTCCCGCTGCTTCAGGATTATAAACAGCTTGAAATGAAAAAGGTAAGCGATACCTACAGTGAAAATATTTCGGACACTGACTTTAAGCCCGGATTTAAACCAAAGTTACTTGTTGTTGATAATGACGAGTCGAGCAGAGACATTATTAAGTTATACTTAAAAGATATATGCGAAACTGATTTTGCCGAGAGCGGAGAAAAAGCTTTTCGAATTGTTAATGAGAAAAGATTTGATATAATTCTTATGGATATAAATCTTGGCAAAGGGATGAGTGGTGTTGAAACTACTAAAGAGATAAGAAAAATCGAGAGCTATAAAAACATACCGATTGTAGCAATTACAGGTTTTGCAATGAGAGGTGACCGTGAAGAATTCATCCAGGCGGGATGTACACATTATCTTTCAAAGCCATTTTCGCGAGCCAAACTATTTAAGATTTTAAGAGAAATTTTTTCAAATCAGTAAGTTCGATTACTTAACATAAACCGTTTTTATGTTAACAAACTCTCTTATTCCGAAGGAAGACAGTTCCCTGCCGTAACCTGATTCTTTAATTCCACCAAATGGCAATCTCGGATCTGATTTAACAGATGCGTTTACAAAACAGCATCCGGCATCAAGTTGTTCTTTTGCTATCAATTCGCCTCTTTCTGAATTTTTTGTAAACACAGCAGCACCTAAACCAAAAATCGAGTCGTTGGCAATCTGAATTGCCTCTGCCTCATCCTTTGCCTTGATTAAAGCCGCAACAGGTCCGAACAATTCTTCATCGTAAGCAGGCATTCCTTTTTTTACATTCGAAAGGACTGTTGGAGGATACCATGCACCATTCAACTCAGGAATTTTACCACCGAGTAAAAGCTTAGCACCAAGCTCAATACTTTTTTCTACTTGCTGATGAAGTTCATCTCTTAATGGAACGCTTGCCTGTGGACCAATATAGTTTGATTCATCAAATGGATCTCCCATCTTTTTTGATTTCATCCTTTCAACAAAAAGCTTTTCAAATTCATCGTAAATCTTTTCATTGATGATAAATCGTTTAGCGGCAATACAGCTTTGTCCTCCATTAATAAGTCTTGCAGTCACACAAGTATCAGCAGCCATCTCTAAATCAGCATCTTCGAGAATAACATAAGGATCGCTTCCTCCAAGTTCCATTACGGTTTTTTTCAAAACAGAACCTGCAGTTTTTGCAACAGCTTTACCTGCGGGTACACTACCCGTTAAAGTTACCGCTTTTATTTTTTCATTTTTTATAACCTCTTCCATTTGAGAAGAAGGAACCAGAATTGTTCTAAAAAGATTTTCGGGAAATCCAGCAGCCCGAAATACTTCCTCGATTGCAAGTGCACAGCCTGAAACATTTGAAGCGTGTTTTAAAATTCCTGCGTTGCCAGCCATCAGTCCCGGCGCAGCAAATCTGAATACCTGCCAGAACGGAAAATTCCAGGGCATTACCGCAAGCACGACTCCAAGCGGTTGAAAAGCAACAAAACTTTTTGAAGCATCTGTAATTATTAATTCATCTGATAAAAACTTTTCAGCATTCTCAGCGTAGTATTCACAAATCCAGGTACACTTATCAACTTCAGCTCTTGATTGAGCAATTGGTTTCCCCATTTCGAGTGTCATAAGTTTAGAATATTCTTCTTTCTTTACTCTTAAAACATCCCCAGCGTTGGTCATTAGTTTTGATCTATGGCTGAACGATGTTTCTCTCCACTCTTCAAAAGCACTATTAGTTAAATCGATAATCTCACGAACTTCGGAAGGAGACATCTGTAGATAAGTTTTAATATTTTGCAGATTGGCTGGATTTATAGATTGCAGCATACTTTACCCCATATTATTTATTTAACTCTATTTCATTTTTTTGATGACGACTAAAGTCATATCATCAGAATATTTTCCGTTCTTTGAAAACCTGATAACATCATCCAAAATACCAAGAGCAATTTCCTTGGGTGTTAACTTTACTAAAGATTTTAATTTTGATAAAAGTTTTTCATCACCGTAGGGCTCAAATTTTTCATCTGCTGATTCGGTAATTCCATCAGAATATATAAGAAGAACATCTCCTTTTGAAAAATTTATGCTGTCAATATGGTATTTAGCATTTGGTGCAGGACCAAGTACAGGACCCGTCGGTTGAAGAAATTCTGCTGTTTCAGATTTTGCTTTAATAAATATCGGCGGGTTGTGCCCGGCATTGGCATAAAGAAATAAACCCGTGCTGTGAGTTGACAGCTCTCCATAAAAAAGGGAAGCAAATTTATCGTCTTCAAATATTCTGTTTACGAGCTGATTTATTTTTCGCATCAAAGTAACAATTTTAATTTCGAAACCGCTCGCCATTCTCAAAGCACCTGAAATGTACATTGCTTCTGCAGCCGCACCAACACCCTTACTTGCTGCATCTCCAATAGTTATGCCTAATCTATCCTGTTCTTCTTCGTGCTCAAGGTAGTCAAAAAAATCTCCGCCTACTATATCGGCAGGATTTGTTATTCCATATAAATCGTAATCGTGAAATTTAAATTCGTGTTCTGGCAAAATACTTTTTTGAAGCTGACGTGCTTTATCAATGTCCGCCTTCAGATAATTAACGCTTTCAGCCGATCTTCTTTGCTTAATTTGCGAAGTTATGGCTGTGGCAATCATATTCAGGTTTATTCTGAAGTCTTCATCGATTTTGTTACTGTTTAATGCGAGAAGGTAATCGTAATAAAATTTATCTTTGATTTTTTTTCTGCCGCCGACACCTGAAGCAGAATACTTGAATATTCCTTTTTTGCGAAGTGTACTTATGGTTTCCTTACCAAGTATTGTTCTTTGCTTTGCTATTAAATCCAGTATTGCATACCTGTGAATATCAATCTGAAATGAAGTATCAATCTTCCCGATATTTCCTGTCTGATACAGAAGTTGATAAGTTTCTGTCTGAGTATTCAATTTCCAGATTCTTCCGCCCGTTACATCAATGTTCTCATTTCCAACTATTTCGTTGACAGTTGTAATTAGCATTTCTTCTTCGGTTTTAAATTTGCCCGAAGCGATTGACTCAACAAGTCTGTGTAATTTTTTCTGATCTATTGGCATTATTTATTCCGTATAAAAATCTATCATTTCCTGAATTGCTCTTTTACAAACAGGACAGAAACTATCAACCTTAATTGATCTCATTGAACAATCATACATTGGTCGATAAATTCCTTTTTCCACATAACCCCCGCCTTCAAATGCACCGACTTTGTTTTTGTAGTTATCTATATCTGGTGTTGGTATTGGAGTTCTTGCTTCAACAAGATCTTTCCACTTCGAATCGAAATCTACAAGAGTTGTGAGATTCGGATCAGAGGGTTCAACATCGAGTGCATAAAAATCCTGGTAAGCTACATCAGATGTCCAGTATTCATCAGCAAGCGAGGCAAAGCCGTGTCCAAATTCGTGAGTGATGATAAATTCAAAATTTTTATCTTTTGTTACCGACATAGAGTAATGATTATAAATTGCTCCGCCGCCATATTTATTGGAGTTAGCTAAAACATAAATTTGATCGTAAGGTGCATTTGATGCAACATTTCGTAATGTTTTATTATCTGTTGTCATCAAATATCTTTCAGTGTCAAAGGTATAAAAATTTGAATTAACCAATGTCTTCTTCCATATATTTTCTTTTGGGATATCTACACCTGACTCCATAGATGGGGCTTCAATTCCCCAAATATTAAATTTATCTCTATTTTCTTTGAATGGCGAAGAGTTGAAAAGATAACCGGCAAACTTTTCACAGTCCTCTTTAAATAAATTCATTTCATCGTTTGTGTAACCTTCAGGAATGATAACAACATCAACCTTCACTGCGGGATCGCCTGATTTCAAAACTTCAAACTTTTTATATTCAGCTACTCTTTCCGGTTTAATAAAATAATTTTCAGGATTTACTTCATACTCAAACTTTTGTATCCATTCGTTTTTTCGGTTCGCACCATAAAATACAACCAGCACTGGCTTTTTCGGGAAAGGAAATGTTACTGTTTCACTAAAAGTTCTTGAAGTTTGTTTTGCTTCTTCAGTTGTCTGCCATTCGTTGAACAGTGTTGAATAACCTCTTGAATAGATAAGCTGATTACTTGCAGCATCGTAAACTTCAAACTTGTATTTGCCGTAATTGAATTTATCAATAAGGTTTACTTTTGATCCTCCCCAGTAAGGTTCTTCAATTAGTTCATCAATTGAATAGAAATCATTTTCTTTATCGCCAGAGTGGAAATAATCGAGACGTAAAGTTTTGTTTTCAAAGTAATCGTTAAAATTAATTTGAGGATATATTGACAAGGAAATAAGTATAAAAAAAATAAAAGCTCTCATTATAGTCTCCTTTGAGTTAAACATAACAGATACTATCCCTTTTAAGTATAGTATCTGTAGAAATATATTAACAGCACAAAGATAGGATTTTTGGGTGATAGTGTTAAAGGAATTATTAGTATATCCTGAACTTGTTTCTCTGAAGGAGTCCTTTGGACACGATCTCAAGAAATATCACCATCAAATTTAAGAACCTGAAATAAATTCAGGTTGAATTACTTTACTTTCCGCGAGCCTGGTTTTACAAGCTCAATATCTTCTCTACACAACGGACATTCATCGGGCATATAAGAAACTACTTCCATCTTCAATGTGCTGCATTGTGGAAAGCCAAAGTTTACTTTGCCATTGCTTCGGTCAACAATGAAACCAACGCCAACAACTTTTGCATTATTGCTTTTTACAATATCAATAACTTCAAAAACCGAACCGCCTGTCGTAACCACATCCTCACATACAAGAACTTTTTCATTTTCATCGAGAGTGAATCCTCTTCTTAGAGCAAGTTTTTTATCTTCCCTTTCTGCAAAGATGAATCTTTTGTTCAACTGCCGTGCAACTTCCTGTCCGACGACAAGTCCGCCAATTGCTGGTGCAATAACTGTATCAATTTCCGTATTCTTGAAATTCTCTGCAATCATTTTGCAAAGAATCTCAGTGTATTCAGGATACTGGAGAACTTTTGCACATTGAAAGTACCTGTCACTGTGTCTTCCCGAAGTTAAAAGAAAATGACCGGTAAGCAGTGAACCGGATTTCTTGAATATGTTGAGTATTTCCGATTCTGTCATAATTATTTAAGTCCTTCAATTTTTTCTGCAAGCTGAAAATCTTTTTTAGTTATTCCGCCTTCGCTGTGCGTTGAGATTGTGATTTTAACTTTATTCCACGAATGAATAAATATATCCGGGTGATGATCCACCTTTTCTGCTTCCGCACCAACTTTATTTACGAATGCGAGTGCTTCAGCAAAATCTTTGAATTGAAAAAGTTTTGCGATTTGGCTTCCTTCAAGCATCCAGCCGGATACTGAAGAAAGATTTTTTGTTATTTCATCTTGGGTTAATAGTGACATTCTTACTCCACATTTGCTTAATTAATAAAAAGAAGCGCACCATTAAGATACGCTTTTTGAAAATAATTTTATTTCAGAATTGAGTTTTAGTTTTCTATCTGCCCGGGTGCCTTTGTTTCTTCACCTGGTTTTGCCACCTCAAGTGATTCATCATAAAATACAAGGTCGTCTGCGCCCTCAACGTGCTTGGAAATTATTTTTGTTCCCTCTTTAAAAGAACCCCTGAGAATTTCCTCTGCAAGAGGATCTTCAATGTATTTCTGGATTGCTCTTCTCAATGGTCTCGCACCAAACTTTTCGTCAAAGCCTTTGTTAACTAAAAATTCTTTTGCCGACTGATCAAGAATCAAATCCATCTTGTTCTCTTCAAGATTCTTATACAAATCTTTTATTTCAATGCCGATGATCTGCATTATATCTTCTTTGTCAAGATTTCTAAAGACGATGGTATCATCAATCCTGTTGAGAAACTCTGGATTAAATAATTTCCTCATTGCCTCTTCAACTGTGTCCTTCATCTTATCGTAATGATCTTTTGGTTTTGAATCAGCAAATCCAAAAGAACTGAGTTCTTTAATATCTCTTGTTCCAACATTGGAAGTCATTATAATAATCGTATTACGGAAATCTACTTTTCTTCCAAGACTGTCTGTTAGGATTCCATCATCTAATACCTGAAGCAGAATGCTGAAAATATCCGGATGAGCTTTTTCAATTTCATCAAACAAAACAACTGAATAAGGTTTCCTTCTTACTTTTTCAGTAAGCTGTCCGCCTTCTTCGTAACCAACGTATCCGGGAGGTGCGCCAACAAGCCGTGATACAGAAAACTTCTCCATATACTCGCTCATGTCAATTCTAACAAGTGAATCTTCAGAATCGAAAAGATATCTTGCAAGAGCTTTGCATAATTCTGTTTTACCAACACCTGTTGGACCCAAGAAAATAAAACTTCCAATCGGACGATTCGGGTTTTTTAACCCTGCTCTCGTTCTTCTTATTGCTTTCGTAAGTTTCGAGATCGCTTCTTCCTGACCGACAATATACTGCTTTAGTGCTTCATCCATCTTGAGAAGCTTTTCGGATTCTGTTTGAGCAATACGGTTTACCGGAATACCTGTCATCATCGCAACTACTGTGGCAATATCATCTTCATTGACATCGTGAACAATGTCTCTGGTTTTTGCATCCCACTCTCTTTTTGTGGATTCAAGATCAGCCTGAAGATTTCTTTCTTTATCTCTTAGTCTTGCAGCTTCTTCATAATCCTGTCTTTTAACAACGGCAGCCTTTTCTCTCCTCACCTGTTCTATTTCCTCTTCGAGTTCGAGTATTTCTTCGGGAACTTCAAAATTACCCATATGAACTCTTGAACCTGCTTCATCCAGTACATCAATTGCTTTATCAGGAAGATGACGATCAGTGATATATCTGTTGCTCAGCTTCACCGCTGATTCTATTGCTGCATCGGAGTACTTGACATGATGGTGCTCTTCATATTTAAATTTTATCTTCTCAAGAATCTGACGTGTTTCTTCATAAGTCGGAGGATCTATCATAACTTTCTGGAAACGTCTGTCTAATGCGCCATCGGTTTCAATGTGCTTGCGGTATTCATCAAGTGTGGTCGCACCAATACATTGAATATCACCCCGTGATAATGCAGGCTTAAACATATTCGAAGCATCGAGTGAACCTGAAGCTCCTCCTGCACCGACTATTGTATGCAACTCATCAATAAATAAAATAACATCTCTTGCCTTTTCAAGTTCGTTCATCAAAGCTTTCATTCTTTCTTCAAACTGACCGCGGTATTTCGTACCGGCAACAAGTCCTGCCAGATCAAGAGTAACAACTCTCTTATCCTGCAAAGTTCTCGGCACTTTTTTCTGAATAATCCTCAAAGCTAAACCCTCTGCAATTGCAGTTTTACCAACTCCTGGTTCGCCAATCAGTACAGGATTATTTTTCTTTCTTCTACTTAAAATTTGAGCAACTCTTTCAATCTCTTTTTCTCTGCCAACAACGGGATCAAGTTTATCATCAATTGCAAGCTTGGTCAAATCTCTGCCAAAATTATCGAGCACTGGAGTTTTAGTTTTGTCTGTTTTTCTATCCGGAGGTACTGCTTTGGTAGTTCCAGCATCTTTGCTGCCCTTGCTGCTCAAGAGAGAATTCAATTCTGAACGTGCTGAATCGTAAGTTATATTAAACTGATGAAGTATCTGAGTTGCAATATTATCTTCATCTCTTAATAGTGAAAGGATCAAATGCTCGGTTCCAATAACATCTGCTTTATAAATTTTAGATTCAATTTGAGTTATCTTTAAAACTTTTTCTGCCTGCTTGGTAAGAGGAATATTTCCAATCGTTAATGTTCCACCCGAAGTTCTTACTGTATCTTCAATTGCTTTCTTCAATTTCAATAAATCACAATCAAGATTGCGCAATATTCTAACAGCAACACCCTGCCCTTCTCTTATAATTCCTAAAAGAAGATGTTCTGTGCCGATGTAATCATGCCCAAGCCTTAGAGCTTCCTCACGGCTTAATCTTATCACATCCTGCAATCTATCCGAGAAATTTCCATCCATTTATAGTTTTCCTTCTTGATTATATTATAAAAACCACTTTTCCCCGCTAAAAGTTCAACTAATATAACCATAATATTTAAGAATATTTCATCCTGGTAATTATGACTAAGGCAATAATATCCCAGTTTACAGGTAATCGCAATGCATTATTTCCGCCAAAGAAAAAGTAGGAGACAAAATGAGTGCCAGTAAGGCTTACGTAAATAATGGGATTAAAGTAGAAACGGTGGTAATTTTTTTTCTGACAATTCAAGTTGAGATGATAATCTTGCCATTAATTCGCCACTAAGTCAGATTGTGCATCAGATCATCGGAATGTATGACATGCAGACTGATTCCTTGAATACAATTAACCGAGATATTTTCTTTTTAAAGACCTATATTGCCAAAGTAAAAAAATAAAAATTTGGAGAAAAAAATGGAAGCTGTACCTGGACTATCTTTAGTAATAATTATTGCAATAGTTCTTTTCTTAATTCTTATTCTGTACTTTGTTCCGGTGAGATTATACATTGCTGCAATTTCATCAGGAGTAAAGATCAAAATTTTTCGTGATTTGATCGGAATGAGATTGAGAAGAGTCCAACCAAGTATAATTGTAGACAGCATGATCAATGCTACAAAGGCTGGATTAACTATGCAGATGGGAATGCTTGAAGCACATTACCTTGCCGGTGGGAATGTTAAGAAAGTTGTTGCTGCATTAATTTCAGCAGATAAAGCAAACATTCAATTACCATTTGAGCGTGCCGCTGCAATTGATCTTGCTGGCAGAGACGTTCTCGAAGCAGTGAAAATGTCTGTCATTCCAAAAGTGATTGAAACGCCGCTTGTTGCTGCAGTCGCAAAAGATGGCATTCAATTAAAGGCAATTGCAAGAGTAACTGTGAGAGCAAACATCGACAGGTTGGTTGGCGGAGCAGGTGAAGCAACTGTTCTTGCAAGAGTTGGTGAAGGAATTGTTTCTACAATTGGTTCAAGCAATTCTCATAAAGAAGTTTTAGAGAATCCTGATAAAATATCTAAAGGTGTTCTGTCAAAAGGTCTTGATTCAGGAACTGCATTCGAAATACTTTCAATTGATATTGCTGATGTTGATATTGGACAAAATATTGGTGCAATGCTTCAGACTGATCAGGCAGAAGCTGACCTGAAAGTTGCAAGAGCAAAAGCAGAAGAAAGAAGAGCAGCCGCAGTTGCAAGTGAACAGGAAAACATTGCTGAAGTTGCAAAGCAGAGGGCAAGAGTTGTTGAAGCTGAAGCTGAAGTACCAAGAGCAATTGCAGAAGCATTTAGAAGTGGAAGACTTGGTATTATGGATTACTATCAATTGAAAAATATTCAGGCTGATACTGATATGCGTGATTCCATTGCAAAACCTGATGATAAGAAGAAATAGACTTAGTTATTAGTTTATTGGTTGATAGTTATCGTTACAAGGTTTTTAGTTTTAATACGGTTCAAAATCTATTATTGATGTTGAAAAAATACTTGAATAAATGATTTGATTTACAATAATTCCATAACAATAAACTAAGAAACCAAGACTATTAACCAAGAAACCATAAACCAAAATGGCTACAGGATTAGAGAACCTTTGGATATATAAATTAGCAGAGGATTTAGAAGTAGCAGTTCACGAGGTAACAAAGAAATTTCTGAAAGATGAAATTTTCAGAAGTGTTGACCAATTGATACGGTCATCTTCTTCTGTTTCAGATAATATTGCTGAAAGTTATCATAAAACAACGGTAAAAGAGAAGACGAGGTTTTTAAGTATTTCAAAAGGAGAAGCTGAGGAGACAAAAAGAGGAATACTCAAATCTGTGAGGAAAAAATTTCTTTCAGAAGAAGTTGCAAAAGTTATTGCTGATAAATATACAATCTTATTAAAAGGTACGAATGCATACATAAAATTTTTAAATCTCAATGAGATTGAAAAGAAAAGTGGGGATAAACTAAATAACCAAAACCATTAACGAGAAAACTAAAACAAACAACTACTAACCAAGAACCAAATGGACAACATCTTCGAAATACTAATCTACCTGATAATCATTATCGGCTTTCTGAGCAGCATCTTCAGGAAGAAGAAACAACAGCAGCAGAAGCCGCCAGTGCGGCAGCCTCAGCAAGAGGAATATTCCCAGGCTGAAGTTTCGAGTCCACCCACTCAATCAAAGGAGGACTATGATATATTAAAAGAACTTGAGGTTTTCTTTAAAGTTGGAACTGAACCAACGAAACAGGAAATTCCAGTTCCGCAGGAGCCACCTAAGAAGATTACTCATTTGGAGGAGCAAACAAGAAGGGAAATTTGGCAGGAGCGTACCGAATCTGAGCATTTGTTTGAGGATTGGGAGCAGAAAAAAGCAGAAGTTAAAAAAAGAATGGCTCGTGTTGATTCAGGCATTGAGAAGCAAGCAGCCAGTTTTGAAGAATCACTGGTTAGGAAAGAAACTGCACTCAGCAGTATAGCATTAACAGTGAAATC
>Ga0209498_1000460_pt1 | contig 24934 bp, 22 predicted proteins | sample WalLakDeSediment_FD_184131 | JGI IMG/M metagenome (GOLD analysis project Ga0209498, IMG submission 184131) | Lake sediment microbial communities from Walker lake, Nevada to study Microbial Dark Matter (Phase II) - Walker Lake 11/02/13 Deep... | ecosystem: Environmental > Aquatic > Freshwater >...
TCTCTTTCCCTTGCAGATCGGGCCTTGGAGAGAATTCGGAAAGCGATACAGGATGACGTGAATCGCGGGAATATCCCGGGGGCCGTTGTGGCTCTGGCTACACCCAAAAGGCTTTTTCTTCATGAGGCTTTCGGAAGGGTGGCTTCGGCCGAGGCCAGTCCCATGACCCGAACGGATACCCTCTATGATGTGGCCTCCTTGACCAAGGTGGTAGCGACCACGCCCTGTCTTCTTCGGCTTAAAGAGACGGGCTTTCTCTCTCTGGACGATTCTGTGTTGGAGTATTTTCCGGAATGGGGGACTTCGTCGGTCTTGCGGCCTGTCTCTCTCAGGCTCCTGTTGACCCATTATTCCGGCTTGTGCGCCTGTGTGCCGGTACGGGTGGCTGAACAAGGCATGTGTTCCATCCTTGCCTGGGTACGTGAAGAAGGGATCGAGAGAGAACCGGCGAGGGAATTCATCTACAGCGACGTGAATTTTATCCTTCTGGGGGAGATCATCCAACGTGTCTGCGGTATGTCTTTGCGGGAGTTTTCTCGGCAGGCTTTTTTTTCTCCTCTGGGGATGAACGATACGGATTTTTCGCTAAGCGAAACACGACGCGCGAGATGTGCGGCTACCGATGGGCCCTTGGGACAAGCCCCCTTGGGTGTGGTTCACGATCCGGTGGCCAGAGCCATGGGGGGGGTCGCGGGACACGCTGGACTTTTCAGTACCGCGGCGGATCTTGTTCGTTATGCTGTCATGCTCTTTCAGCATGGACAGTTCAACGGGAGACTTCTGCTTTCCCACGAATCTGTGTCCGAAATGGTTCGGCCGCAGTCTCCTCGGTGTGGAGGAGAGATACGGGCATTGGGCTTTGATATGGCGTCCCGCTACAGTTCGCCGCGAGGGGATCTTTTTTCCTTGAGTGGTTTTGGGCATACAGGCTTCACCGGAACTTCCCTTTGGCTCGATCCGGGCAGGGAATTGGTGATCTGCCTCTTGACGAATCGAACGCATACCGGGGGAGACGTGGTCGGGTTGAGGCGAACACTGGCAAACATCGCCAGCATGGTCATGCCCCCCGGCCTGATGTTCCCGGCCAGACCTTCGGTCAACACTCGGACGATGACCGGGATCGACACGCTGGCCGGCCAGGATTTCAAGGGCCTCAAGGGGAAACGGGTAGGTTTGCTCACCCATTCAAGCGCGGTCGATGGATTTGGAAGAAAAACCTTGGACCTTCTTGTGGAAGCCAAGGACGTGCATCTGGTTCGCTTGTTTGCCCCGGAACATGGTTTTTCCAGCCGAAGGGAGGGCACGATCCCGAATGGAAGAGAGAATCCTGTCAAAGGGCTTCAAACTGTGAGTCTATACGGACAGCGACGTCGGCCGGATCGGGAATTTCTCGAGGACCTGGATGTGGTTTTGTGCGATCTCCAGGATGTTGGAGCTCGCTTCTATACCTACGCCACCACCATGGCCTATTGCATGGAAGAGGTCGCCCACGCTGGTCTTTCCTTCTGGGTGCTGGATCGTCCCAATCCCATCACTGGCCTTTGGCCCGAGGGGCCTTTGCTCGATGATTCTCTGCAGTCCTTCGTTGGGTGGGGTCCCTTGCCCATTCGTCACGCCATGACCATGGGGGAGTTGGCTCGTTTTTACCGGCACTACAGGTCGCTGGACTTGGATTTGAAGGTGGTGTCTATGCGGGGATGGCATCGGCATCTCTGGTTTGATGAGACAGGACTCCCCTGGAGGGATCCTTCCCCCAACCTGCGTAGTCTGAACGCCGAGCTGCTCTATCCAGGGCTTTGTCTTCTTGAACGTACCAATGTTAGCGTGGGACGAGGCACCCATGTTCCATTCGAGAGGGTGGGCGCGCCGTGGATCGACGGCGTGGAGCTGTCCAAAAGGATAAACGATCTGTTTTTGCCGGGACTTTGCTGTTATCCTGTTGACTTCACTCCGAAAGTCATGCCACAGAAGGGAATGTCCTGCCATGGAATTCATATTACGGTGACCCAACGTGATGAGGTGAGACCTGTACGCCTGGGCGTGTCTCTTGCCGAAGAGATCCTGCGAATGCACGGGGAGAATCTGGAGTATGGAGATGTCGATTCTCTGGCGGGAACGAGCGGATTCATGGAAGGTCTACGAAACGGTTCTGCCCAGGAACCATGGCATGAAACTTGGGCTTGGGATCTGCTTGCCTTTTTGGATGATAGAATGGATATGCTTCTTTATTGACGAAATCAAATCACCCGCTATCTTGCCTTTGGGAAGGCCGGAAGATAGAGGTCGTGGAGTAGGACCGCGAAAGGAAAGGACTGGAAAGAAAATGGAGTGTATTCTCCAGGTAGCATTGGATTTTCTCAATCTCTCAAGAGCCATGAAAGTGGCTGAGGAAGCCTCATCGGCCGGGGATGTCTGGTTGGAAGCGGGAACTCCCTTGATCAAGAGCGAGGGATTGGAAGCGGTACGCGCCCTGAGAAAGGCCTTTCCCAAGGCTGTCTTGGTGGCCGACATGAAGATCATGGATACCGGGAGGATCGAAACCGAGATGGCTGCCAAGTCAGGGGCGAATTGGGTTGTGGTGATGGGTTCCGCCTCGGATGCCACCATCAAGGAGTGTATCGAGGCCGGAAGAAACTATGGAGCCAAGGTGGAGGTGGACCTCTTGGAAGTGTCCGATCCTGTGGCTAGGGCGAAGGAAGTGGAATCTTGGGGTGCGGATGGCGTGGGTGTCCATCTGCCCATTGATCAGCAAATGGAAGGGGGAGAGTTTCTGTCGCTGGTTCGCTCTGTGGCTGGCAGCGTTTCAATTCCTGTCGCTGTGGCTGGAGGGATCAACTCGGAAACCATTGTGGACGCGATCGAGGCCGGGGCTCGCGTGGTGATCGTGGGAGGAGCCATTACCAAAGCCACGGATGCGCGTAAGGCCACGGAAGATCTCTTGTGCGCCATGAAGACACAGACCAGGGTACCCACGGAATTGTTCAAGCGAGTCGATCTTTCCCAGATTCGTGATGTTTTTCATCGTGTATCTGCGGCCAACGTCGCGGACGCCATGCACAGATTCGGGTATCTGCCTGGGCTGTCGTGTGTTACTCCCGGGGTGAAACTCGTGGGACCGGTGGTGACGGTCAGGACGGCTCCCGGAGATTGGGCCAAACCAGTGGAAGCCATCGAGTGTTGCCAGGAGGGGGATGTAATCGCGGTGGACGCCGGGGGAGTGCCTCCTGCGGTGTGGGGTGAACTGGCGACCCATAGTTGTCAACAGAAGGGCTTGGCCGGTGTGGTTATCGATGGCGCGCTGAGGGACGCCGAAGACATCAGAAAGCTGGGATTCCCCGCGTTTTCCCGTCATATCGCGCCGGTGGCGGGAGAACCCAAGGGATTCGGAGAGATCGGCGCGCCTGTTACCCTGTGTGGAGTGAAGGTTCAGCCGGGGGATTGGATGGTGGGGGATAGCGATGGGGTGGTTCACATTCCCAGGGAGAAACTCGTGGGCGTAGCCAACCGCGCGCAAGGGGTACTGGAACTGGAGAATCGGTTGCGCAGGGAGATTCGGGACGGAAGTACGCTGAGCGAGGTTATGGAGCTTCTGCGGTGGGAGAAGAAATGACGGGTTCGGCCGGGGGTGCGCCGCGGTTTGGACACAAGGTGGGGATCGTGGGCGCCGGGGCCATGGGTACATTGTTTGGCTTGTATCTGGCTCGTTGTGGGAGCGAGGTCGAGATTCTGGTTAAAAGCGAAAAAGACGCGGAACATCTTTGTCGTCATGGACTGTGTTTGCGGGGAGAAAAGATCCTGAGAGTGCCGGTAAGGGCTGTAACCTCCAACGATGTGAAGGGAGAGAAGGATTTCGTTTTTCTTATGGTCAAATCCATGGATACGGAGCAGGCCACGAACCAAGCGCTTCCGTGGATGGGCACGAGGACATGGATGGTATCGCTTCAGAATGGATTGAGCCATCTGGCTGTGTTGCAAAAGATCGTGGGAGTGGACCGAATGGTGGTGGGGATTACCACCAGTGGAGCCACTAGGCTAAATGTGGGGGAAGCCCGGCTGGCTGGGGTGGGATCCAATGCCGTGGGTGCCATGGCGCCGAGAGCTCGTTCTGGGGCTCGAGCTGTGGCTTGCCTGTTGCGGGCTTCGGGTCTTTCCTGCCATAGCCATCGAACCATCCTTTCGGATCTTTGGGGGAAACTCTTGATCAACAGTTGTATCAACCCGTTGGGTGCCGTGTTGGGTCTTCGAAATGGGGAACTTGCGGAAGTAAGAGAGGCCAAAGATATGATGCGCGTCTTGGCCCAGGAAGCCACTCCGGTGGCACACAGGTCCGCCGGGGTCACCAACAGGTCCGAAACTATTTTTCGAAGGGTGCTCATGGTCTGTCGCAGGACCGCTCGGAATCAATGCAGCATGTTGCAGGATCTCAAGCGCGGAAGAAGGACAGAGGTGGATAGCATTACCGGAGAAATCGTGCGAAGAGCGAAAGAACTTGGGCTTTCCGTCTCTACCCATGAAACCATGGAGCGACTCGTGCGGGCGTTGGAAAAAAGAGGAGCGTTAAACAGTCATGGATCTGCAGCCTTCTGATTCTTGGCTGGCGTCCCGAGTCAAGGACCGGGATTGGATCGTCTTTTTCGTGGAATTGTCCGAGTTTCGTCTCTCGCCAAGGGGGGCGCTGGAGGCCCTCCTGGTTCGGCCTTATCCTTTTCTCCTGGAAAGTGCTAGCGGCAACCAGAAGATCGCCCGTTTCTCCTTGGTGGGTAGCGACCCCTACCAAGTGATATGGAGCCGAGGAAAGAAGGCATTTCTTCTCGGAAGGGCAGGAGAAGATTCCTGGAATATCGAGGACCCTTTCGGTATCCTGCGAACACAGCTTCAGGAACGTCCCACCCTGGTGCCTGAGGTGCTACAAGGGTTTGTAGGGGGCGCGGTGGGATTCTTCGGGTATGACATGAAGAACCAGATCGAACGTTTGCCTGACACGGTGAAAGACGATCTCCATATGCCCGAGATGTTCTGGGCTTTCGTGGATGAGGTCCTCGTGTTTGACCGGGTGGAGAATACGACGCGTATCCTGGTGCAGGCGCCTTTTGAAGGGAATTTGTCGCGGTGCAGGAGATATGCCGTGGATAAGGCTCGCTCCTTTCTTGCGAGGTTCGAAGTGAAACGATCGCGGGTGGATCACGAACCTTTTCGGTTCGGAGACATCCTTTCCAATCATACTCCAGAAAGCCACAGGATCATGGTGGAGCGTTGCAAGGAGTACATCGCTGCAGGCGATATCTTTCAAGCCAATCTCTCCCAAAGATTGAAAACCCCGTTTCAAGGTGATCCCTTTCTTTTGTATGAATCCCTCGCGAGAATCAATCCATCGCCCTTCGCTTTCTTTTTCGGCTTCCCTGATTTTCAGCTCGTGAGTTGTTCCCCTGAGCGGTTGGTTTGTCTTGAAGGAAGCCGGGTTCAGACCCGTCCTATTGCAGGGACCCGTCCCAGGGGCAGCAACGTAGAGGAGGATGAAGCCCTTTGCCGGGAATTGATTTTGAACCCCAAGGAGCGCGCGGAGCATATCATGATCGTGGATATGGCCCGGAACGATATAGGGAGAGTTTGTCGATATGGCACAGTGCTCTTGGATGAGCTCATGGTGATTGAACCCTATTCCCACGTCTTTCATATCGTCACCAACGTCACGGGACGCTTGAATCGCAAAGCGGATTCTATGGACCTGGTCCGAGCGGTCTTTCCTGGGGCTTCTATCACCGGGGTGCCGAAGGTCCGATGCATGGAAATTATCGATGAACTCGAAGACGTGAGGAGAGGACCTTATACAGGATCGGCTGGCTGGATCTCCTTTACCGGGGATATGGATTTGAACATCATCATCAGAACCCTTCTGCTTCGATGCGGATTCGCCACGATTCATGTGGGAGGAGGAATCGTGTGGGATTCCGAGCCAAGAAGGGAGTTCGAAGAAACCTTACACAAGGGGAGAGCCTTGTTGGAGGCCTTGGAGATGGCGCAGAAGGAGAACGCTTAGGATGGACGAGAGAAGCCTGTCTCGGGATGAGATCTCGTATGAACATGAGGCATGGATCTCCACGAAGGATCCAGGATGGCGATTCGGTCAGACCCTCTTCGAAACCATCCCTGTCTATCAGGGCGTGCCCTATCTGATGGAAGAGCACTGGATTCGAATCCAGAGATCAGCATCTCTATTGGGGATGAGAATTCCCTTGGATCCAAGGCAGTTAAGAGAAGCGATGGAGAGGTTCCCTTCTTCCCAAGACAAGGTTCTCTTTCGTTTGACGGTATCTTCGTCCGGAGCCTGGTCTCTTGTGGGCCGCACCGCGAATCCAGGTGTGGAATCCTACCGTCGAGGATGGAGGGTGACACTTTTCCCTCCGATCCTAAACAACAGGCCGGGGTTCTGGGGAACGATCAAGACAGGCAATTACTGGGGTGTGATGGAATCCAGAAAGATCTTGGGAGAAAGGGAAGCGGATGAAGGACTTTTCATCACGAGGGAAGGTGAACTCTTGGAGGGATCCTTCACCAATGTTTTTCTGGGAAAGGAAGAGAGATTATGGACTCCCTGGTTGTCTTCCCGCGTACTTGCAGGTGTGACGCGACAACGCGTGTTGGATTTGCTTCGAGGTTTTATGTCCGTTGGAGAAGGGCGATTGAACACGGTTGACCTCTGGAAAGCGGAGGAAGGATTTCTCTGCGGGGCAGGAGCAGAAATCCTTCCCATTCGGATGATTGAAGGCAGGCTTTTACCTGCGGGAGCGCCCGGACCTATGACACTGCGTGTGATGAAACGATTCGCTGAAGATGTTTACGAACGGACAAAAGGGGTTTGCATGGTTGCGCGTTCCCTCTGTGGACTGCTAGATTGAAGGGTTGAACCTAAGAGTCCAAGAGAGGGAGACATATTGGATGTTTGGTAAATCTCTTTCCGAAATCGATCCCGAGATGCATCACATTCTGTCCAGCGAGTTGCAGAGGCAACAACAGACGCTGATGCTGATCCCTTCGGAAAACTACGCTTCTCCGGCAGTGATGTGCGTGCAGGGAAGCATCATGACGAACAAGTACGCGGAGGGATACCCTGGGGCACGTTATTACAATGGATGCGCTTGGATGGATGCCGCGGAATCCCTGGGGGTGGAGAGAGCCAAACGCCTGTTTCAGGCGGAACATGTCAATCTTCAGCCGCATACGGGTTCGCAGGCCAACATGGCTGCCTATTACGCTTTGATCGAACCTGGGGATACCATTCTTGCCATGTCTCTTCAACACGGTGGACATCTGACGCATGGGAAGGATCTCAACTTTTCTGGACGTTTTTACGAGGCTGTTTTTTACGGTGTGAATCGGGAATCGGAACGTATCGAGATGGATGAAGTTCGTCAGATCGCTCTGCAATGCAGGCCCCGCATCATCGTTGTGGGTGCAAGCGCTTATCCAAGGACCATCGATTTCGAACCTTGGAGAGCCCTGGCGGATGAGGTGGGCGCGTATCTTATGGCGGATATCGCGCACATCGTGGGGCTTGTGGCCGCAAATGCGCACCCAAGTCCCGTACCCTGGTCGGATGTGGTGACAACGACCACGCATAAGACGCTTCGAGGTCCCAGAGGCGCTCTGATCCTCGCCAAGGAACAACATGGGAAGGCCCTGGATCGAGCCGTGTTTCCGGGGGTTCAAGCCGGGCCTTTGATGCATATCATCGCCGCAAAAACCGTGGCGCTGGCTGAAGCCATGACCGAATCCTTTCGAGAATATCAGAGGCGAATCTTGGAAAACGCGCGGGCTTTGGCCCAGTCGTTCCTGGATCGAGGGGTACGGTTGGTATCCGGGGGAACGGACAATCATCTGATGATTTTGGATCTGTCACGGGAAGGAATATCCGGAAAGGATGCCGCGGATTTGCTGGAGAGGGTTCATATCGTGGTGAACAAGAATTGCATTCCTTTTGATTCTTGTTCTCCTCATGTCACCAGCGGCATACGGCCCGGAACCCCTGCTTTGACCACGAGAGGCATGGGAGTGGCCGAGATGGAAGAGGTGGGGGACTGCGTTTGCAGGGCCCTCAGGAACAGGGATGATTTCAAGGAATTGGAGCGGGTTCGCGCCAGGGTGGGTGAACTTTGCTCCGCTTTTCCCATCTACGAGGGACTTGGTTGTTGATCGGATTGTCGTGAAGGCTCTTCCGGTCTGGGTTTACGGAAAGTGGAGTGTCGAAAGGATGCAATGGGCGCATGAGATGGAGGGCTGAAGTCTGTGTGGTTGTGCTGATCCTGAGTGCATTTCTGTCCTTTCGGAGCCTGAAGCATGCCAAGTGCTTGAGCGTGATTCGCGAGGAGGCGGCCAAGGCCGGAGCGACACAGCCTGGACCGGGAGGGCGATCCGATCCTGAGCAGTTGGCCGTGGTGGAAAGAGCGATCATGCGATTGGGGATCGCTCGTTCCGAGAGAGCGGTCCCAGCCCTTGTGGTTTTGCTGGGGCATTGGGATATGGCGATCCGAAGCCACGCGGCTGAGGCTCTGGGCAGGATCCAAGATGTACGGACGGTAGAGCCTCTGATCGAACTCTTGGAAAAGGCGACCCCGGCGACGTATGCTCCTCGCAAGGTGGCGTCGGTGGCTCTCTGGCGAATCACAGGAAAAGATCATGGGATGGATCCCGAGGCTTGGCGAACCGGCATGGGATTTTCTGAAACAGCACAATGAAAGAGAAGGATCCTGTTGGCGTCCCGGTTATCTCAAAATCCGACCTTGGGGATCGGAAGATCGATATCATCCAGGGGATCATTGGGATAGAATATGGCTTTGATATTTTCCCAGTGGACCATGAGAGTGCCTCGACATTCCACGGTTTCGGTGGTGCCTGGAAGACTTCCGGCGCGGATTCCTGAATAGGATACCGGGAATCGAACACCGGTGGAACCTTCTTCCACGTCATTGATGTAACAATGATCGCTATGGATACCGAACATTCTTAAACCACGAATATCACCGAAACGAACCAGGGCCGGCCGCTTGGAAGGTTGTACAGGTTTCATGGAGGGTATCTCGAGGGTTGTTGCGGAATTTTCCCCTGAGGCTTCGTTTGTATGCGGGGATTTTTGACGGATATCTTCCTTGGACTCGTTATTGCCAAGATCTTCATTGATCCATTTATCGATATCAAATTCCATGGTTCTTCAGTAGAATGTGTGTTCGGTTGATTCCGGCATCCTTCAAGGTTCTCTAATAGACCTTTAACATGGATGCTAGTGGAGGATTGGGTACTCTGTCAAGGGGAAGGTATTGCGCGTCTTCTATTCTTGCGATATCACGGACCGGAAAGCGAGATTCAGCTGGAAGGATTTGTTCGAGCGATTGGGTGAGATCCAATGGCTTTTTTTTCAGGCCTTGTCATGGACTCGGAAGTGCTTTTCGGATCACAGGCTGGTATCATCCCAGCTTCTCCGCGTGGGAAACGAATCTGTTTTCGTGGTCTCGCTCATTTCCTGCACGGTGGGCATGGTTCTGGCCATCCAGACCGTCTATCAGCTCAGCAAGGTGGGAGCGGAACATTTGGTGGGGGCCTTGGTTTCTCTCTCGATTGCAAGGGAACTCGGACCTCTCATGACGGCTCTTCTGATTGCGGGCAGGGTGGGAGCGGCCATGGCCGCTGAACTGGGCACCATGAAGGTACAGGAGGAAATCGACGCGTTGCGTAGCCTGGGGATCCATCCGGTCCGTTATCTGGTCATGCCCCGATTTGTGGCTTGCACCAGCATGTTACCCCTGCTTTCCGTGTTCGCTTACGTGGCCGGCCTTTCGGGTGGACTGTTCGTCTCCTTTTCCCTGGCGGACGTGTTGCCTCGCACCTACATGCATTATGTGATCATGGTGACGAGTACTCTGGATCTGGTAGCGGGACTGATCAAGGCCTTCTTTTTCGGCATGATCATCGTTATCGTGTCCTGTTACGAAGGACTCAAGACCGTGGGGGGGGCGCAGGAGGTGGGACGTGCCACCACGAGGGCTGTTGTGGCAGCCTTTATTTCCATTTTGATCGCGGACTTCTTCTTGACAAAGGTGCTTTCGTGGACTCCAATCGGTTGATACAAGTCAAGGGATTGAGCAAGAAATTCCAGGGCCATGATGTGTTGAAGGGTCTGGACCTGGAGGTTTACGCGGGTGAGGTTTTGGCCATTATGGGAAGCAGCGGTGCAGGGAAAAGCGTTCTTCTGAAGCATATGGCAGGGCTGATGACTCCAGATGTAGGGAGCATTTTCTTCAAGGACAAGGACATTGTCCAGCTTTCCGAGACCAAGCTCAATGAGATTCGTTTGCGTTTCGGTATGGTGTTTCAATTCGGGGCCCTGTTCAATTCAATGACCGTTGGAGAAAATGTCGCCTTGGCCCTGCGGTATCATCACTTGGAGGACAAGGATGCGATCGAACAGATCGTCAGGGATCGGTTGGAAGAGGTCAATCTTCTGGGTTCTGTTCACAAGCTTCCGGGAGAATTGAGCGGAGGCATGAAAAAACGAGCTTCGCTGGCTCGAGCCTTGGCCTTGGAGCCGGATGTCATCTTCTATGACGAGCCCACAACTGGACTGGATCCTGTCATGTGCGAGAATATAGAGGAGCTCATTCGGGATACGAATAGAAAACGGGGCGTAACCTCGGTGGTAGTTACCCATGATGTGGCTCTGGCCTTCGGGATAGGTAGCCGGATTGCCATGCTCCATGAGGGAAAGATCCATGCCGTAGATACACCTGAAGGTTTCGAACGGTCAGAATCAGAAATCGTCAAGCAATTTCTCAAGAGAGCTCAAAGGCAAAGAACATGAACTCAACGATACGTGCAGGGATCTTCGTTTTCATCGCTTTGGTGGTGGGGGCTATTGTGATCTCCGTGGTGGAAGATGTGGATATATTCAAAAAAGGGCGTATCGTATACGCCTATTATGATCGGGTGACGGGTCTGGAAGTGGGTGCCAGGGTGAGGCTGGCCGGGGTGGAAGTGGGGCGTGTGGAGGCTTTGGAGATCGAGAACAACCAGGTCAAGGTGACCATGAGGGTGGACGATAAAGGAGGGATTCGATCCGACTCCGTGGCTGAACTCAAGATCGTTTCCCTTATGGGCAACTCCCAGATCCATATCAGCATGGGCAGTCCCGATTCTCCTCCCCTTCAAGGATCCTTGCTTCAATCCCATAGAGGACTTGATTTCCAAGAAATCATGGATTCCGGGGGAAACGCCATGCAGCAGGCGGATGCCACGTTTCTGGAGGTGCAACGGCTGGTTGCTGATCTGGGTCAAACCCAGGCCAAGTTGTCGCAACGAATCGTGGAGTTGGTCGAAAGATATGACCTCAAGGTGGAGGAGAGCATGGACCATCTCCATGTCACAACGCTTCAAATCAAGGAGGTTTCGGAGAGGTTAAACGCCATCATGGCCCATGTTCAGGCCGGAGAAGGAACCGTGGGCAAGATGCTCATGGCCGACGACTTCCATCAGGAACTCCTCTCGATCACGAGGAAGGCCCAGGAGATCGAAGATCAGGTGAGCGGAATCCTCTTGGACAATAGGGAAGAACTGGCAAAGCTTGTGGAGCAGGGAAACATGGCGGTGGCCAAATTGAACGACGCGCTTGAGTCTGTCAAGAACATTCTGGCCAAGGTGGAGGAGGGGGAAGGTACCCTGGGCAAGTTCGTTCATGACGAGACGATTTACGAGGAAGCGGCAGGAGGAATCCAGCAGGCGAGGGAATTCTTCGGACGGTCCGAGAAATTGAAGATCTTTCTGGGAGCGGCCGGGCTTCTGGACACGGAAACCGATGGCATGGACGGAGAGGTCTATTTGAGGCTGGAGCCCACGGAAGACAAATACTATCTCATTGGCGCTCATAAATTGTCCAGGCTCGATGACAAAGACGAGGAGACCTCATCCTCGGACGACGACGATATCGAGATCGATGTTCAGATCGCGAAACGTTTTGCCAGGGATTGGACCATACGAGGTGGACTTTTCAGGACCACGCCAGGGATCGCCCTGGACTATGATGTTCCCTGGGAGTTCAATCCCAAGCTGAGCCTGGAGTTGTATGATCCAAGCGAAGATGAACCTCCTTCTCTGGATTTCAGGGTGAGGTGGAACGCCTGGAAATGGTTCTATGTTTTCGGTGAAGCACGCGATCTTCTCGACGATGTTGAAATGGCCGCGGGGCTTGGCCTGGAATTCAGGGACGAGGACCTCAAATACGTCATCGGAATCCTGGGTGCTGCGAAATAGAACCTGCCTGGAGGGGCGAGCTTATTCCATCGCCGGATAGGGAAGTCGATCTCGGGTATTCAGCCCTTGCCTGGAACCCATCCCAAAACGTTCAGACAGTTCTTGAGGGGGAATAGGCAGCAAGGCGTTTCGGCCTGGAGGCCACCCGGCCCCAAAGGGAGGTTCCCGAATGGCCGTGGTGAGCAAGCTGGTCAACACCACCGAGATCAGAAGCAAAACACAGGATTTGAGGGCCATGGTTCTCATGTGAACCAAACCACCAATTCCACGTAAGGCCACAAGCTCTTGATAGATCCCCATAGAATGCCGGCTGTAAAGAAATGACCCAGAGCCAGTCCGAGAAAGGCCGGGATCAGGCGCTTATAGAGTCTTACGCCACCGATATGCAACACAGTCTTCTTGATGGCCCAAGCCACGAAAAAAGCCCACCAGAGCTGACTTCCCACGATGCAGGCCATGATGAAACCCAGGGGATGGAGGGGAAAACGTAAATAGACGATACGCGCCGCGATCAGTAGGGCGGTGACGGCCGCGCCGATCCCCAAGGCCGCATCCCTGGACTTGTCTATGGCGCGGGGGTGATCGATATATTGATCTACCTGTCGGAAGGCCTGCAAACAATAATCGATGCGTACCCCTCCTGTACCACTCCTGGCTCCCCCGGCCAACACGTTCGCGCCGTACTGGTAATAGGTGGTCATGAACATCCAATAGGCCAAAGTGAGCCCTACTACCAGGGAAATCAATCCCACCCACACCATCTCCTTGCGGTTTCCCTGGACTTCGTCGCTCAACCGAAAGCTTTCCATCTGGTAGACCGTCGATTGATTGAAAAATCCCCCATGACAAAGGAAAAAGAAATGAGTCAATCCGGTCATGGTGCGGATGGAGCCGCCTATCTTCAGGGCATTGGATCCCAGTAGATAGAAAGGGAGATCTTTGAGAAGGGAGTGGGACAGCGCCCATACCGAAGGGGTTCCTGTCTCGGCGCGGATCCTGGCATAGACGAAAACGGACAAGAGCAAGATCAGGATGAAAAGAAAAGAGACCAGGGGATGGACCCCGACCAGGCTGGTGAACAGGACCAGGGAAGCGAACCCCCCCAAGAAGCCGAAGAAAGCCCAGCGATAGGGAATGGGTTCTTCACGATCGTCTATGGAATCCTCTTTTCCAAAAGCTTTCAAGGCCACTCGCTTCAGGTGTTCTCTGGCCGACCAAAGCAAGAACAGTCCCATGGCGAAGGAGCCGCCCAGGCCTTGCTCGCCGATATAAGGGAACCCGGCGCTGAGCCACCCCAGGGTGTTGCCCGCTACAGCCAACAGGTTTTCCAAGAGATACAAGGACCAAACGGACTGAAGAACGTCCTGGGCCATCAGATAGCCAAGGCCAATCAGCTCAGGCCTGTGCCACATCTGAAGCCCGGCCAGAGCGTTGAGGGGCCTTTCCGTGAAGAGCTGACCCACGGGATAATACACACCCAAGGCGGCCACGGAAGGGTTGAAGGCGTTCAGGATATTGAGCAGATTGTACGTGAAGGCGATCCCGAAACCAGTCCACATCAGTGGATCTTTCAGGAAGGGCCGTTCTTCCTCCTTCGGGTCCAGACCCTCGGAGAGATGCACGGGAATGTACAGAAGAGGAAAACCGAGGCGTTCCGTGTCAGACCACTGCTTTCTGAAAAGAACCCAGAGACACAGCGTGGTCAGCCAATAGGCAAGGAAGAAGAGAAACCACAACCCCAAAGGCTTCAACCACGGTTTCCAGGGAACTCCAGCGTCGGAACCTTCGTAGAAAGCACGAACCACCTCCGAATCCCGTGGACCTATCCAATTCGGTAGAGCGTCCCGCATCTCATGAAGATTGTTCTCCGGCAGGCCGAAATACTCCGGCACTGTGGTATAGGGAAGAAAAGCCTGGGTGACGCCCACGGAGGACATCACGGAACCGATGGCGACCAGCATGAAGATGACGGCTTGTTCCTGCTTCGTCAGGCCGATTTGCAGGCCGAGCCTGTTCAATAGCGGCAATCCAACCCCAAAAAGAAGCGCTATGGCGATGGCCGGGATGGGTGGAATGGATTCCGTGATTTGACAGGTGAAGCTGATCAGCTCCACTTGCCTGATCCATAGAACGGATAGTCCCAAGAAACCCAGCCCCAAAAGGAAGGACCTGGGGGTCAGACCCTTACGTATGGGTTGCGTATGTCGCATAGTTCGATAGGGTATACTATTTCAGGCATGTGAAGACAGACCAAGGGGGTCATCTCATACAAGCTTACACTCATTTCATTGCCGGAGCCTTGATCCAAAGAGAAGTGGAGAAGAGGGTGAAACGGCCCTTCGGAAGGGTGTTTTTCCTGGTCTTTCTGGGGATCGCTTCCCATGTTGTCATCGACGACTTGGCTCGATTGACCTATCATCCACCTCAAGCCATGAAAGAGGATCTCTTTTGGGTGGGATATCACATCTTTGCTGTTGTGGCCACTCTGGCCTGTCTGATCGTGTGGCGACGTTACCTTGCGGGCATGCTCTGCGCGGTTTTGCCGGATCTGGATTGGATCATTCGACCCCTGGCTCGTGTATTGGGATGGGAGTGGTGGAAAGAGGGTGCGTTGCATGCCTTCTGCCGTGGTCTTCCCGGCTTGGCCCAGATCGACGGGCTCTTGCAGAAACTGCCCAACTGGACCGGCATTCCAGCTGCCAGCCTCAATGAGTTGATCTTTGCCTCCCTGTTGATGTTCCTGTATTGGGCCACCAGAGAAGAGATGGTCAGCGAAGGGATCAAATGACCCCTCAGGGTACGGCATCCAAAGGCTGTGGACGCGCGGCCAGATCGCTACAGCCAGGGGCATCAGCTTGGCTTTTGGCCAAATCGACAAGCCAGTCCGGAAATCCATGGACCGCGTCTTGCTGGGCCTTTGCGAACAGGTCTTTGACGATCTCTGGATTCGTTTGGGCGACGTTCATGGCAAAGGGTTCACTTGCCTTCAAATCGTGCAAGAGCACTCCAGTCCCATCCACCTTGCAGTTAAGCCACCACCTCTTTGTTATGACAGTGACCGCAGATCCCCATGCCACTGTGACATAGTCGCGTTTTCCCTCATGTCCTGCGATGGCTTGATCGAGGAAGGAGATGCCATCGATCTTCCGGGTCGGTTGTACTCCGGCCAACTGGAGAATGGCAGCCGCTATGTCGTGGTGTTGAACGAATAGATCGCTTTTTGCGCCAGCATGTTTGGCCCCGGGAAAGCGCACCAGAAGAGGCACATCATAGACCTCGGGACCGGAGGGATAGCCTCGTTTACCTAGATAGTTTCTGTCTCCCAAGGAATGTCCATGATCCGCGGTAAAGATCACAGCCGTGTTGTTGAGAAGTCCCAATACATCCATGGTTTCCATGAAGAAACCGAACCATCGGTCACACAAGGTGACAGCCCCGCTATAGTTGGCCCTGGTTCTATCCATGAGCTTTTTGTCCAATGCAGAGGTGTCAGCGTAGCCTGATTTTACTTGTTCTTGGCTCTCCTCTTTCGAATACATCCTTCGATAATGGGAGGGAACCAACCAAGGTTCATGGGGGTTGAAGGATTCAACCGTCAGGAAGAATCGAGGCGCATCCTGGTTTTGCTCCAGCCAGATCGACGCTTCTCTCAGAACTCGTGGCGCGAAATAATCCTCTTCCTTGGTCCTGTCATGGATGTTCATGATGCATTGCTGAATGAAAGCGACCGTGTGTTCATTCTGCATTTCTTTGGGGAGCCAATGGTCGATCTGGTCCTGGGTGAGTCTTGGCCCGGATCGCGCAGGATCCGTCTCCTGACCTCGAAGAAAGCTCCACTGGTCAAAACCCCTGGTAAAATTCTTGGAGGGTTTAAACATGTGGTACACGTCGGAAATAAGCGCCGTGCGGTATCCCGATTCGTGCAGATACTCCGCGAGAGTGGGCTGGTCTTCCGGGATGGGCCCCCAACCAGGAGCGCCCACAAAGTCGCCCTTCAATCGAAAATCAGCGTGGTGAAAGGGATATACCCGGCGGCCCGTATAAACGGCTCTTCGAGCCGGAAGCGTGGGCAGGGATTCCGGAAACGCTCGAGTCATAACCAAGGATTCCCGAGCAAACACGTCAAAATGCGGCGTGCGAAGCCTGCCCCATGGAGAAGAACCATATACGCCCACGCAATCCTTGCGAAGCGAATCGAAAATCACCAGAACGATGTTCATATCTGCAACTCCTGTTCCTTGGGCATGTTGTTCTGTCCAGAACCATCATCATGATGGCTCGGGAAAGGCTTGGCTCAACATGGCGACATAGAACGCTACTGTCTGATCTTGATGTTTCTGAAGCGAACGCCACCGCCATGGTCCTGAAGAAGGATTTGCCCTTCTCGTCTTTCTCCGAAACCAGGTTGATTCTTAAATTTGCTGTTTTGGATCGCCGCCTTGAATACATCCGCTCCGCGTTCGTATTCCAAGATCTTGACGTCATTCAGCCAATGCTCGCATAGGTTTCCATGGGAGATGATTCGTCCGCTATTCCACTCGTCAAATGGTTTGAGCACAGCGCCTGTTGCCGGAAGAATATCATACAAATCCCCGGTGGCATGTAGTCCTTTGATTTCTCCGATATGCGCGAAGATCTGGTATTCGAGTCCCAATTCAGTGTTCGGGATCGTAAAATATTTGATCCCGCTGTTGATGCTTCTCTTTTCTTCCGGGGCATCCAACTTGAATTCAAAGGCGAGTTCGAAATCCGAGAAAGAATCCCTGGTCAACAGACTGGCACGAACGTCCTGGTTCCTTTCATCTCGATGCAGGCTGATCAATTCCCCATTCTCTATCCTCCAACACAGGGGAACGTTTTCCGGTGTTGTCGAACTTTGCCAGGAGTCGAGCGAGGAGCCATTGAAAAGGATGACCCATTCCGAGCTGTTTTTCGCAGATCCGCTTTGTTGAGAAACGAAAATCAAGAAACATGAAAGAGCGAGACTGGAAAAGGATCGCACCATAGGTCTTTTCTCCTTGAAGTTCAAGCGTTTGATTGTTCATGAAAACGTTTCAATTCCGCCCGGTCGCGCTCGTTAAAAGAAGCGCTTCGGGTGGCGCGAGTCGTGGATTGAATGGGTACACCTCGAAGCTGCAAGAGGTATTTTCCGCTGGCTGGGTAGGGATGATTTCTCAGGATTTGCTGATATTGCATCAAGGTGGTATAAGCCTCGTCTCGAACCTGGGGCTGTAAATCATTACAGCAACGGATCACCAGAGAAGGCCAGATATTGGCCACGATTCCGCAAAAGCCCGGGCCGCCCAGTTCGAGTGAGGCGGGAAGACGTTCGAGATTGGCTTGATATATCTTGAAGGGGGTGCCTTCTGCCGCGTCGATCTTGGATTTGTACATTGAAAGATCTCTGCTGGTCTCCTTCATGAAGACGAATCGCCCCGTGCAAGCAATCCTGGCCGTGTCTTCCGAAGAGAGGAGGCGGTGTTTTTCCCCAAAGGATTCGTAGATTCCCAAAGGCCCTTCTGTGAGCGAGGCGATCTCCAGGAGTTGTTCGCCGAGGTTTTCGGAAGAAGGAAGAGAGGACAGAAGAATCACGGGAATATCCACCCCAAGGTCTCTCAGAGCCATCAGGCCTTGAACCTGATGGCTCAGGAGGTGGCCAAAAATTCCGGAAACCGCCAGGCGACAACGGCCTTGAACTGAACGAACCATGGCCTTGGCCATGGAGAAACGTTCTTCCTCCTGTAAGAAGTGGACCTCCCCGGATGCGCCCAGTGCGAAGAGACCGGCAACCCCTTCTTGGATATAGAAATCTACTAAGGGCGCCACAGCGTCCAGATCCAGGGATCCCTCCTCGCGAAACAGCGTGAAAGGAACCGGCCAAACCTCCTTGATTGTCTCCATGGATTCAGCATAGCATGGCGTGTGCTATGTCGAGAACAAGATGATGTAGGTCTAAGGGATCGGGGCCGAAGAGTATGTTGAGATTGCCCTCCAGAATGTGAACTTATTTTTGCGTGATCCCTGAGCGGGGACATGGGGTCGTTGACGTAAAGTTTCTTCTTCCCTTAATATAAAGTTCAGGTTCTGGGTGTCGCTTGCACAGCGAATTTGCGGTAGACAAAGACCTTGGGGGGGGGAGGCTGAAAAAGGGAGCAGGCGGGGCCAGAATCCCATCCTTAACCGATCCCTTGTAACAGGCCTTTGGGGATCTTGGCCTAGATTGTTGGACAACAAGTTGATCCAAAGGATCTGTTCCTCATGGAGCGTTTCAACAAATATATCGCCTACGGATTGATGGCGATCATTCTTCTCGCCTCTCCCCTGGTCACACGCGTTCCTCCTGACAACCGCCTGGAAGTCTTTCTGGATCAGAACACGAAGGTCGCGCGACAGTATCAGGATTTTCTAGAGACCTTTGGTTCCGATGAATGGATCGTTATTGGATATACAGGACGAGATTTCTTTGACGAAGAGGTTCTGGACATACAACTGGATGTCTTGAAAACGATGGAAGCGATCCCTGCCATCAAGAGAGTATCCGGAATTCCACAGGTCTATCGCGATATTTTTGGCGAGGAGGATCCCAAGGCCCTTCAAGAGGAGATCTTGTCCACGCCTTTCTATAAAAACCTGATCCTCTCTGAAGACGGTCAAGTGGCGGGAATGCTGATCGAAACGGAGCCTGAATCGGATATGGCAGCTCGGCGGTCTTTTCTTCAGAAGATCCGCGAGTGTTTGACTCCGATTCGAGAGGCGGGGTTCGAAGTGCATCTCATCGGGCCTCCGGTTTTTCATGTCTCTGTGGAGGAATCGATGTTTCAAGAGATGATCAGCACCTTCCCCGTGGCCGTGTTCCTTTCCCTGATGGTTCTTGTTCTCCTCTTTCGCTCCATCAAAGCCACTTTGGTGGCCCTTCTGACCGTATTCTTTTCGGTGCTCCTCGCGGTGGAGTTTATGGCTCTGTGTGGTGCCAAAATGAACATCATCTCTTCCTCTCTTCCTCTTCTTTTGTGGGTTCTGGGATTGGCCAATCTCATTCACATTATTCGCAGATACCAAGAGGACCGAGATGAAAGTCGATCTATGGAGGAAGATGTATTCAGCGCTCTCCGAGCGACCTATCGTCCGTGTGTGGTGGCGATACTCACTACGGCGATGGGATTCATATCTGTTACAGTGTCGGGATTGAAGCCTCTCCGCGAGGTAGGCTTCTTTGGAGCCATGGGGCTTGTTTTCTCCCTTCTTGTCAGTTTTACCCTTTGTCCAAGACTGATCCTTTTTTTCCGAGTCCCTGGGTTGAAGAGATCCAGGGCCGCGATCCCCTGGACCCGAAAGATGAGCGATAGGACTCTTCGTCTTGGGGTTCCCATCTTGATGTTGACCTTGATTCTGGTCTTCCTCGCCCTGGGCTCACTCGGGAAGATCCAAGTGGATTTCAATATTCTGTATCTTCTTCCACAAGAATCCGAGATCTTTGAGGCGTATCAGTTCATCAAGGAAAGACTCACCGGTTTTCATACGTTGGAACTTGTGGTGGAAACACCCAATGGGTGGCTCGATGAGAAGTGGTGGGGACCTTTGGAACAGGTTCAGAAAAGCCTGGAGGATGATCCTGATGTGGCGAAAGTAATCTCGCCCATGGATTTTCTGAAAAAGATCAATCACTGGATGAACGAGATGGACCCTCAAAGCTACAGGCTTCCGGGATCAGGGGAGAAAGGAGAGGAATGGGTTGGTCTTCTGGACGAGACGATGCGACCGGAATTGGATCGGCTGCTTCAAGGTGATGGTAAAGCCGTGCGAATATCGGTGCTTGTTCGCGAGCTCGATGCGAACAGGATTTTGGATATTGCCAGAAAAGCGCAAGCCTTTTTGGAGAATCCAGATTTTCCGGTGGACGGATATGTGACCGGGATCGTGTTTCAAGTTGCGGAGACACAGATCGATATCGTGGAAACCCTGGTAGGCAGTTTTGGTATCGCTTTCGTGACGGTTCTCGTTTGTATCTTTCTGGGACTTCGATCCTGGCAGCTTACGCTTTTTTCCCTGCTTCCCAACCTTTTGCCTATCCTTTTTATGTTTGGAATCATGTCAGGAATGGGCATTCCCCTCAATCCTGTGACAACCATGGTGGCGAGTTTGGCCTTGGGAATCGCGGTGGATGATGCGGTTCACATGCTTAACGCCTATCAACGATTCAGGAAAATGGGGCGAAGCGATGTGGAGGCCATTCAATTGGCTTTGGATAAGGTTGGACCCTCCATAACCATGACCACGGTGACGGCTTGTATCGGGTTCTTTGCTTTGAGCCGATCCGCCTTCCTTCCCATCGAGTGGTTTGGCATGCTGTCAGGGATTGCCATCGTAATCGCTTTGCTGAGCAACCTTCTCGTGGTACCCTCCATCGTTACGCTGAAGGAGAAGGTCAAGATCTTGTGGCCACCACGGTAAGCTGATCGCCCAAACGACAGGCGTTGAGAATCAAGTTCGCCATGTCCATGGATCTGAGGAAGAACACATTGCTCGTCAAAAGGGAATACCCACGACGATAGGCTGGAGCGTTGTTCGGCTCTTTGGTGCGGGCCTGTTGGCCCATGGCCCGAGTGATCTGCTCTAAATAGATCATGGAGGTGCATATGGCGCGCACGGTGAATCCCTCTCGTTCCAGCAGGGATCTGATTCCTGGGATGGAAGGATACGTGATATGCTCTGGCGGTCGAATCACCACCGTGTGTTTTCGAAAAAGACGCAATGAAAGTCCACGGCTGTGTGGTACATCTAGGACCACGACGCCTTCTGGCGCGAGGAGACATCGGCATTTTTTTAGCACCTGATCCGGTGCCGGGAAGTGCTCGAAAACGCTCCAAAACGTGATGGAATGGAATCTTTGTTCGCCGAAGTCCTTGGCCAGAAAGTTTTCTCTATGAACAGACGCGTCGGAGGATTCCCTGGCCAGATTGGCTGCCCTGGAAGCGATCTCGATTCCTTCCAGGTGGCTCCATCCTCTCTGTCGCGCGAAGGAGAGGAAGCGTCCGTTGCCGCATCCCACATCGAGCAAGGGTCCTTTGCCTATCTCATGCTCTACCTTGTTGAGGACCCAGGACCAAAGGGAATGCATGTGAAGGGGATCAGACTGCCAACAACCCATGGACTGAGGCGTGGCCGGTTCTCCATCGTATAGTTCTTCCAGGTCATGGATTGTGGGAGGAGGATCTATATGGATAGAAGCACAACGTTCGCATTGGAAATGGCACCATCCACTCACGGTGAACGCCAGGACAGATCTTGGGTGAAGACAGAAAGGGCAGGAGCCATGTGGGTCTTTGAGCATGGCAAGAGAATAGCATAAGGCTGATCTGAAAGAGGTCTTTCTTGCCGGGAACTCTTCGACATCCAAGGTCTACAGCAGGCTTACGTTTTGCTCAGCCAGTGCTATTGCCAATTTGGCTCTAACGTACATCCATTGGGCCAGAGAAGCTGGTATGGTGACCACATGCCTTGAGTGCCGGGGTGTGGTTTGGTGGGCATTTGCTATGGGGCAGGCACTTGAAGGGTCTGGGCGAGGCTTTCGATCTCTTGGACCAGGAAAGTCCCTAGGCTAGGGCCGTAGAAGGATCGATGCTCCACCTCATAGCCTCCATGGTCATATTCTTCTTCGTTGACGATGTATCCGAGGTAGTCGTTGGCCAGTCCAATAACCATGGCGTCACGAAACCCGGAACGCAGAAGCGCCTCGTGACAGGAGGATCCCACTGCGCATAGAGGCTCCCCGGGAAGACCGGCCAGAGCCACATCGCCTATCACGAAGATCTGAAGCTCCGCGTGCCGAGGAAGTTCTTTTTTGGCGAGGTCGGAAAGAAAGGCGAAAGGCCCTTGCAAGGCGCTTTCGCAGAATTTGACGGACGGCAATTCCACTTTTGCGTGGACAGAGGCAATGGATAGGTCGGGAAGGGTCTCCATCCCTCTGGAGAGATCGATCGCTTCAAGAGCCAACCGTTTCCCGAAATCCTCCATGCGTGCAAAGGCGTCCTGTCCCTGGGTTCCTGTAGGTCTTTGATCTCCTTCGGCTCCGTTACAGAACAAGGCCGTGGTGCCTGGACACATGGATTCGATGGTTCTCTGCAACGCTCCGGGCCATTCGGCACTGAGAAGAAAATTGTCCGATCCTGTGATGGTCGGATGGGTCGCGAAATGGACCAACAGAGCTTTCATGATCCCATCCATGTCGTCTACTCGAAGAAGGCGCAAGGTCGAATCGACGCAAGGCGTTTCTCCAGTGTTCTGTCGGGCCACTTGATTGTGCTCCCAGCGCCGATTCTCGGTATATCCCTGCACAGGCGTGTGGGCAAAACCGATCTTCGCGGGCTTGGCTTCTTCCCAGGCTTCCTGAAGGGATCTCGCAATCTTCCCAGACATGATCTCCACGATCCTGGGATCGTACTTGCCGAACTGTATCTGCCAGAACGTTTCAGGATACATGGAAGGACCGGCGTGTGTGTGGGACGCGCACACGAACAGGTTGTCCGCGGTAAAACCCAGAGAAGACGTCTTCTCCAGGATCTGATTCTTTAAACATGGCGTGATGGACCTCAGATCTGCGGTGACAAGAGCCATCCGTGTTTCCCCTGATCTGAAACAAAGAACCTTGGCTTTCAAGGGATCGTGTACTCCCTGGGAGGGACGTCCCCCTCGGGCGCCATATCCCGCCATGGGCACGCGAAACGCTTCTGTGTCCGGGGTGATATCGCAATCCGAAACACCCGCATCCAAGGCCAAAACCGACCAGGAACACAACAACAACGGGAAAAGAAAGGTCCAACGCATCCGAAACAATGGTACGCGATGTATTATCTCCATCAAGGGCTGCCCTTTCATTGTGCTCTTTCCATGAAATCGCTCAGTCATTACAATAACGTGGTGCGATTGTCTCTGTATCTTGGTATCGAAGGAGGCGTCCTATAAGCAAGGTTGTGGAATCGAGTAGAGGTTGGGTCGCGTCTTGAGTATTGAGGCCAGGGTGAAGGAGTCTGCATGGGCATTGTGGCAAAGGGTTCACGACTTGTATGCGTTGTTGTGATGTTCTTGTCCTGTCTGGGGTTATTGTTCTCCATGCAAGGCTATCACATCGACGCGTATGATTGCTGCCTCAAGATCATGGATCAGTTGCCCAACGATTTGTGGGTGGATTTCTATCACACAGGAACAGAACCAGGAACCTACCTGTATCCGTATAATACGTTGATTGAAGGTAAATATTCAGTGAAAGCGATCCAGAGACAAACCGTCGTGGGAAGAGGAGACAGAGATGCTGTTCTGTCTCTTCTCCGCCAAGGGCTGCGTTTGGATCGCTTTCACTGAATATTTACGATTGAAGCAGTGACAGCGGCCAGTTCCGGACAGGTCATCATGATCCAATCGGGTTCCACCTCTGAAACGATCACCATCGATGGAACCCAACAGGTCCGAATCCTTGCCTGTGGCGGCAGGGTCACGCTGGGACGCCGAGCGATGGGCTGAGGAAGAATGAGCCTGTGGGGAGGCAGCGATGTTTCGAAGAGAGATCCTGTGGATGGGATGGATTGCGGTGTTGGGGGGGTATGGGATGGCTTTCGACGGTCATCGCGTCGACGAAGGTCCTTTGATCGCGGAACTGCTGGAGATCCCGGCCGTGGAGGATCCCAAACAGGCCACGGAAGTGGTTTTGCGCCTGGAGAACAGTTCCCATCAGGAAATCCAAACCAAGGTCCAAATCGAACTGGTTGACGATTGGGAGACCGTGGGTCCCAGGGAATTCGATATGTCTGTGCCCGGCCGGGGGCACGTCGAACAAAAAGTGGCCGTGATTTGTCCAGGTCGAGCGTTCTCTGCCTTGTATCCGATTCACGCGTGGATTCATTTCCAATGGGAAGGCAAGTCACGCGTCGCTCATCCTGTCCTGATCTTTGAGGTTACAGGCCGGCCTGAGGATCCCGATTCCGAGACCGTGCCTGGACTTGAAAGGGTTTCGGTCGTGATGGGAACTCCCCTTGAACTATGGAAGGTGAAGGACAGGCGTGTGCGATGGCATTACCTGGAAGGAAGGTTTTACGATCATTTCGCAGGGTGGTCTGAGCAGGATCCTGTCAGCAAGGCCTCCTTGGGGATCTACCCCGTGAGCAGAGGAGATATCCAGCGAGAGAGTTTTGCGATGCATCCCCCATGGGTTCCTGGTCCAGGGACAATCTATCTGGAATATCTCCTGGAACTCCCGAAGATCCGCCCCTTGATCCTGAGATTCCATAACGCCATTCGAGACCATACGGACCAGGAGCCCCCGAGCGATGGGGTGACGTTCCGGGTGTGGGTGAATCAAGAAAATCTCTTTGAGAATCACACCTCTTCCAAGACCTGGGTGCAAGGAGAGGTGGATCTTTCGGACTACGCGGGACAGGAGATTCTGCTCGGCTTGGAGAGTCATCCAGGACCCAACAACGACACGACGTGTGATCAGGCCTTCTGGGGAGATGTGGTGCTTTTTCCGGGCCGGGTGATCCAGGTCGAGGAGATGGATATGGATGGAATCCAAGAAAAGATCGCCCCGGCACGCGATATGTTGCGCCACCGAAACCCTGAAAGACATGCGTTGATCCTGGGCGAGGAG
>Ga0209498_1000461_pt1 | contig 24925 bp, 10 predicted proteins | sample WalLakDeSediment_FD_184131 | JGI IMG/M metagenome (GOLD analysis project Ga0209498, IMG submission 184131) | Lake sediment microbial communities from Walker lake, Nevada to study Microbial Dark Matter (Phase II) - Walker Lake 11/02/13 Deep... | ecosystem: Environmental > Aquatic > Freshwater >...
CGATCACGTTCTCGCTCACGCCCACCGTGCCCCACACGCCCTCGCCGTCGGTGCTCTCGATCGAGACCCGGACCTTTGCCGCCGTCCCCTCCTGGCCGTTGATCACCCGAACCTTGTAGTCGAGCAGATGCATCCGAGCCACCGCCGGATAGACCGGCTCAAGGGCCTTGCGAAGGGCTGCGTCGAGGGCGTTGACCGGTCCGTCTCCTTCAGCCACCTCGTGCCGCGGGCCGCCGGCAACGCGAATCTTGACGGTGGCCAGCGTGCGGATGTCTCCCTCGCCTCGGCTCTCGACGTCGACGTTGTAGTGGTCGCGGGTGAAGAGCGGCCGGAACGTGCCGGCGAGCCGATCCACAAGCAGATCGAACGAGGCCCCGGCCGCCTCGAACTGCCAGCCCTCGTTCTCGAGCCGACAGACCTCGGCGAGCACCCGGTCGAGCAGGGCCCGGTCGTTTTTCACATCGGTTCGCTTGACGAGGGCCGCGATGTTGGACCGACCGGAAAGCTCGCTGACGAGCACGCGGCGGAAGTTGCCCACCTCCTCCGGAGCGATGTGCTCATACGACTCGGCGGCCTTAGCCACGGCGTGGACGTGCATGCCTCCCTTGTGGGCGAACGCACTGGAGCCGACGAAGGGCTGCCCGGGCCGGTACGACATGTTGGCCGTCTCGTAGACAAACCGCGACAGCTCGGTGAGGTTGGTGGTGCCGGCGCCGCCGAGCACGGTATAGCCGTCGAGCTTGAGCGCGAGATTGGCGACGACCGAGACCAGGTCGGCGTTGCCGCACCGCTCGCCGATCCCGTTGATCGTGCCCTGCACCTGCACGGCCCCGGCTAGAACGCCTGCCAGGGTGTTGGCGATGGCCAGGTCGCAGTCGTTGTGGCAGTGGATGCCGAGGGGCACGGGCGTGTCGGCCTTGGCGAGGGCGGCCGCCGCGGCCTGGGTGAGCGTTGCGATTTCAGCAGGTAGCGTCCCGCCGTTGGTGTCGCAGAGCACGATCCGCGTGGCTCCGGCCCGGGCGGCGGCGACGAGCGTTTCAGCCGCGTAGGCGGGGTCGAGTTTCCAGCCATCGAAGAAGTGCTCGGCGTCGTAAAACACCTCGCGGCCCGCGGCCACCAGATGGGCCACGGTGTCGCTGATCATGGCCAGGTTTTCTTCGCGGGAGACACCGAGCACCTCCGCCACATGAAAGGCCGAGGTCTTGCCCACGATCATGACGACGGGAGTGGCCGCTTCGAGGAGGGCCTTCATGCCGGGGTCGTCGGCCGCGGCCATGCCCCGACGGCGGGTCATCCCGAAGGCCACCACCTTCGAACGGCCGAGGCCGACCGACCGCACCCGCTCGAAGAACTGCGAGTCTTTGGGATTCGAGAGCGGGTAGCCCCCCTCGATGTAATCCACACCCACTTCACCGAGCCGCCGGGCGATCGCGAGCTTGTCCTCGAGCGAGAAGTTGACGCCCTCCCCCTGGGAGCCGTCGCGGAGCGTGGTGTCGTAGATCTCGATCGTGCGCATGGATCAGGAAAACCAGCGGTTTTGCGGAAGTTCAAGCGTACGTCGGCCCCTCCGGGAACCGCAACTGCCGTGCGGGATTGGGGCACTGCCGGCACCCGCCCCCTCATTTATAGGGCGCGGTACACTCCGCTCTTTCTCGGTCTCAGGTCCGGTCCGGTCACAGCGGGGCCGTGCAGCGATGAACACTCGGATGCATGGTCGCATCGTTTTTGCGTGGCTTGTCGGAGCGGTTGTGGCAGGGCAGGCCGCGGCCCAGATCGTGGCTACGGGCGAGGTGAGCCTGACAGGGATTGTCGAAACGGTGACCCGGGAGGGGCTCACGGTTCGCGATTCCGACGGAGAGCGGCATCAGATTCTTGTTCAGGGGAAGACGCAGCAGGGGATCGCCCTGGCCGACGGGGGGCTTGTGTCCGCACCGGTCGAGGTGACTGTCGCCGGCGAGTTTCCCGCCGGCGGCCTCAAACCGGGGCAGGTTATCCGCTTTCGCTGCCGGCTCGATCAGGCTGGCAAGGCTGATGCCGACCTGGCCGAATTGACGGTGCTCGAGGGGGGCGATCTCGAACTCGGCGTAAAGACGGCAGGCGGCGAGCCCCTTACCGCCGCCAAGAAACAGGTGGTGGAGCGAGAGATCACGGCCACGGTGAAGACCGCCTCTCCCAAGCGGCTCGTGGTCGAGCTGCCCCGTGAGCTGGCCTATAACCGCAAGATCGCGCTTACGTTTTCGCTTGCCCCCGCTGCGGTTGCCCGACTCCGTAGCGACGACCCCGCCCGCATCGAGCCCGGGGCCCGCGTCGTCAGGCTGACCGCCGTCCAACTGCGTTCGGGCGAGCTTGTGGCTCGAGCGCTCGTGATTGAAAACCCGCTTGCCAAGGCGGTCGCCGACAAGGGAGACGATGCGCTTGAGCGGAGGTTTCAGAAACTTTCGAACGAGCCGCCGGCCCAGCCGAGGCTCGTACGGTCAGCACACTTCGCCTTCGTGACCGACGTCTCGGACCGCGAATGGGGCGTGATCAGCTTCAAACTCGAACGGATGGTCGAGGCCCTCGAGAAGTTTCTCGGCCGCCGGATGACCGGAGTGGTGGAGGGTTTCGTGGCCCGCGACCTGGCGAGGTTTCCGCCGGGCCTGATTGACGAGGAGTACGGAGTCGAGAAGATCCGTCGGGGCGAGGGGGTTTGTGTGAATTCGCGACTCGGTCCGCAGCGGCACGCGCGGCTCTACTCCTGTGCCGATCATGGCGTGATCCAGCATGAGTGCGTGCACGGCATCTGCCACCTCACGTTCGGTTCGACCGGGCCGACCTGGCTCGGCGAGGGGCTCGCCGAACTCGGCAACTACTGGAAGGACGGCGACCGGGCAATCGATCTGCCGGCGCCGGTGATCGCCTACCTCCAGAGCGTGAACCCGAAGCGGAGGCTGCTCGAGATCGCGGTGCCAGGCAGGGCCGTCGCCGACACCTGGCAGGACTACGCCTGGCGGTGGGCGGTCTGCCACCTGCTGGCCAACAATCCAAACTATGCCAACCGGTTTGTGCCTCTCGCGATCGGCCTGATGGAAGAGCGACCGGGAGTCTCGTTCGAGGGCGTCTACGGGCCGGTCGCCCGGGAGGTCTCGTTCGAATACGACCAGTTTCTGGCCACGCTCGGCAACGGCTATCGCTCGGACCTCACGGCCTGGCCATGGCAGGCGAAGTTTCAGCGGCTCTCCGACTCGGGCGAGGCCGTCGTGAAGGTCAAGGCCAAGGCCGGGTGGCAGGCCTCGCGGGTGTTGGTCGATTCGGGCGAAGCGTTCGAGGTCGTGGCGGATGGAACCTGGCGGATCGCGGCGGCCGGGCAGCCGCTCGATGCCGATGGCGAAAAGGACGGCCGGGGCCGGCTGGTCGCCGCCGTGTTCGCAAACGAGAGTCTGTCGCGGGAGATTCCGCTCGGGCGGAAAACAGCCCTGGAAACGCCCGCCGCCGGGCAGCTATTTCTGCGGTGCGCCGACGCCTGGACGGAGCTGGCCGACAACGACGGCGAGGTAACCGTCACGATCCGGCGGGCGCCCTAGGCAGAGCGGCGGGCGCAGGGTCGGCGAGATGGGCGGAGGCTCGAGGTGCTCGCCCAGATGCGTGAGGACCCTCCGGATCGGCCCTGGCAGGCCGCTCGCGGCATGTTAGGAACAAGGGGCAAGCCTGCCAAAGCACAGAGCAGTCGCTTGGGCACGGAGATCATCCACTGGCGCACGAGAGGCCATTGGCAACGTGGTGTAATTCCCTTCACACTCTGTGTATCACGAACGCGGGAGGCTCGTCTGGTGACGCCTGAATCGCATCTTATTCGAGCGGGAGCGAAGTCGCTCCCGTCCCCGAGTACACCCCGATTACACAACCTCCTGCATGGGCCGCACCCGAGGCGGCGGTAGTTGCCGGCCAGACTGCTCGAAATGGGCGACAACCTCCTCGATGACTCGGGCGAGATCCGCGTACACACGCACCGGATCATCACCGTGAATACCGGAGATGAGGTCGGGGCATTTCCCGATATAGGCTCCGTCCTCGTCGCTCCATTCGACCCATTTGTGGTAGGTGTCAGTTGTCTTCATGAACGGCCTCCATCGCTTTCCGGATCTGTTTTTCCTGGTAAGGCTTGGCGTCGTCGCCCGATTGTCCGCTCAGCGTCAATGCCCCGCGATATCGGTCATGAACGAACTTGCGGTGCGAACCCTTGCCGCCGGCAATTTCGGCGAAGCCATTGGCCAGCAAATCGGCAATGAGTTCACGGATCTTTCGCGGCATGGGTGACGGATCCCTGCTCCGAATGGCGTGCCATGAGTATATCGCGGCCCTCGTTAGTTCACGCCACCGGTAGGACTGGAGGTGCTGGCCGTTGACCCTCAGTCGGATGTCGCCGCCACACGCTGGGGCACTCGAGCAGAAACGCCTCCCCCACCCGCGGATCACGGAGAGCCGCTCCAGTGCGAAGGGTGGCCGGCCGCAATCGATCTGAGCGTCTGGCGGGGCATGTCGACGGCGCGGGGCGTTGAGCCGATCGTCGTTCCGTAGGGTGGACTCGCCTTGTCCGACTTGTCCGGGGCTGGGGGAAAAAACGTAAAACTATGTATGCCGTTTGGAATGAGCCCCGCCAGCATCCCGACCTATAATGGCGATTGATTCGTCGCAGGCATCACGTGCTGCGGCGGGACAGATCTGCCAGGAGCAGACGGATGCGCGAACCACGCACACCATTTGGCAACCTTGCCACTGCCCTGATCGGCTGGCTCGCTGTTGGCCTGATGAGCGGATCTGGCGGCTGGAACTCGGCCGCTGCCGCCGAGTCGATCGACTTTGCAGGCCGCGTCGCGCCGCTCCTGGCCGCCAGGTGCGGGGCCTGCCACGGGCCGGACTCGCCCGAGAGCGGCTTTCGCGTTGATCTTCGTGAGCAGGCGATCGCCGGCGGCGACTCGGGGTCCGTCGGGATCGTGCCAGGCAATCCCGAGCAGAGCGAGTTGTTCGTCCGCGTCTCGACCGCCGACAAGGAACTGCTGATGCCGGCCGACGGCGAGCCGCTCTCGGCCGACGAGCAGGCACTGATCAAAGACTGGATCGCCGCCGGTGCCGTTTGGCCGGATGAGATGCAGTCGCTGGCAACGCTTCTGCCCGAGGCGGGGCCCAAGCCGCTGAAGGGACAAAATCACTGGGCCTTTCAGCCGCTCGTGCGACCGGCCGTGCCCCCCGCGGCTCCGGGCACAACGCCGATCGACGCCTTCCTCGTGGCGAAACTCGCGGCCGCGGGCCTGGCAATGAACTCCGAGGCCGACCCGCGGACGCTCATCCGCCGCGTGTCGTTCGACCTCATCGGGCTACCACCGAGTCCGGAGGAGATCGCCGCGTTTGAGGATGCCTGCCGGGCGGCCGGCGGAGTTGAGGGCCCATATGGCGAACTTATCGACCGCCTCCTGGTGTCGCCCCACTACGGCGAACGCTGGGCGCGTCACTGGCTCGATGTCGTGCGGTTCGCCGAGAGCCATGGCTTCGAGATGAACAGGGTCCGCCCGAACGCCTGGCCGTATCGCGACTGGGTCATCGAGTCACTCAATGCCGACAAGCCCTACGACCAGTTCGTCAGGGAGCAGCTCGCGGGAGACCAACTCGGGGTCGATGCCGCGACGGGCTTCCTCGTGGGAGGCCCAAGGGACGAGGTCAGATCGCCCGACCCGGTACTCACCGCCAACCAGCGGGCCGACGAACTCCACGACATGGTCGGCACGACGGGCTCGGCCTTCCTGGGGCTCACTGTCGGCTGCGCCCGCTGCCACGACCACAAGTTCGATCCGATCCCGCAGACCGATTACTACGCCGTGAAGGCCGTGTTCGAGGGCGTGCAGCATGGCGATCGGGAGATCCTCCCTCCCGACAATGACGCCCGGTTAAAAAAGCTTGCAGCCGTCCAGGCCGAACTCGCGCCGCTCCAGCGGCGGATCGCCGAACTGCAGCCGGCCGCGCGGCTGCGGCGGACGATCGTGATCGACGATACCTCGAAGGACATGACTACCGCGCTCGTCGAGCCCAAGGGTATCGCCGACCATGCGAAAGCCGCGGAGCGCGGCCACGCAGCCGAGCCGGGTGACCTCCGCTCGTTGCCGAACCTGGGCAAGCAGTATCACTGGTGGGCTGCGCAGCCCGGCGAGGCCGTGTTTGCCTACGCGCCGCGGGCCGCGGGGGTGTTTCGGATCTGGATCTCCTGGGGCGCCGGCTGGAGTTCCCACGCCCGTGACGCCCGCTACGTGCTCGATGCCGACGGCGATCCGGGGACCACGGCCGACCAGCGGGAGATCGCTGTCGCTGATCAGCGGCTGTTCGCCGACGGCGCGGGCGATCCGCCGCCGAACCGGGCGCTCTGGAGCGGGTTCCGCGATGCCGGGGCCCACCGGCTTGGCGAGGCGACGCGGCTGTTTGTTGTCGGCGGGGCGAGTCCCGCATCGGTCACGGCCGACGTCGTGATCTTCGAGGAGCAGGAGTCGACGGATGACGCGGGCGGCCTCGTCGCCCACCTCCGCGGGCCGGTGACGGCCGGCGCGAACGTCGATGCCTTCCCGCCGGTGCCGGCGAAGTTCGTGCGGTTTACCGTGCTCGGCACCAGCTCCGCCGAGCCCTGCATCGACGAACTGGAGGTGCTCACGCCGAGCGGTCGCAACCTGGCCCGTGCCGCGAAGCCCTCGTCGTCGGGCGACTATGCCAACAACCCGTCTCATAAACTCGCCCACATCAACGACGGGCTCTACGGCAACAAGAAGTCGTGGATCTCGAACCGGATCGGTGGCGGCTGGGTGCAGCTAGAGCTGCCCGAGGTGGAGGAGGTGAGCCGCGTCGTCTGGAGTCGCGACCGCAGCCCGAAGCCCGAATACACCGACCGGCTCGCGACCGAGTACGAGATCTCGCTGTCGCTCGATGGTACGGAGTGGACGACGGTCGCGACGCACGCGGATCGCTTGCCGGCCGACTACGTGCATGCGGCCGCCATCGGGCCGATCACCACTGCTGCCGGGCTGTCGCCGAACGAACTGGCGGAGCTTGAGTCGCTCGAGGAGCACGTCGCCGGGCTCTTGAAGAGACTCGAAACGCTCTCAGCGCTCCCGAAGGCCTATGCGGGAAGCTTCGTCAAGCCGCCGAAGACCCACCGCTTCTTCCGGGGCGATCCCGTCCAGCCACGAGAAGAGATCGCCCCGGGGAGCCTTTCGAACTTCGGCTCGCCCTGGCAACTGCCGGTCGACTCGGCCGAGCGGGACCGCCGCCGGGCCCTCGCCGACTGGATCGTGGACCCGTCCAACCCGCTTGCGGCCCGCGTGATCGTCAACCGGCTCTGGCACTACCACTTCGGCACCGGGATTGTGGATACGCCGAGCGACTTCGGCGTGAACGGCGGCGGGCCGACCCACCCGGAGCTCCTCGACTGGCTGGCGAGCGAACTCGTTGAGCCGGCGAATCCGGCCGACCGCTGGCGGCTCAAGCGGATCCACCGGCTGATCGTCACGAGCCGGGCCTATCGCCAGGCGAGCGTGGCCCGCCCCGACGGCCTTGCGGCCGATTCGAATTCCCGGTTGCTCTGGCGGTATCCGCCGCGGCGGCTCGAGGCTGAGCCGCTTCGCGACGCAATCCTCGCCGTCAGCGGCAGCCTCAACCCGAAGATGGGCGGCCCCGGATTCGACCTCTTCGAGCCCAACACCAACTACGTGAAGGTCTACAACACGAAGACGACGTTTACCGATGACGACTTCCGCCGCATGGTCTACCAGTCGAAGCCGCGGGCCGAGCTCGACAGTTTCTTCGGCGCCTTCGACTGCCCCGACGCCGGCCAGGTGCAGCCCGCCCGCACGGTGAGCACGACGCCGCTGCAGGCACTCAACATGTTGAACGGCGACTTCCTGCTTGATCAGGCGGCCCGGTTGGCGACGCGGGTGGAGCGGGAAGCGGGGAGCGACCCCAGCCGGCAGGTCGCCCGCGGGTTTGCGCTCGTGTTCGGACGCGAGCCCACGGCCGGGGAGCTCGCCGCCGGCCGCGATCTCGTGACGGCCCACGGTCTCCCGATCCTCTGCCGCAGCCTCTACAACGCCAGCGAATTCGTCACGGTCTACTGACTTGTCATAACGAGGCAGCCATGCACCACCATCTCTCCCACGCCGGCCGCCACCTGCTCGACCGCCGGGCCTTCCTCCAGTGGGGCGGCACGGGGCTCTCTGGCATCGCCTTGACCGCACTGCTTCATGAGCAGCGGCTGCTCGCAGGCGAGCCGCCGATCCGGCCGCTGATCGACCCGGCCCAGCCCTTCGCACCGCGGGCTCCCCATTTCGCGGCCAAGGCGAAGAACGTGCTCATGATCTTCTGCTCGGGCGCCCTCTCGCACGTCGACACGTTCGACTGGAAGCCCGAACTTCTGCGGCTCCACGACACACCGATGCCGACGCTCGGCGGCGAAAAGCTGATCACGTTTCAGGGAGAGCAGGGCAACCTCATCAAGCCGCTCTGGGACTTCAAGCCGCGGGGTGAGAGCGGCACGATGACCAGCGACCTGCTGCCGCACCTGGGCGAGCTGGCCGACGAGATGTGCTTCATCCACTCGATGACGGCCAAGAGCAACACGCATGGGCCGGCCGAGACCCAGATGTCTACCGGCTTCACGCTCGACGGCTTCCCCAGCATCGGCGCCTGGACGACCTACGCCCTGGGCAGCGAGTGCCGCGACCTACCCGCCTTCGTGGCGATCCCCGATCCGCGCGGCGTGCCGCAGATCGGGCCGCGGCAGTGGCAGAGCGCATTTCTGCCGGCCGTGTTTCAGGGCACGGCGTTCAACGCCGATCGGCCGATTGCGAATCTCGCCCGGCCGGCGTCGATTCCGGAGGCCGCCGACATCGCGACCCGTGACTTCCTGCGGATGCTCAACGACGACCACCTCGCCCGGCATCCCGGCGATACCGACCTCGCCGCCCGGATCAGCGCCTACGAGTTGGCCGCAAAGATGCAGCTCTCCGCCGCGAAGGTCGCCGACCTCTCCGATGAGTCGGCGGAGACACTCAAACTCTACGGGGCCGACGACACGCAGAATTCGCTCAAGGCCCGGTTCGCCCGCAACTGCATCCTCGCCCGCCGGCTCGTCGAGAAGGGCGTCAGATTCGTGCAGCTCTTCAACGGTGGCTACGCCATGGGGGAGGGCGTGGGCAACTGGGACGGCCACAAGACGATCGTCAAGCAGTATTCCGTCCACGGGCCGATCCTCGATCAGCCGGTGGCGGGGCTGCTCAAGGACCTCAAGGACCGCGGGCTCCTTGCCGACACGCTCGTGGCGTTCGTGACGGAGTTCGGCCGGATGCCGACGTTCCAAAAGGGGGCCAACGGCCGCGACCACAACCCGTCGGGCTTCACGGTCTGGCTGGCCGGGGCTGGTGTGAAGCGGGCCTTCCACCACGGCGAAACCGACGAGTTCGGCTACAAAGCCGTAAAGGACGTGACGACGATCTACGACCTCCACGCCACCATCCTCCACCTCCTCGGCCTCGATCACACCCGGCTCTCCTTCTACAACAACGGCATCGAGCGCCGGCTCACCGACGTCCACGGGCATGTGATCGAGCCGATCCTCACCTGATCAACAGGGTTGGGACGGGTGCGAGCGGTGTGACGTCGTTTCGCTTCCGGCCGGTGCCCCGTAACAACGCTCAGGCTACCGCCAGCCGCGACAATGAGAATATCGCCATCGGCGGGGGTGCGGCGGCGACATCCGGCTGATCGCGGTCAGACTGTCATACCAGTGCGAAATCATCCCGGTCTCAAGCCTCGCATGGCGACTTCTCACCCAAGCGACTCAAGACGGGCAACGTCTGCAAGGTCCTGCGGACGGCCTGTCGCCCGCTTGTTCTCCACAAGATGCCGCAACGAAAGCATGCTGAAGGCGATGCCATCCACAACACACGGCACTTTTTCCATCCAGGCGTCTTCGAATACCACGCCGTCAATGGTGGTCAAAAAATCGATCCGGTTTGGCGGAAGGCCTATTTGGTAGACGACATCGGGCTGCGTGAACGACTCCGGCGAAAGACGGCTCCTCGGGGCACCAAAGCGATGCAAGGCCTGCCACAGACGGGCGGCGTTATCAGGGCTTGGACGCACCCAGAGGTCGATGTCGCCGGTAGCCCTCGGGATTCCGTGGCCCGCGACTGCGTAGGCGCCGACGACGAGGTAGTCAACGTTTTCTGCGGCTAACGCTTTCAGCATCTCGGCAAAGTCGCGATTCATCAAACGGCTTTCCGCTAAAGGCCCAGGCGGTGAGAGTGATCGGCCACACCATGGCGATCCGTTCGGCCGGCGTCATGGATGAACAGGCATCGGGCTCCTTGTCACCAAGCCTACCGATCCACTCAGGCGGAACCTCAGGCGGAACCGCCGAATCCGCCGCATTGTCCGCGGGATTCTGCTCATCAGATGCATGTTGTGACATTCCCATCGCTTGAATTATAGCCCCGTCACCCACCGCCCCGGCGGGCGGCTCGGTACCGGCGGATCAAGGCGGCCGTCGAGGGGTCGTGGTGCGCCAGCGGCGGCTCGGCGGCGGCCTCGAGCTCAGGCACGATCCGGTTGGCGAGCACCTTGCCGAGTTCGACGCCCCACTGGTCGAAGGGGTTTACGTCCCAGATGGCTCCCGCCGTGAAGACGGCGTGCTCGTAGAGGGCGACGAGGCTGCCGAGCACCCGCGGCGTGAGCTGCTCGGCCAGGATCATCGTGCTCGGTCGGTTGCCGGGAAAGGTTTTGTGGGCCACGAGATGCTCCGGCACGCCGTCGGCCCGGACCTCGGCGGCGGTCTTACCGAAGGCCAACGCCTCGGCCTGAGCAAAGCAGTTGGCCATCAGCAGGTCGTGGTGGCGGCCGACCGGGTTGAGCGACCTCATGACGCCGAGTAGATCGCAGGGCACGATCCGCGTGCCCTGGTGGATCAGCTGGTAGAAGGAGTGCTGGCCGTTGGTGCCCGGCTCGCCCCAGTAGATCGGGCAGGTTTCGTAGTCGTCGATCACCCGGCCGGCGAGCGTGACCCGCTTGCCGTTGCTCTCCATCGTGAGCTGCTGGAGGTAGGCCGGAAACCGCGCGAGGTACTGATCGTAGGGGAGCACGGCGATCGAGTGAGCCCCGAGGAAGGTCGTGTTCCAGACACTGATGAGCCCGTGGAGCACGGGTAGATTCCGCTCGAACTCTGCGGTGCGGAAGTGCTCGTCCATGGCGTGAAAGCCGGAGAGCAGCTCGCGGAACCGCTCCGGGCCGATCGCGAGCATCGTCGAGAGGCCGATCGCCGAGTCCAGCGAGTAGCGGCCGCCCACCCAGTCCCAGAAGCCAAACATGTTGGCCGTGTCGATGCCGAAGGCGGCCACCTCGGGAGCGTTGGTCGACACGGCCACGAAGTGCTTGGCCACGGCTGCCTCGTCGCCGAGCGTCGTGAGAGTCCAGGCCCGGGCCGCGCGGGCGTTGGCGAGCGTCTCCTGCGTCGTGAAGGTCTTCGAGGCGACGATAAACAGCGTCTCGGCAGGATCGAGACCGGAGACGGCCTCCGCGAAGTCCGTGCCATCGACATTCGACACAAACCGGAATGTAAGCTCCCGGTCGGCATAGTGCCGCAGCGCCGTATAGGCCATCACCGGCCCGAGGTCGGAGCCGCCGATCCCGATGTTGACAACCGCCCGGATCCGCTTCCCTGTGTGGCCGAGCCACTCTGCACTGCGCACGCGGTCGCAGAAGGCGGCCATCCGGTCGAGGACGTCGTGGACGCCGGGCACCACGTCCTGGCCGTCGAGAGCGAGCGACTCCGTTCGCGGGGCCCGTAGCGCCACGTGGAGCACGGCCCGGTTCTCCGTGGCGTTGATCCGCGCGCCGGCGAACATTCGGTCGATCCGCTCGCGAAGCCCGCAGGCTCGGGCGAGCCGCACCAACAGCGGCAGCGTGCCGTCGCTGAGCCGCTGCTTGGAATGATCCACGAACAGCCCGCAGGCCTCGAACGAGAGCCGCTCGGGCCGGTGGTGGTCGGCGGCGAAGAGCTCCCGCAGCGGCAGCTGACCGCTCAGGCGGGCGTGGTCGGCCACGGCCCGCCACTCGGGAAGGGTTGCCCGGCTCGGCGAAGACTGGTCGCTTGTCATCTCAGGCTCCTGTTCCCGCCACGGCCCGCGACTTGGCCTCGATCACGCTGAGGAGTTCGTCCCAACTCTTGACGAACGACTCAGCGCCGTCCTTCTGGAGTTTCGCGCCGAGGGCCGCGACGTCCACGCCGGCCCGCTCGATCGCGAAGATCGTCGAGTCGGCAAGGCCACCCCCCGCCGAGAGTGTGGCTGTCACACGGCCGTGCTCGGCGAAGGCGTGGAGTGTCTTCTCCGGCATCGTGTTGATTGTGTTGGGGGCGGCCAGGGCGTCGATGTAGAGGCTCTCCGACAGCTTTGGGTCTTTGGTGCCCGTGCTGGCGAAGAGCAGCCGCTGGGGTACCGCGCCCGAGTTGCAGAGCCGTTCGAAGCGGTCCGAGGCCAGCAGGTCGCGGTAGGCCTGGTAGGAGAGCTCCCCGACGGCGATTCCCAGCCGGTTGACCAGCTCCGGCGGCAGCGTCTTCGCCGTCGCCCCGTCCCAGCGGCTGATGAATAACGACGCCACCGAGCACACGCGGGGCGAAAGCCCGGCCTCGATCCGCCGCTCGATGCCTCGCAGATAGGCCTCGGCGGCAGCCAGATACTGTTCCCGCGTGAAGAGCAGCGTGACGTTGACCGGCACGCCGGCGAAGATCGCCTCCTGAATCGCCGGCAGGCCCTCGGGCGTGCCAGGAATCTTGATGAACAGGTTCGGCCGGGCCGCGCGGGCGTGGAGCGCCTTGGCCTGCGCGAGCGTGGCAGCGGTGTCGTAGGCGAGCCGGGGCGAGACCTCGAGCGATACCCAGCCGTCGATGCCACCGGTCAAGTCGAACACCGGCCGGAAGAGATCTGCCGCCCGCGTCAGGTCCTCGATCGCGATCTCGAAGAAGGCCTCCTCGGCCGCAAGTTTTCGGGCGCCGAGGGCGGCGAGCGCCGCGTCGTAGAACGACGTGTCCTTGACAGCGGCGTTGTAGATGGAGGGGTTGCTCGTGAGCCCCGTCACGTGCAACTCGCGGATGAAGCGGGCCAGCGTGCCGTCGTCGAGCAGGCCACGGGTGATCTGGTCGAGCCACAGGCTCTGGCCCACGCGAGACAGGGCGGCGGTGGAAGCAGACATGAGGATCTCCTGACGGCTCGGGCACGATCGGGCAGGGGGGATAAATCGCGGGGAGTGCGGCCACGCCGGCCGGCGAAAACTATCACAGGCCGCCGGGAACAGGAAACGATCACCGGCAAGCGAAACCAAGAACAATGGCCATCCAGCCTTCGCATGCTGGCAAGGCCGTCGAGATCACACGGGCAATCCCTCCCTCAACCCGCATAAAAGCCCCGGGCGCGAGCCCGGGGACTTCGGGAACGAAGGCCACCCCGCCTGCCACCCCGGAATAGACAACCCCGCTTGAGCCTGGCTCTGACCAACAGTTTCGCCACGTCACAGTCCCCCAGCTCGCGCTAGGGGGCTTTTATGGCCGAACACGCCGTGAAGGGGGACAGTCCCCTAGAGGCCTGCGGAAAGCCGTCACGTCGCTGGCGATCGCCAACATTGGCACGCGCGGCGAGGACGCGACCGGGGGCTTGGGTAACGGTGGCACGGCGGCGGCCGGATGCCGCGGGCAAGATGCCCACGGCTACGGCCAAAACCGGCACCAAAACCCGGAAATCTGCCCCTCCGGTGGGAGCAAAAATCAATTGTTTGAGCCCCGCCTGCCTAGCCGGTAATCTTCCGCAGCCTGCCCATTTATCCAAGGAGGGTGTTCGTCGCACGGCATTGTTTCCGACCGCCAGCATCTGGCAGACCCATTCGAAAGGTTTACCCACCAATGATCGCGAAGTTTTTCAGCCGGGGCCGGAAACAGCACGCCAAGCGGATGCGGGAAGCGACACGCCGCCGGTCGGCCGACCTGCAGCGGGGCTTCGGCGGCGAGCGGCTGGAAGATCGCCGGCTGCTAGCCAACACGGTGGGCGTGACGATCAACAACGTCGCCGAAGCCTTCGGCGGCTACACGCTCTTCGCCCCGTCGGCCTCGACCACGACCTACCTGATCGACCAGCAGGGCAATGAGGTCAACCGCTGGGTGAGCGACTTCGTGCCGATGACGGCCGAACTGCTGCCCGACGGAAGCCTCATCCGGGCCGCCCGCGTGCCCTCGCAGGACGGCCCGGCCAAGGCCTGGGCCCCCGGCGTCTCGGGCCGGATCGAGAAGTTCAACTGGGAAGGCGACCTCGTCTGGTCCTACACGCTCGCCACCCAAGACGCCCACCTCCATCACGACTTCGAGGTGATGCCCAACGGCAACGTCCTGATGATCGCCTGGGAGCGGAAGACCTACGCCGAGGCGGTGCAGGCGGGGCGGGATCCCAACGACGTGCCGATCGCCCCGGGCACCGGCGGCGTCCGCGAACTCTGGCCTGACATGCTGATCGAGGTCGACCCCAACGAGCCGGCCGCTGGCCAGACCTACGCCGAAGGGGGCGAGATCGTCTGGCGCTGGCACCTCTGGGACCAGCTCGTGCAGGACATCGACCCCACCAAGGCCAACTACGGCGGCGTCGCGGCGAACCCCCAACTGATCGACATCAACTACTACCTCACCGGCGACGGCCAGGGGGGCGTGCCGGCCGACTGGACCCACTTCAACTCGGTCGACTACAACCCCGAGCTCGATCAAATCGTCGTCTCGCCCCGGGAGTTCGGCGAGCTCTGGGTGATCGACCGGAGCACGACGATCGAAGAGGCGGCCGGCCGGACCGGCGGCAACAGTGGCAAGGGGGGCAGCCTGCTCTACCGCTGGGGCAATCCCGCGGCCTACAAGTCGGGCAGTCGGGCCGACCAAAAGCTCTTCTACCAGCACGATCCCAAGTGGATCCCGCCGGGCCTGCCCGGGGCCGGCAACATCCTGGTCTTCAACAACGGCTGGAATCCGAATCCCAACCTGCCGAGTTTCTCGACGGTGATCGAGATCACGCCGCCAACCAACGCCCCGCAGTGGCAGCTCAACGGCTACGTCTCCGCGACCGCCCGCGACACGACCGTCTTGCCTGAGGGCTGGCTCCCGGTCAGCGGCGACTGGAACGGCGACGGCACCGACTCCGTCGGCGTGTTCGACCCCGAGACGCTCACCTTCCACCTCTACACCGACCCCTCCACCTCGGCCGGAGCGACCGTGATCAACGCGCTGCCCGACCCGATCGGCGTCCAGCCGGCGAGCACTGGCAGTTGGCTGCCGCTCGTGGGCGACTGGGACGGCGACGGCACCGACACGGTGGGCCTCTACAACCCGACCACCAACGTGTTTCGCCTGAGCAACTCGGTCGGCTCGTTTGCGGCCGACGAAGCTGCCGGCTTGGTTCGGTTTGTGGCAAGCAACCAGCGGGGCGGCCGGCTGCCGGCCCATTTGCGGCCGCTGGTCGGCGACTGGGACGGCGACGGCGACGACAACGTCGGCCTCTACAATCCGCGGACCAACCACTTCTGGCTCAACCCGCTCGACACCAGCTGGGCCCAGCGGCGGCCGCAGGGGCTGATCCTGTTCCGGCCGGCGTTGCCCTACCTCCTCCCCCCGTCATGGGTGCCATTGGCGGGCGACTGGGATGGCAACGGCCGCGACACGGTCGGGCTCTACGATCCGGTCAAGCAGACGGTCTACATGAACAACCGGGTCGATGGCTCGATCAGCACGGTCAGCTCGGCGCGGATCCCGATCGCGGGCCGCAGCTGGGTGCCGCTGGCGGGCGACTGGACCGGCAGCGGCCGCGACACCTACGGGATCTACAACCCCGAGTACGCCGCCGAGGGCTACCTCAAGCAGGGCAGGGCCTACGGCCCGGTTACCCCGACCTGGCAGTATGCCGCCCGGCCCCGCGGGCAGTTCTACTCCCGGATCATCTCCGGAATGCAGCGGCTGCCCAACGGCAACACGCTGATCAACGAGGGCACGAAGGGGCGGTTCTTCGAGGTCACACCGGCCGGCAAGACCGTCTGGCAGTATGTCAACCCGGTGATCGGTCGCAATCCGGGCGATGTGCTCTATCAGGGCCAGCGGCCGCAACTGGCGACCGCGATCAGCATCCCCGGCACCTACCAGAACCTCGTGTTCCGAGCCCAACGCTACGCGGCCGACTATCCCGGGCTGGCTGGCCGCGACCTGACCCCCGGCAATCCGATCGAGCGATATGCCAATGGTGCCGACACCGTCGGCCGGTTCTCCCCGAGCCTGAAGCGGTTCGACCTCAACAACCGCAGCGACGGTTCATCGGTGGCAGTCGACCAGGCCACGCTGCCCCTGGCGGGGTCGGGCTGGCAGGCGCTCGCCGGCGACTGGGACGGCCCCGACAGCAACGATGTCCGCAAGGATTCCGTCGGCGGCTACAACCCAGTCACGCGGCAGGTCAGGCTGTTCCCGGGCAACCGGGCGGCCAACGCGGTCACATTCTCGGTCGCGGGGACGGTGCCGGCCGATTCCCAGGCCATCGCGGGCGACTTCGACGGCGATGGCACCGACACGGTGTCGCTGTTCTCGCCGTCGGCGGGCCGCTGGTTCATCAACAACGACGCGACCGGTTGGAATCCGTCGGCGACCTTCACGACCGGGGCGGTGCCCTCCACCTTCCGGGCCTTGGCCGGCGACTGGAACGGCGACGGCCGCGACGGGATCGCCTTCTACGATCCGCTCGGCAAGACGCTCTACCTCAACAACCGGACCGATGGCGACATCTCCGAGGTCGAGACGGTGGTCTTCTCCTGGGCGGGTACCAACTGGAAGGCCCTGGCGGGTGACTGGGACGGCGACGGCCGTGACACGATCGGGTTTGTCGATCCGGTGACCCGCAACTGGCGGCTGGCCAACCGGCTCGACGGCACCAACGCCGATCTGCTGGTGTTTCGCTGGGCGTTGCCGGCCGGCTGGCAACCGCTGACGGGCAACTGGGACGGCCGCGGCGGCCCGGCTGCGGGCTGAGTTTCGATCCGGGCAAACGCGGCGTCGCTCTCATCTTCGTAAGCATCGCGAAGCAGCGGCAGGCACCGACCGTTGGCCGCGGCACGTGGCACGTCGTCTCCAATCGACACCCCGTCTCTCCAACACGGCGGGGTGCTCGGCAAAACGACCGCCTTGGTCTCATCGGATCACAGATACGCCAGCAACTCGTCGGCCACGAGCGTCAGGAACTCCACGGTGGCCGGTCGCGAGAGCCGCTCGCCGGGAACGGCCGAGCAGATCCCGGTCAGGGCCAGTTCGCCTGCGTAGGTGGTGGCCCCGACCGCCGCCCGCGTGCCCGGCCGCAACGGCGGCGTGCCGCGAACGCCTGTGATCACGAGATCGCCCGGGGCCTCGAGGCCGTCCACTTTCGGCACACCCGACTTCATCCGCCGGGCCGGGTCGCCGATCGTGCTCACCACCGCGGTCGAGAAGCAGACCGGCAGCCGGGTCACCGCCCGCAGGAGCCAGGGGCGGCTGGCAAGCACCGAAGCCGCCTTCAAGAAGCCGCCCGCCGCGCCGGTCTCCACGATCCAGCGACTGGCCTCGGCCAATCCCGCCGCGAGCCGCTGGCGGTCGGCATAGGCGGCGGCGGTGCGATCGAGAAAGGCATAGCCGAGGTTGTTCCGAGCCGGTCCCCGCGAGCCGATCGGCCGCAGACTCACCGGCAGCGTGACTCGCACGTTGCCGGAGCGACCGCATGCGCGGGCATTCCACGCGCCGGCCGAGCGGATCACCGAGGCAACCACAAGATCATTGAGCGACCAGGCATGTGCAGCCGCTAGAGTCCGCAGTCGGCTCGTCACCTCGCGGTCGAGCGAGACGGTCTCGAAAGGAGGCGGCGGCACGGCCTGAGCGCGTGCCTCCGGCATGCCGGAGGCACGCGGCACCCCGCCGGCCGTTGCCAGCGGACGGATCAGCGCCAGCGGTCGTGGCCGAAACGTCGCGAAGGGCCAGGTGTTTTCCACGAGGCTCGCCCCGCCCGCCGGGAGGCCACTCTCGGTGAGACCGTCCGCGGCAGCGCCCCGTCGCCGCCCGTTGCTGAAGCGGGGCGGCTCGCGGCCGTCGTAGCAGGCCCAGAGGTCTCCGAAAAACTCCCCGGCTGCTACGCCATCGAGCGCGGCATGATGAGCCACCATCACCACCCGATGCCGCGACGAGGCGGCTCCCGACTCGCCATTGCCAATGGTTCGCCCGCCGCCTGTGGTGGCAGCGCTATCCGCCGAGAGCACAACCAGCCGCAGGCCGCTCTCGCGTGCCAGATCGATTGGTCGCCAGGCGCCGGCCGATGCGACCTCCACCACCGGATCGACGTCGGGGGGAAGCCAACACGGCCGCCCCGACTGCCAGGCCACGCGGCTGCGAAGCAGGGGATGGCGGGCGGCCGCCGCGACAGCCGCCAGCCGCAGGCGGTCCACGGAGAGGGGACCCTCCACCTCGCATTCGAGGAAGAAGGTCATCGGGTGGCCGGCCCGGGCATCCGCGAGCATCAGGTGCTCGAACGGAGCCAGCGGCTGCGGGGTATCGGCCGGAGAGGCCGGGAAAACAGTGGCTTGCATGGCCATTGAACGATACCCAGCGGCTTTGCTGCCAACGAATCCGCCGGGATGGACACCCCCAGCGAAGGGGGTTAGTAAGCCCCGGAAAGCACGAGTATTTGACTCTCGGAAGACGGAAACCATACTGCGACCTCCGGCCAAGGCCCGCAAGGTTTGCGGAACCGGCATATTTTCCCATCGATGGGTCCGCCCCGCCGTGAACGAACCGCTCGCGATCGTCGGCATGGCCTGCCGGCTCCCCGGGGCCGACGGCCTCGATGCCTTCTGGAACCTCGTCGTCGAGGGCCGCACGGCCTGGGGTCCGCTCCCCGAATCCCGCCTGCCCCGCGACCTCTATTTCCATCCCGAGAAGAGCCGGCTGGGCAAAAGCTATTCGGAGATGGGGGCGGTCGTGTCCGATCGACCCGTCGATCCGGCGGTCTGTCCGATCACGCCGGAGATGCTTGGGCGGTTCGACGTGGCACACACGATCTTCCTCGAGGTGGCTTCGCTGGCCTGCCGTGACGCGGGGCTCGATCCCTTCGCCATGCCCGTCGATCGCCGGACGGGCGTCTACGTCGGCCACACCGGCGGCAGCACTCGGATCGGCGACATCGTCTACGCCACCGGGATCGACGAGACGGCCCGCCTGCTGACCGAAGTCGACGCCGCCCGGGCCCTGCTCGGCGGCGACGTCGAGGCCGTGGCCGCCGACGTGACCGACGCGATTCGCCGCCGCTACGGCGGCCGCGAGCCGGGCACGAAGCTCGATCTGGGGGCGCTGGCCGCCGCAAAAATCGTGCAGCAGGCCCTCGGACTCGAGGGGCCCTATCTCGTCGTCGACGCGGCCTGCGCCTCGTCGCTCCAGGCGATGGCGATCGGCGCCCGGGCGGTGCTCGAAGGCTCGATCGACCAGGCGATCGTGGGGGGCGCCTCCTACTGCAAGAGCGATAGCCTGGTGCTCTTCTCGGCGGCCCAGTCGGTGAGCAACACCGGCTCCTGCCCGTTCGGCCGTGATGCCGACGGCCTGGTCACCGCCGAGGGCTACGTGGCGCTGGTGATCAAGACGCTCTCCCGGGCGATCGCCGACGGCGACCGGATCCGGGCGGTGATCCGCGGGCTCGGCGTCGCCAGCGACGGCAAGGGCAAGAGCCTCTGGGCGCCCCGGCAAGAGGGGCAGGTGCTGGCGGTCGAGCGGGCCTATCCCGACCCGGCCGACATCGCCCGGATCGAATACATCGAGGCCCACGCAACGAGCACCCAGGTGGGCGACGCCACGGAACTCGCCGCCCTCTCCAGCCTGATGAGTCGCCATCTGCCCTCCGGCCACACGATTCCGATCGGCAGCGTGAAGGCCAACATCGGCCACACCCTCGAGACCGCCGGGATCGCGAGCCTCGTCAAGGTCGTGCTCGCAATGGAGCACGGTGTCATTCCTCCGGGCACCACCGCCCGAGCGCTCAACGAGGAGTTTGATTGGGCCGGCGGCCCGTTCAGCGTGCCCTTCGCTCCGCTTCCCTGGCAGCGGCATGCCGATGGCTCGCCCCGGTTGGCCGCCGTGAACGCCTTCGGGATCGGCGGACTCAACGTTCATGTGGCGCTCGCCGAGCACGTGCCGGCCGCGGCGCCGCCGGTGCCGCGGATCCCGCGGGCGGGCGACCCGGAAGCCGACGCGATCGCGATCGTGGGCACCGGCTGCGTCCTGCCTGGCGCCCTCACGGTCGAGGCCTTCTATGAGCTGCTCGACCGGGGCGACACGGCGATCGGGCCGGTGCCGGCCGACCGTTGGGATCCCGCCCGGGCCCTCGACCGCTCGGGGCCGCGGGCCTGGCATACGACGAGCGATATCGGCGGCTTCGTCCGCGACTTCGCCTACGACTGGCGGCGACACAAGGTGCCTCCCAAGCAGATCGCCGCGGCCAACCCGCTGCAGTTCATGCTCCTGGAGGCGGCCGATGCGGCGCTCGCCGACGCCGGCGGACCCGAGGCGGGCCTCGACCGGACGCGGACTGGCGTCGTGGTGGGCACGCTTTTCGGCGGCGACTTCGCCAACCAGCTGCAGCTGGGCCTGCGGCTGCCAGAGACGCGGACGTATCTCGAGGCCGCGCTGGGCCGCCGCGGCGTCGCGGCGGCCGACATCCCGGGCCTCGTCGAGGCCTATGAAAAGAAGGTGCTCGAGCGGTACCCCGCACTCGTGGACGAGACGGGCAGCTTTACCAGCAGCACGCTGGCCAGCCGGCTGACCAAGACCTTCGACCTGATGGGCGGAGCCCTGGCGCTCGACGCCGGCGACTGCTCCAGTCTGGCGGCCCTCGCCGCGGCGGTCGACATGCTCCGGCAGGGCACCTGCGACGCCATGCTCTGCGCCGCCGGCGAGCGGTGCATGGACCTGATGGCCTTCGAGGGCCGCTCGCTGGGCGGCTTCCTAGCGGACCGACCGGTCTCGGTGCTCGAGGGCGCGACCTCCGGCGGCGATGTCGCGGCCGAGGGCGCCGTGGTGTTCGTGCTCAAGCGGCTGGCCGATGCCCGCGCGGCAGGCAACCGAATCCATGGCGTGATCCGCGGCCTGGCAGTGACGGCGAGCCGCTCCCGCGACGAGGCTGTCAGCCGAGCGATCGGCGTGGCGGCCGACAGGGCTGCGCTGCCGCAGGGTGCCGTGGTCGTCACTGAAGTGGCGGCAGCTGGTGGCAACAAGGCGGCCGGCTGCGAACTTCAAACGCTCGTCGAGCGGTACGCCGCCGCCGACACCGGCCGGGTGATCGCCGGATCGCTCGACGGCCTGGTGGGCCACCTCGGGGCCGCCGCGGGCGCCGCCGGCCTCGTCAAACTCACGCGGGCGGTGTCGATCGGCAGCATGCCGGGCACGGCCGCGGTGCAACGCCCGGCGGCAGGCCTCGCCGCCGCGACCGCCAGGCTCACGATTCCCGCCGCCGGTACCGCCGGCTATCGGGCGGGCAGCCTGACGGTGATCCAGGACGACCAGGCCGGCCACATCGTGATCGACAACGGCCTGCCCGTGCCAGCCGCGATGTCCTCTGACCTATCCAAGCCCCTCGGCGCCTCTGACCTATCCAAGCCCCTCGGCGCCTCTGCCTCATCCAAGCCCCTCGGCGCAAGCCGCGGGGACCTGCCCCAGGGATCCACCTTCATCGCTGCGTCTGCCTCATCCAAGCCCCTCGGCGCAAGCCGGGGGGACCTGCCTCGCCCGCTGGTCGCCGCAATCTTCCCGGGCCAGGGCTCGCAATACACCGACATGTTCCGCGGCTTGGTCGAGGAAGTTCCGGTCGCCGCCGACGTGCTGGCCCGGCTCGACGCGTCTGCCCGGGCCGCCGGCTGCCAGACGCTCGCCGAGATCGCCTGGCAGCCCAACAACGGCCTGGGCACCAAGATCTGGGACACGCAATGGGCGATGTACCTCGGCGACCTGCTCGCCTGGGGCGTGCTCGAGTCATCCGGCTTCGCGCCCGACTTCATCGCCAGCCACAGCTTCGGCGAGTTTCCCGCGCTTGCCGCCGGCGGTGCCTGGAGCGTGGCCGACGGGATCCGGGCGACGCAGGCCCGGGCCGTGGCGGTCGAGCAGCTGGGGCCCCGCAACGGGGCGATGCTGTCGGTGATCGCCGATGCCGCGACGGTGAACGCCGCGATCGAGCCCTTCGCTGGTCAGGCCTGGATCTGCGCGGCAAATGCGCCGGAGCAATACGTCGTCGGCGGCACCGCCCGCGTGGTCGATGCGGTCGATGTGCTGCTCGAGAGCCGCCGCGTGAAGACAAAGCGGCTGGCCGTGCCCAGTCCGTTCCACACGCCGCTGTTGCAGGCCTCGGCCGACGAGCTGGCCAAGACGCTCCGCAGCCTGCCGATCGCCGCGGCCCGCACCAAGACCGTCAGCAGCACGACCCTCCGCCTCCTCGACTCGCCCGCTGCCGTGCTCGAAAGCCTGGTGCGGCAGATGACCGAGACGGTCCGCTGGATTGAGGTGGTGAACTATTTGTATGACGCGGGCGTGCGGACCTTCGTCGAGGTCGGGCCCTCGGGCGTGCTCTCGGGGCTCTCGCGCCGGATTCTCGCCGGCCGGCCCGACGCGACTTTCCTCCAGTTCGACCAGCGGGGCCGCTCGCCAGCCGAGCATCTCACGCGACTGCGGGAGCAGCTTGCGGCCTCCGGCTGCCTGCGGTCGGTCGCTGTCGCACCCGCGGCCACTGGATCGGCCGCCCCTCCGGCAGGCCGGGTGGTGGCCTTCGACGCCACGGCCCGGCGGCGGCAGCGAAACCGCGCCGCGGCCTCGACCGACGCCGCGCCCGCTCGGCGGCCCATCGCTGCTGCGACCCACGGGGCCGGCAACGGCAATGGCCATAGCACTGGAGCTGGCAATGGCAGCGGCAACGGCCACGCGCACCCATCCGGCAACGGCAATGGCCATGCCAACGGGCATCGCAACGGTCAGGGCGGTGGCCATGCCGCCAGTCAGGAAAACAGGAACGGCAACGGCCAGGCCGCGGTCGAGGGCGGGCGGTCGGAGGAATCGACGCCGCGGGCGGCCACGGTCGTCAACCGCCTGGCCGGGGTCTCGGCCGCTGCGGCGCCGGCCCGGTCGGCCGAGGATCGGTTTCTCGACGATGTCGTCGCGGAACTCATCGCCGAACACGGCGTCTCGCTGCCGCTCGGCGGGGCGGCGGAATCGCAGCCGCGGGTCCGCGGCTTCCTCGACGCGATCCAGCACCTCTTCGACATCTCGCCGATGAAGCGGTCGGCGGTCGTCGCGGCCACGACACTCGCCGGTCTGTGCGACGTGCTGGCCGCGTCGGGCGGCAAGGCCGAATGGCTGCCCCGGCGGCCGGGCAGCGGCTGCAGCACGGCGGACCCGGCGGCGGATTCTGGAGACTCAAGCGGCGAACTCGAGACCTTCCTCGTCGAGTTCGTGGTCGAGCAGACGGGCTACCCGGCCGAGATCGTGGAACTCGACGCCGACCTCGAGGCCGACCTGGGCATCGATAGCATCCGCAAGGCGCAGCTCTTCGGCGAAGTCGGCCAGCGGTATGGGCTCGCGGCCGAAGACGGCGTCTCGCTCGACGACTTCCCGACGCTGCGGCACCTGATCGACTACCTCCGGCCCCGCGTGGGCGGCTCGGCCCGGGAGCCGCGGCCTGCCGAAACAAACAGCCGGGCGACGCCGGCCGCGGCCGTGCCGCCGGCTCAGTCGCCTCCGGCTGCCCAGGCCGCTGCTGCGACCGCTGCCACGCAGGGCGAGCTGGAGACGTTTCTGGTCGAGTTCGTGGTCGAGCAGACGGGCTACCCGGCCGAGATCGTGGAGCTCGACGCCGACCTCGAGGCCGACCTCGGCATCGACAGCATTCGCAAGGCGCAGCTGTTCGGCGAGGTCGGCCAGCGGTATGGGCTCGCGGTCGAAGATGGCGTCTCGCTCGACGACTTCCCGACGCTGCGGCACCTGATCGACTACCTGCTGCCGCGGGTCGGCGGCAGAGCGGCCGAGTCGCCGGCAGGCGAGCCGAGCCCGCGGCCAACAGTCGCCGCAGCGCCACCGGCGACGCCGCGGGCGGTCGAGCCCGCTGAACAGGCGATGGCCACGACCACGGCCGTCGCCGCTTTGGCCCTGGCCGAGGAACTGGAAACGTTTCTGATCGAGTTCGTGGTCGAGCAGACGGGTTATCCCGCCGAGATTGTGGACCTCGACGCCGACCTCGAAGCCGACCTCGGCATCGACAGCATCCGCAAGGCGCAGCTCTTCGGGGAGGTTGGCCAGCGATACGGGCTCGCGGCCGAAGATGGCGTTTCGCTCGACGACTTCCCGACGCTGCGGCATCTGATCGGTTTTCTGCTGCCGCGGCTCGCCACCAGCGTGGGCGATGATTTTACGACTGACGTCCCGGGCAGCGATCCGGCCGCCGACGCCGCCTTCGCTCGCGGTCTGGAGTCCGGCCGCCGGCACGCCGCTGCGATCCGAGCCTGGGCCCGGCAGATCGCCGCAAGCATCCCGCTGGCCACCGGCGGTGCGGTCGCTGGTGAGTTGATCGCCGAGGCTGCCGGCATCGCCGCCGGAGCGGGCGTCGATGAGGCGGTCGTGCAGGCGGGGATGGCGGCCCCGGCCGCGGCCCTTGGCGGCTGCGACATCGCGCTGGTCGCGCCTCCGGCCTCCACGCAGGGCACCGCCGGGATCCTCGCCTGCTTCGGCCGTCACGCCGAACCGACCGTCTCCTGCTTCAATCACGAAGGCCTGACCGGCACGCTCGTCGGCGTGCCCGGCCTGTCCGGCGGC
>Ga0209498_1000462_pt1 | contig 24916 bp, 16 predicted proteins | sample WalLakDeSediment_FD_184131 | JGI IMG/M metagenome (GOLD analysis project Ga0209498, IMG submission 184131) | Lake sediment microbial communities from Walker lake, Nevada to study Microbial Dark Matter (Phase II) - Walker Lake 11/02/13 Deep... | ecosystem: Environmental > Aquatic > Freshwater >...
GGAACAACCCCAGGCGGTCGCCGCCGCCATCACTCGCTTCCTTGAAAAGAATTTAACATAATCACGGATAGGAAGAAAAATGGATAATTTTCGCTTCTTATCTTCTTAATCCGTGTTCCTGCCACTCTCTGGTTTTCTCATCATAGCTTATTCACGTTTACTCGCCCCCTCGCTACTCGCCCCTCGCACGCCACATCGTCACCTGCGCGTCAATCGTCGCCTGGCCCAGCACACGCGCCACCGAGATGCGGTGGTGGCCGTCACGCACGTAGTACACCTCGCCCATCTGCACCAGGTCAACCGGAGGCAGGACCACGCCGCGCCGCTGGGCCGCAGCCACGCTCACCCAGCGATCCTGGTTGTGCAAGCGCAACGGACGAAAAGCGCCGTCAAAGTCCGTTGTGCGGCCTTCGCTGCCCTGGATGGCGCGCAGCGGGACGCTCTGCAAACCGGCGTAGCGGCGGCTCTGCACCTGGGCCTGCTGTACGTCAGAGTGGAGGCTGCGGAGCCGGCTGCGCCGTCCGGTTAAAGCCCCTACCATACGCTGCACCAGCGCCTCAAAGTGCAGGTGCATAAAGCGCTGCGCGGCCTGGCGGCGGGCGCCGTCTTCACTCTGGCCGGCGGCGTACCCCGCGTGACCAATCGATTGTTGTAAGAGCACCGTATCTTCGAACATTGCGCCGTACTCCTTCACAAAAGTTAAGTTGTCTATAGTGTAGGAAACGGCCGTTTCTCCCCCGTTGCGGCAGGCGTTGCGAAAAGCGTTGCAAAATAAAAGAGGGCGCAAAGGCGCCCTCTTTCGTTCAAAATGTGGAAAGTTGTCCTAATTTGGAGCCGGTTACGCCCCCAGCGCGCGCCGCAGCAGGGGCGCGATCTCAGCCATCGCGCGCGCGCGATGGCTGATGCGATTCTTGACCGCCGGGCTCACCTCCGCCATCGTCTTGTCAAAGTCCGGCAGATAAAAGACGGGATCATACCCAAAGCCTCCCACGCCGGCCGGTTCCAGGGCAATCAGGCCCGGGCAGGCGCCGTCGGCCGTGCCCAACAGCGCCCCGTCCCCATCGGCCAGCGCAATAACGCAGCGGAAACGCGCCCCGCGCGCCTCCCACGCCACGTCGCGCAGCGCTTGCAGCAGCAAATGGTAGCGCTGCGCGTAAGTCAACCCCGCGCCGCCATAGCGCGCCGTGTGAACGCCCGGCGCCCCCTCCAGCGCATCCACTTCCAGCCCGGAATCGTCGGCCAGCGTGAGTAAGCCTGTCTGGCGCGCGTACGCCTGCGCTTTCAACGCCGCATTTTCGTGAAAGCTGGTACCCGTTTCGGCCACATCATGGGTCACGCCGGCGTCGTTCAAGCTGAGCCAGGCAACGTCCAGGTCCGCCAGCATCGCGGCGTATTCCCGCACTTTGCCCTGGTTATGCGTCGCCACAAGTAACTGTTTCATCATCAACACCTCTTTGATTAATACTACAACGAGACTTCAGTTTCATCGTTTTTAGACGAGCGACGCTTACGATGAGAAAAGTATAATGACCCCCACTGCACAGCCGCCACGTCCGGGCGCAGGAAACGCACCCAGCGTACGTTAAACACCTGTCGCGTGCCTTTGTAGACGGTATTGAACAGGTGCGCATGCCCCGCGGTGACGGCGTCGCGCCTGGTGATATGGTGGCCGTTCCACACCGTGTGGCTGACCTCCTCCACCAGGTGCGCGGACCACGCCGCGGCGTCGCCGTTATTCCAGGCAGTGGCCAGCTCCTGCACGACCTCGCGGATTGCCTGCTCGTCTGAGGGGGGAACGGCCGTTAACCCTACCCCCCAGAGCTATGATGCTCCTGAGCTTCCTGCAGTACCTGGGCCAAATGTATTGCCAGGTCAGCGACATCGGGTTGCAAAAGCATAGACACATGTGTTCCCGCGACGTACCGCACAGATACGCCGCCTTGAGCCAGGTTACCCCATCCACTTTCGGGATCGATCTTTCCCAGTAAAGCGTGCCCAATCCGCAAACAGCGCGCACGCATGAGCGTAACTTGGCCGCCAAAAGGTTGGGGTACGTACGCGTCAGCGGCACGGTTGTTGATTTCCCTGAGACGAAATTGCATCTCTGGTCGTGTTGCGTTGAAATCGGCGAGATTGTCAAACTCCTCGTTGCCGGTGATGGGATTCATTACACTTTGCCTGACGCTTGCCGCACCTCCAAATTTGGAGCGAATCCTCTCGCGAATACGCCAACCACCAAATTCCTTATAACCTCGCAACCAGTAAGGCGCACTGTACTGAATGATCTGTAACCGCTGGGGATGGTAGATTAGCCGATTGTTGTGGAATGCGGGCGGTGCGGACCCTTCCATGATGACGAGTAGGGCCGTCTTTTCGCCTAACTGCTCAAGCTGGCGCGCAATTTCATAAGCGACGATGCCTCCGAAGCAAAAGCCGCCGAGGTAATAGGGTCCAGCCGGCTGGATGCGGCGCATGGCTGCGATGTAACGCGATGCCATCGCCTCAATTGTCCGGTCTGGCTCGCAGCCGGGCCACAAGCCCAACGCCTGCAGTCCGTAAAGCGGCTGGTCTGCCTCCAGATACGACACCAGGTTAGTTAGAGACAACACGTCGCCAAAGACACCGTGCACGTGGAAAAATGGCGGCCTTTCTCCACTCTTGTTAATTGGTAACAGGATCGGTTCCTCAGGCACAACGTCCGTGTCTAAGTCGATTGCAGCGGCCATTTCAGCCACGGTTGGATTGCGCAGCATCAAGCTGACATTCAGTTTTTTACCCAGGCGCTTCTCAATTTGCGTAAAAAGCCGGATCGCTTTGATTGAATCCCCGCCCAGCGTGAAGAATTTGTCCCCGATGCTAACCTGGGGCAGGTTAAGTACTTCGGCCCAAATTTGTGCCAGCAGGCGTTCGAGAGCGGTTTGTGGGAGGACAAACGGCCGTTTCTTTCCTGACATCCCCTTTCTTAAAGTTTCCACTGCGCTTCCGGCGTGTGCATCTATCTGCGCTACAGTACGCAGCGTCGCAAGCCCGCCCTGCGCTTTGGGCATCGCCCGCAATAAGCGCGGTAAAGCAACGCCGATTTGCTCCATAAGCTTTTCTGGCACGCGCTCGCGATCATAGGTAAGCGTTAGTTGCAGGCTCTCCTGTTTAGGGACAACGCCCAGGCTAACGGGATAGCCGGTTTGCATGCCGCCGCGCTCGTAGCGTGCGCTCAGACCTACGGGCATAGCAAGACGCACCGGCGCCTGGAGTACAACCAGCGTGTCGAATAGAGGACCACGGGAATTAAGGCCGCTCCAGGTCTGAATCTGCGCCGGCGAGGCATATTCAAAAGGTTGAAGTTCCAGTTGGCTGTCCTGTATGCCCTGCAACCAGGCAACGAATGGCGTTTCTTCATCCAGTCGCACGCGTAATGGTGCGTTGTTAATAAAACAGCCTACCACTTTGTCAACATCCGGCACCCCTGCCGGACGACCGGACACCGTGAGGCCAAAGACCACTTCTTGTGCGTTGGTTGCCATGCTCAGCAGAATGGCCCAGGCGCCGCTCACGAGGGCGCCGGTCGTGAGGTCGTTTTCCAGAGCAAATTGGCGCAACCTGGACCAATCGTTTCCAGACAGACTTAGTTCTATACTTGCTGTCGGATTGAGGACTTCACCTGAGGGGCTTTGCAGTGGTAACGGCCGTGCCGTAACCCCGTGCAGCGCCTTCCGCCAGTATGCCTCCGCCGCGTCTGCGCTTTGCTTCTTTAGCCAGGCGATATACGCACTATAGGACGGCGCTAGCGGTAAATCTGGAAAAGCCTGGGCGGCAAAGGCACTATACGCGACCATCAGCTCCTCAAAGAGAATGCCAATGCACCAGCGGTCGATAATCAGGTGGTGGGAACTCCAGACAAGCCAATACTGATCGTTGGCCAGGTGAACCAGCGTGAGACGTATCAGCGGCGCGCGCAGCAAATCAAATCCCGCGGCGCGGTCAGCGGCCAGCAATTTTTCTAGTTCGCGCGCTTGCGCTGCTGCGAGCATACCGCGCCAATCATATTCAGACCAGGGCAGCGCGGCCTCCTCCCGTACCACTTGCAGCGGTTCCTTGCCATCTTGCCAGACAAAGATGGTCCGCAGCGCGGGATGCCGGTCGACCATCAGTTCCCAGGCGCACCGATATGCTGCTATGTCTAGCGGTCCCGTAATTGTGTAAACGATCTGGTTAAATAAGGCGTCCTGACCGCGAGCGGCCGTTTTGGCGTGCAAAAGCATTAGCTCTTGCATAGGCGAAAGAGCATAGATATCGGCTACGTTTTTCACAATTGTCTCGCATTCTGGTTAATCCAACTGCGCAAGGAGGCCGGAGAGGGAATCCAAATCATCTTGCTGCAAATTGGTTAAGGGAAAGTCGGATGGCGTGTGGCGGCTTTGGTCGACGTCCATGCAGTGCTCAATCACCTGTGTAAGCTCGGTAATATAATTTTCAGCGACGCTTGTGATAGTTGTGGCTTGGAAGTAGGCCGGCGCATATTGCCACTTAACCGTTAAACAACCTTTTTCTACCCATGCATTCACGTCTATCAGATGCACACGTGCGTTTTGAGGACCATATACTTGTCCGGGGTCTGTGGTTAACGGCCATAACAGCGCATCCCGTCCTTGTTTGGCAATTTGCCCTAAATAGTTGAACAAGATTTCCGGTTGAGGCAACGCAGCCAACCGCTGACGCGTGTCCGCATCTCCCAAATAGCGCAAAATACCATATCCTATGCCGTTCTGCGGAATGCGGCGCAGCTGCTCCTTGACGGCGCGCACGTGCCTGCCCACACCGTCTTGCAAGTCGAGTGTCAATAAAACAGGCACAAGCGCGGTGAACCAGCCCACAACCTGCGTCAAGTCGAGGCGTGGGTCTAGCGCTTCGCGTCCATGGCGTTCCAACGTCAGCAGCAGGGATGAGCCGCCACTCCAGCCGGCCACGGCGCGCGCAAGCGCTGTCAGTAGCAGGTCGTCTATGCGCGTGTGGTAGGCCTGATGCGCGTCGCGCAGCAGGTGAGCCGTGCGCTTTTCATCTAACGTCACCATGACCAGGCCGGCCTCGCCTTCCATGTTGCCGCTGCCAGTGCTGTCTTTGGGCAGAAGTGGCTGCTGCGAGATTGACCGGCGCCAAAAACCGGCTTCCTGGCGCAGCGCGTCGCCGCGCGCCAGCTTCTCCAGCGTTCGTGACCACTGCGCGTAGCTCGTTGTGGGCGCCGGCAGCGCAACGGCTTGCCCGGCATTTATTTGCCGGTAAGCGGCGGCCAGGTCGGCCTCGATGATGCCCCAGGAAACGGCGTCAACGACAAGATGGTGGATTGTGAGCAACAGGCGTGGCGGACGCTGCGGTCCCAGGTCGAACAACGCCGCGCGCAGCAGCGGGCCGCGTACTAAATCTAGCGCGGCGTGCAGTTTATTGGCCCGCGCCAGCATTTCCACATCTTGAGCGTCTGGCTCCAGGTCGGCAAGCGAAAAATACTCGACAGCAACCTGCTGGGTTTCACTGCTTACCGTTTGCTGCCAGCCGTCTGATTTCTGCTGATATCGCGCGCGTAGCATGGGATGGCGCTGGACAAGATGCGTCAGCGCCGCGTTCAGGTGTGCCGTGTTTATTTGAGCCGTGGTTTCGAACCAGACGGCTTGGTTCCAGTGTGCAGGATTATGCAGGCGTTGCTCAAAGAACCAATGTTGAATGGGCGTCAGCGGCGCCGGTCCGTGCATGTCTGTGTCGGCTTTAATTTCATCATCGGCCTCGGCGGCGAGGGCTGCCAGGCGGGCGATAGTTTGCGCTTTGAATAGCTGAGGCGGGGTCAGGAGCAGTCCTTCCTGTCGCGCACGGGCGATGACGCGAATGCTCATTATCGAGTCGCCGCCCAATTCAAAGAACTTGTCTTGAACGCTAACCTCCGGTAGTTGCAAGATTTCGCACCAAATGCGGGCTAGAGTCTCCTCGGTGGGCGTGCGTGGGGGGACAAACGGCCGTTTGCGTGCAACCTCAAATCTTGGCGGCGGAAGCTGCTTGCGGTCAATCTTCCCATTCGGCGTATGTGGCAAAGCTGGAAGCGTTATTATCTGGCTCGGTGTCATGTAATCAGGCAAAAGCTTACCGAGATAATCGTGAATCTGAGCCCCATTGGTTTGTGTGTTACCGGCGAATGCCTCCCCGCCAACGTAGGCGATCAGGCGCTTATCGGCCCCTGCGCCATTTTCCGTCTGCTCCCACACGGTTACGGCCGCTTCTTGCACAGACGGGTGGCGTAGCAAAACAGCTTCGATTTCGCCCAGCTCGATACGAAAGCCACGAATCTTGACCTGGTTGTCGACCCGCCCCAGGAATTCAATCTGGCCGTCGGCGCGCCAGCGCGCCAGGTCGCCCGTGCGGTACACGCGCCCGATTTCAGGGTATCCGACGAGCGCCAGCGTGGGGAAACGTTCGTTCGTGAGGGTGGGATTGCGCCAATAGCCCGGCGTAACACCGTCGCCGCCCACGTAAAGTTCTCCGGCCACGCCGATGGGCATTGGCTGCTGATGAGGGTCGAAAATGTAAAGCTGGCTATTGGCGATGGGACGGCCAATAGGCACCGGCGCGTCGCCGCTGCTGCCCGGCACGCGATATACGCTGCACCAGACGGTCGCTTCAGTTGGGCCATACTCATTGTACAGCGTGCTGCCAGGCAGCGATTCGTAATGCAATTCGCCCAAGTCAGGCGGGCACGCCTCGCCCGCAACAATGACGACTTGCAAACTGTCCAGGCTGTTAGCCGGCGCATAGGTGAGAAGTAACCGATACAGCGTGGGCAGCGCAAGCGTGTGCGTAACCTGTTCCTTGGCAATTAGCGTAGCTAGTTGCTGCACATCCTTTTCTTCATCAGGAGCAGGCAGAACCAGCGCGCCGCCGTTGGCCAGGGTCCAAAAAAGACCCGCTACCGAACTATCAAAGGCAAACGATGAGAGTAGCAAAAAACGTTGCACTGGCGTAGCATAATAATCTGTGCGTGCTAATGTAGACGCTAGCAGGTTGCCGTGCGTCACCATGACGCCTTTGGGCGCGCCGGTGGAGCCGGAGGTATGGATGATGTAGGCTAAATCCTGATGCGTAACGTTGATTTCCGGCGCTGTGTTCGACCAGGTTACAACCTCCGCCTGTTCACTATCTAGCGTGACGACGCTCGCTTGCGTGAATGGCAGACTGTCCCGCAAGTGGGATTGTGTTACCACCAGGCGCGCCTCCGTGTCTGCCAGGGCAAAGGCAATTCGCTCAGCAGGATAGCCAGGTTCCAATGGTACGTAAGCGCCGCCTGCCTTAAGAATTCCCAGAATACCGACCAACATTTCTGCCGAGCGTTCTACGTACAGGCCAACTGGCTCGCCAGGCTTTACACCTCTTTGCACCAAAACGTGGGCCAGATAATTGGCTTGGGCATCAAGTTCTCCGTAGGTGAGCCGCTTCTTAGCGGTGATGACCGCCGGGGACTGTGGCGCTCGCGCGGCCTGCGCACCGATTTGTTTGTGTAGTAAATGCTTCTCAGAAAAATTAACCGCCGTATTATTCCACGTTTCCAAAACCAGCTTACGCTCGGTCACGCTTAGTAGGGGTAGGGCCTTGACGGGCGCGTGCGGGTCGACAACAATTCCGTGCAGTAGCGTTTCCCAATGGCCAAGGATGCGCTCAACCGTGCTTCGATCGAATAAATCCTCGCTGTACTCAACCGCGACAATAAGACGGCCGTTTTCTTCTCCTGCAAACAACGTCAAATCAAATTTCGCGACCCCGGTGTCCATCCAGATTGGTTCAAATTCAAGGTCCGGCAGCGTACGCGGCACGTTGTTGGAAAGGTAGACGAACATCGTTTGGAACACCGGATTGTAGCTTAAATCCCGTTCAGGATGCATCGCCTGTACGAGCAAGTCGAAAGGCAGATCCTGATTGGCCAGGGCATCAAGCGCCGTCTGACGCACCTGATCCAACAACTCCAGGAAGCTGGGGTTGCCGGAGAGGTCGGCGCGCATAACGGCCGTATTGATGAACATACCCATCACATCTTTTGTTTCCGGTCGTTGGCGGTTGGCAATGGGCGTGCCGACCAGGATGTCATCCTGGTTGCTGTAGCGCTGAAGGAGCGCCTGGAAAGCAGCCAGCAGCGTCATGTACAAAGTCGTACCCGCACTTTGGCTTAGTGCATGCAATCCTTCAAGCAAGTCGCCGGACAAGGTGCTATTTATCAGGCCGCCGCGCAATGACTGCGCTGACGGGCGCGGGCGGTCAAACGGCAGTTGCAGCATGGGCAAGTCGCCGCTCAACTGCGCCTGCCAGTAATTCATTTGTCGCTCTAGCGCGCCGGAAGCAACCTGTTCGCGCTGCCAGTAGGCATAGTCACTGTACTGGATCGGTAACGCAGGCAGGCTAGCGCTGCTTCTACCTGGTGCACGACCGTATTCCGCGTTTAGCTCCCGCCAAAAAATATCGATCGACCACTCATCTGTAATGATATGGTGTAGCGTAAACAACAGCACGTGATCCTTGCTGTGCAGGCAGATGAGTGCCAGACGCACCAACGGTCCCGCGCTTAAATCAAAAGCATGCTTCCCTTCCGCCTCAATCAGGGCTTGCAGTTTGGCTCTCTGTGCCGCGCCGGAGAGATGCGTGATGTCAGTAACAGGTACGTCGAAGTTAACTGCATCGTCGATAATTTGCATGGGCACATTGTCAATTGAGACAAAACGCGTACGCAGTGACGCCTGTCGCTGCGCCACCGCGTTCAGCGCTTTTTTCAAAGCGGCAACGTCCAAGGGCCCCTTGACGCGCCATGCCTCATGCATATTGTAGGCGCGGTTGTCGGGAAATAGCTGTTGTAAAAACCAAACGCGCTGCTGCGTATAGGAAAGGGGTAGGGGGCCAGATTGCGTCCTGGATGGGATGGCGCCGTCATTATGTGTGCTTGAAGTCTTGCCGCGCAAGCGCTTCAGCAGCAGAGCGCGCTTGGCCTCGGAGAGGCTGGCCTTGCGATTATTTAGATTGTCTGTGTTCGTCAAAACCTAATCACCCATTTCTGCCAGGAGTGCAGCTGCTTCATCGTCGCTCATCGTTTCCAACTCTTCAATCAATAGCCCTTCAATTATTTCACACTGCTCAGCAATCGTTGGATGATCGAAGAAGCTGCTAATTGGAAACGTGACTCCAAAGTGGCCACTAATTTTAGCCACAACCTGCACAGCAGGTACAGAAGCCCCGCCCAAGTCTAAGAAATTATCGTGTATACCAACGCGCTGCACGTTTAAAGATTGAGACCAGATGTCAGCCAGATGTTTCTCGAGCGGTGACTGGGGGGCCACGTAGGCTGCATTCAGCTCTGGCCTTTTCTCAGTTGGACTGGGCAACTCTTTGCGGTTCACCTTGCCATTAGACGTCAGCGGCAGCGCTTCCAAGCGCACAAAATAGGCGGGTATCATGTAAGCAGGTAGCGCCTCGGCCAGGTACGCGCGCAGCTCGGCAATGGTTAGGGCTTCATCTCTGGAAACGTAGTAAACTGCCAGTCGCTTGTCTGCCTGCTCTGCGCGCCAGTCCTTGACCTGGTAGCCTATTTCATCCAACATCTGATGCACCATGGGCATACGCATCTCGTCGTTTAGCTCTTCCATCGTCTCTTCGCGGGTCTTATGACCCAGCCGCACGTCCCAACTATAGGGCAGCGCATAGTTGTGGTAACCACGCTCGGTTTGATGCACGTAGATGCCGGCTTCGTTGATCAGGCAATTTGTGGAACGCCCGGTATCGGCAGGGCGCATCCAGGGCACGCGGGAAGACAGAAACGTATACAAATCATCTAACTCCACGTCGGTGTAGCGATAGTAGTCGACGAACTGGATTTCATCGAAAACCCGGTCGTCGCTGAAGATGGAGACGTCGAGCAGCCGATAGACCGCGTCGTCCGCGCGGTGGTACAGCTTGCGCGCTTCGGTAACCGCCGCATCCATCTGCGAGACGTCAAACATGCGGTTACGAAACAGTTCATCAAGGCGCGTTTCAAACAACTGCCCGCGAGAAAGTCCGGTGAAGATGTACTTTATCCCCTTGCGGCGGGCCAGGTTCATACTCAGCGTATAGATTGCTTTGTAGCAGCCCTGACAAACGTTGCTGTAACGTTCCAGGCTGTCTACAAAAATGGCGTTCATATGTGGTGTTTCACCAAACACCAAATCCACATTTAGATGGCTCGTTATGCGACGGACGTTGGCTTTGGCTTCTTCGGAGATGTAGCCGTTGTCCAGACTGAAGGCAAGTACTTTAAGGCCCATTTCAACCAGTTGGGTGAGCACGTAGGTGCTGTCCTTGCCGCCGCTGTAGAGCATCATGCAGTCATATTCGCCCTTGCGCTCAGCTTTTGCTTTTTCCACGATAACGTGGAGGTCGTCCATCGTTTTGAAATAGCGGAAAACGTCGTCGCGGAAGGTATCGAAGTCGGTGCACAGACTACATACACCTTCTTCATTGAAGCTTACGTCTGGATAATTTGAGGGGAGACCACAGATGACGCAGTTGAATATTTTGCTCGGATCGGGCCGGCTCTCAAACTCGACGACGGTCACGACAGCATCTTGAATCGCATCGTGCGCCAGCAGCCGGCTTTCAATTTCACCCAGTTCGATGCGCGCGCCGCCAATCTTTACCTGATGATCGCGTCGGCCGAGGAAGATCATCTGCCCTTGCGCATTCCAGCGGGCAATATCCCCGGTGCGGTAGGTGCGCGCTGCGGAACGGAACGGATCGTCGCCAAAGTGCGCGGCGCTAAGATCTGGACGTTGGTGATAACCACGAGCCACGCCGTCGCTGCTGATAACCATTTCGCCAATGACGCCGGGTGGTGTCGGTTGGTCATAGGCGTCCAATAAGTAAATGCGTGCGTTGGCTGCGGGGGTGCCGATGGGAACGGATACGGCCGTATCCCTTTCCGGATCGAAACGATGGAGCATACAGCCTACCACCGCTTCGGTTGGTCCATATTCGTTATAAATTTCCACTTCTCCGCCAAACTGCGCGTGAATCGCGCGTGCCAGGTCCGTTTTAAAATCCTCGCCGCCCACGATAAGCTTCCGGATGCGTCTGTTAGTAAGGTTTAATTCACGCACGAGGCTAAGATGGGCCGGTGTTAGTTTCACAATGTCGACGGCGTCATCTTCAAAGACGGTCAGAATCTCCAGACCGGGCGTGCCTTGCGATTTGCGGTAGATGACGACCTTGCCGCCGGAAAGCAGAGGCACAAAAAGCGATGTGACCGTCAGATCGAAGGCCAGTGAGGAATACAGCGGGAAGTCGAGTGGCCTGTTATTTTGATAAACGCCGCGCGCCCACCAGGCGTAATTCAGCAGCCCACGATGCGTAAGTAAGGCGCCTTTGGGTTTGCCCGTCGAACCGGAAGTGTAGATCACGTAGACGAGGTTGTCGGGTTGCGCAACCGCCGACAGGTTCGCGTCTGAGTAGCCAGACAGGTCAAGCTGTGTCAGGTTATTGACGGCCGTTTCTGTAACCCTTTGCAAGCCGCTCAGTGCATCGTCATCGGCCGTTAAGATAAGCACGGGGCTGGCGTCGTTGAGCATGACTTCGATGCGGTCGCGCGGATAAGTCGGATCAATGGGAATGTAGGCCCCACCCGCCTTTAGGACGCCCCAAATAGCCGTTAGCACCTCGATCGAGCGCTCCATGCAGATCGCAACCGCCGCTTCCGGCCCTACGCCTTGCGCGCGCAGGTGGCGCGCCAATTGGTTAGCGCGCGCGTTTAGCTCCGTGTAGCTGATCATCCGCTCACCTTCGACGGCCGCCAAAGCATGTGGCGTTGCCGCTGCTTGCTTTTCAAAAAGCTGCACCACCGTCTTTTCGGCAGGATACGGCGCGTCGGTGGCGTTGAAATCAACCAGCAGTTGCTGGCGCTCAGCAGCGGAAATCAGCGGGAAGTCTCCGAGGGGGCGGGTAGGGTCGGCGACGAAAGCATCCACCACACGTAGGAAGTGCTCAACCAGCCAATCGCGCTCGGTTTTGCCGAACACGTCAATTTTTGCATCAAAATATAAAACAAAATTGCCTGATGCGTCTAAATCGGTGACCCAGATGCGCAGCTTGTGGTCGGCGTCAATGTAACCGGGCGCGACCGATTCCCTGGTCACGCTTAGGCCGGCAAACGCCTGCGTTTTAGCCTGAATGTAGTTCAGCACGACGTCGTAAGCGCGATTGGCTTCGGCGCTGCTGATTCCAGGCTGCATGTGGGCAAGCCCATCCAGCGTCTCCGCGATGACTTTTTCACCGAGTGAAATAAATGTCTCGCCAGCCTCTATGTCAACCTGCATCAAGCCCATTTCGATGAAAAGGCCTACGATGTCGAGAGATTCGGCCGTTGGGCGACCGTGATACGGCGCGCCCAGACGCAGGGTGGTACGGCCATTGATGCGGTGCAGCGTGGTAAAAAGCAACGTTGCGAAAATCGTGAACAACGACATATCCTGGCTGGGTGAGGCAAAGCTTGCGCGGCCGGCGATTTCGCGTAGCTTTTCCGAACGCTCCGGGCCCAGCACACAAGCCACGCGCGCGCTGCGCAGGCTATTTTTCTCGCCAACGCTGCCGTAGAACGCTGTGGGCGACAGCGGCGCCCCATACTTTTCGCGCCAGTAGCGCAGCGCGCGTTTGTAATCGGCCGTTCGGCGCAGTTGGCGTTCGTAATCGACAAAACCGGTAAATTGTGGTGGGGTGGAGATACCGTCTAAACGGCCGTCCAGCGCCATCTGGTAATAAACGGCCAGGCGTTCAAAAAGCAACTCCGCAGAAACAGCGTCGGTCACCATGTGATGTTGGCATAAGTACCAAACAAAGCGATCCTCGGCCAGCTTCAGCAGCGCCGCGTCAAACAATCTTTGATCCAGCCTAAGCCGGCGCGTTTTACGCGCATCAAGCCAGGCCCGATAAGCAGATTCTGGGTCCTTGCGGCTCGAAAAATCAACCAACTTTGCCAGAGCCGTTACTTTTTCAAGTACCTTCTGCTGAGGTATGCCGTTTTCCACGTGGATGACGGTGCGTAACGTGTCGTGATGCTCCACCAAAGCCTGGAAGGCGCGCTGGAATGCGCCCACGTCTAGGCTGGCGTGGATGGTAAAGGCATCTACGACGTTGTAGAGTGGCGCATCTTCATTGAGCTGCTGCCCCAACCACATCAAAAATTGGCCCCGGGTCAGGTTGGATTGTTCTAGCAGCGCCTGGTCTTTGTTGGGCGCGCCAGCGGAGAGTTTTTCATCTAGTAGCTGAACGGCTTCCCGACTGTCATCAATACTGCCTGCTGCTTCCTGAGGCGCGGCTTTAAAAAGCTGGCTCAACCCCCAAACGGTCGGTTGCTTGAAGAACTCGCGCTGGGTAGCTCTGACCTGAAATCGATTTTGCGCCTTAAACAGTAAGCGGGTCGCCAACAGCGAATTACCGCCCAGGTCAAAAAAACTATCGTGAATGCCGACGCGCTCCAGATTGAGAACTTCAGCGAATAGTTCCGCTACCGCCCGCTCCAGTTCGTCTGTAGGCGGCGTGAATTCGGTTTCCAACTCCTCGCTTATGCGACCGGGAGGGGGCAGGGCCTTGCGATTGAGCTTGCCATTCGGCAGCACTGGCAGCTTGTCCAAGATGACAAATCTGGCTGGGAGCATGTACTCCGGCAGAGTTTGACGCAAGAAAGCGCGCAGGGCGCCCGGGCCGGGAACCGGCATACTCTTTTCAGGGATCAGGTAAGTAACGAGCTGCTTGTCGCCGGGCGTATCTTCACGCACGATAGTGACATTATGGGATACAGCCAGATGCCGGCTAACGGCCGCTTCTACGTCGCCCAATTCAATGCGAAAACCGCGAATTTTGACCTGGAAATCGTCACGACCCAAGTACTTGATACGGCCGTCTGGCAAGTAGCTGGCCAGATCGCCCGTATTGTACATGACTATCGGGACAGTGGCGCCGTTTTTGGAAAATGGATTGGTCACAAAACGATCGGCCGTAAGCTGTGGCCGGTTAAGATAGCCCCGCGCCACCCCATCTCCACCGATGTACAGTTGACCTACTGCCCCGATGGAAACGGGCTGCCTATTTTTGTCCAGGATGTATATTTGGGTGTTGGTCAAAGGACGGCCGATCGTGATTGGCTCACTGGTCGAGTCAATACGGCAGAGCGTTGAGTAAACTGTAGTCTCTGTCGGACCATACATATTCCACATTGCTTCACACCGCGGCAATAGTTTATCCACCAGATCGGGTCGCAGCGCCTCGCCGCCAGAAATGATTTTCAAGTTCTCTTTGCCCGACCAGCCACTTTCCAACAACATGCGCCAGGTAGCCGGTGTGGCTTGCATAAGCGTTACATCATGCTCTTCCAGCAATTGTTGTAGCTGCTGGCCATCCCTGACCGCCTCGCTAGAGGCGATAATCACCTCGGCGCCGCAGATGAGCGGCAGGAACAGTTCGATTAAAGAGATATCAAACGAGAGTGTTGACACTGCCAGCAGACGATCGTCGGCCGTGAGGCCTGGTTCGCGCTGTACCGCAGTTAGCAGATTGACGGCTGAGCGATGTGTAATTTGCACCCCTTTTGGTCGCCCCGTTGAGCCTGATGTGTAAATCACGTAGGCTAGATTTTCTGGGCCGGCCAATTTTAGATCTTCATTGATGAAGTTTTGTGCCTGCGCCTGATCGCTGGATGCGTGATACAGCTCATTTTCCTGATCCATGCATAGGACGGCCAGCGGTTCTGTATTTATATTGCCTTGCAGGTGCGCATTGGTTACCAGAACCGAGGGCCGCGCGTCGGCTAACATCAGTTCGATACGGGCTGCGGGAAAAGCGGGATCGATAGGGATATATGCCCCACCCGCTTTGAGAATGCCCAGCACACCTATAATCATCTCAAAAGACCGCTCGATGTAAAGCCCCACGAGCGTTTCGACGCCTACGCCCATACGGCTTAACTTCTCTGCCAGCCGGTCGCTGCGCGCTTCGAGCTCAGCATAGGTTAGACTTTGATCTGCGAACCTCAACGCAATGCGCTCAGGTGTCTTCACCGCCTGAGCGCTGACCAAGTCATGCAACCTGCTTTCGCGCGGGTAAGCGCTGTAAGTGGCGTTCCACGTGTACAGCAATAGGTCTCGCTCAGCCTCGGTGAGAGGAGAATTCGCTTCAGTTTGTGTGTGTTCAATCAAGTCCATATTGATTTTACGATAGCAAAGTTGAGTGTCACGATGATCCATCATTCATCAAAATACTCACCGTGACACACTCAACGCGGGTCGCATCCGGCTGCAGGCGTTGCGGTCATGGTAAAAAAGCATTCGTAAACTGCTTGCGCAGTGAAAGCATGGCCCGCAGGGGTGAAATGACCACGGCCGTTTGCAAAGTAAAGCGTTTGTACATCAGCAGGCGCTAAATTTTCTGCGGCCATATACGCGCCCAGCCCTAAGAATGGGATGCCATTGACCTCGGCAAACTTGCGTAGCTCACGCTCCGGCAACAGCAAATCGGACACGCCAAACTGTGTATTCCACGCTTCTTGCACATAGAATGCATCTGTAAACACGGGAATAGTCACCAGCTTCACGCCAACATCACTGCGTTTAAGCTGTTCCTGCGCCATGTAAATTAGCCCTTTCGCGACGAGCATTGCCTCGTCATTTGTCTCTGCATTAAATACAAATCCGTTAGGCAAGTCGACATCGCTGTTGGGGGTTGGCGCCGGCTCGGCAGCTTGCGCTGTGGGTTGATTGATAAAATTCAGTAGGACGCGAGGAGTCAGGTAGTGGCTATGAAGCAGGCGGACAAGCTGAAAGCCTTCGTGGCCATGGTACACTTCGTGTTCATACTTGTGTAGGTCGTCCCAGAAATTATCCAGCTTCAAGTTAACCCTACCTTGCCCCGCATAGGTGTAGAAGGGAACACCGGTGCCTGCCCGAGCAACGGTTTGGAAGTCGCTGCCTAAATCGAAGAAGATAATCACTTCTTCAGCTTCTAACTCAGACGCGACAACTTCGAGCATCCAGTTGCTAAGGTACATACCGGGACCCAGCTCTGGGTAACCGAGGGTCAAAATTTCGGTGGTCTCCCCGTCATCTTTCAGGCGCTGCTGTAGGACGACGCCGAGATTTTGGTCTGAGTTGATCTGAAGCGCCTGGATAAAGCTATCGCCAACAATCGCAATGCGCTTTGAGCCCGGCAATAGTTGAAAGTCAGGAACGTAACGGCCGTAATTGTTCGCAATGCCATTCCCAAAACCTTCTGCATTTTGATAAACGCGGCTATAGGGGGCAAAGCTGTCCAGCGGGCCAGTAAGGTTTGGCAATGCGCCAAAGTATGCCAGCGCCTGCATGATCAATTCAACGACAAGCACCACCGCAATGACGCTTATGGCCCCTGTGCGCCAAAGTTGCGGTCCTACTCTCTCCTCTACCTGATAGAATAAGATGAACCCGGCAGTTAGGAAGAGAATAAGGAGCACCGTTGCCTGCAAGGCAGGAAATTCGAGGAAAAGCCCATGGATCCGATTTTGCGGCGACAGCATGAAAGCCAACAGGAGCGCGATGCCGATGAGGATGGCAACAGCCAGGATAGGACGTTGCTGGACGATACCCAGGGACGCTTTGAGTAAACGGTCGTCGTTGGGTCTGAACAGCAACGCAGCCCAGGCCAAAACAATTAGAGCACTCCCCACGACGACACCAAAGTACTTCAGAGAATAACGGCCAAATAAAACCGGATCCTTGCTTACGTGGTCGATTACATCGACCAGTCCAATAATTAAAAACAGCAAGACCACAACTAAAAACAGCAGGTAGGCTGGTTTTTGAATGCGATCTTCAAGCTGATCTAGTCTTTCAAGGGTCATTAGGTATCCTGTAGGTTTCCGTTTTCCAATCAAACGTTGACGATAAGGAAGACACCGGCCAGCGCGATAGCCAATCCACCGGCACGCATGAGCAGGGGTCCGCGGGCGTTGCGGTTGGCCTGGATGCCAATCAGCGCACCAACGACGTGCAGCCCGGCAGTTGCGACCAGGAATCCGAAGATGTAGGCGAGTATTAAGCCAATCGTATTCGTGATGGCAGGCAGCTCCGCGCCGTGTGCGTGGCCATGAAAGAGGGCAAAAATTGCTACGGTTACCATCGCCGCCCACTCTGGGATTTCTTTGCCAAACAGAATTGCCAGCCCCAAAATAAGCACCGAGCCGGTAATGCCATACTCAACCAGAGGCAGCGGCATGCCGAGGATGCCTAACAAAGCGCCCAGCCCCATCACGCCCACAAATGTGGTAGGAACCGTCCATATCGCGCGACCGCCAATTTGGGCGCTTAACAGCCCGACAGCCAGCATTGCCAGTAAATGGTCAAGACCCAATAGGGGATGCAAGAAGCCTGAAAGGATTCCGCCGCCTCCGTAAGAATGTAAGAATACCATTGGCGCTAGATCAAAAATTTCCACGACTATCTCCTTTTGTACATCAAAGCGAAAGCGCTGACGGTCCGCGGAACTACTTCAAGATAACCTTCAGCCTTAACAACAAGAAGTGCGCAGTTTCGACACTAGTCGAAATTGCGCTCTTCACTTATATTCACTCTTCCTTAAGAACAAACTTAACGTACCAGGCCAGCATATCCGGCGCATTCACCAACGGTCTCTACCGCTCGCGCCTCTTGCAGGTGGCATTCAAGAACAGTATCATCCGTTTGATCTGTGAACCGTCGCCTACCACAGCAGTGTAGAGGTGGGCATCGAGCGCGAAGAGACGCTCACCTTCACCGACGCAGACGCCGAGCAAAGCATAGCCTTCGCCGACCTCGTATTCCACGCCGCCCACAGCACCGGCGCCGTAGACAACGAACGCGCGCTGCGCCTGTGGGTGACGGATGCTTCGGCTTCGCCCGGCACAAGTACGGGGGATACGGTCGTACTCCACACTACCCTCTACCAGCTCCCCCTCGACAGCGGGCCGCAAAACCAGTTCATCGGCGGCCACGGCTTTACCGGGCTGAACTACAGCTACGCGCCCGCGTCGGGAGCCGAACTGCAATATTGGTGCGTCGCGCAATAAATGCGCGGCGCAATGCCGTGGGGCTTGAAGGGTTTCAGGCGCGATGATAAGCGGTAAAAAGTTGCCCTAAACCGTCCAGTCCGTGTGGATCAAAATAAAGCGTCTTCAACTTCATCTCAACCGGCGCTGCGAGCAGATCGCCTTCCACGATACTTGAATACGGCCGGCCACCCAGAAGACGGTTTGCGTAGGTTAGATAAAGTCTATCCAAAACACCTCCTGCCAGCAAGAGATGCAAAACCTTGGGCCCGGCTGCCGAATAGACGGTCTGGTAACCAAGTTTACCCATTAGCTGTACCATCTGATCACCGGCGACACTCTTTTCACCGGCGATAAAAACCTACCCGGCCTTGCTTTCGATTTCCTTGACCCGCGCCAGGTCGGGATTGGCCGTTGTAAACACAACCACTTTGCGACCACCGGCCGTCAAGACATCGGGAATCGGGAAGCGGAGACTGCCGCTGATGATAGCGATATCCGGTTGGGGGGACAATCCCTGCGCTAGCCGCCACGCCTTTAAATCAGCAAAATTTAGGATCGTCGACACGCAGAATTTCCTGAGCGCGGCCATCCGCCCAGTCACGTAGATAACGGCCGCTGCTGATAATCAGATCCGCCTGGGCTGCCAACTCCTGGAAAAGTCGCCAGTCGCGGTCGTTGGCAATCGTTTCAGGCACCGTCAAGCCCGGCCGCGTTGGGTGTGGAACAGCGATACGGCCATCCAGTTGTGTCTCCGGCTCACCGGCGACAAGCCGTTGGCGCGTTGGCTTGTGACCCCGGCCGGACCACTCAGGGACGGCTGTTTGTGGCTGCTCTAACCAGACACGAGTGTTATTTTCCACTTCAGCGAAGTACCAGAGGTAGTTGCCTCCCTGCTTGGGAAAGCCACTGTCGTCACCAATCAAGATGCCATTTTCATCGCCCAAATCGTGGCTGACCTCTTGCCAGTGCCGCTGTAGGATAGCATTGTCCTGCCAACTGCCTTCACTCACGAAATGTTGCATGCTGCGTATGCTGTTGGGATCGTCGCCTTTAAGGTTAAGCATCATCGTTTCCACTGATTTATTGGGTGCATCGAGCATTAATCCTTCCAGGTAGGTTTGATAATGTTCTTTCTGTTCTCGCCGGCCGAATAGGTCCTGGTAAATTACCCCATATTGAGCTAATTCTGTTGGTAAGTCTTCGATATCTTTGACGGTTACATTGAACTTTGGAGTTGTTTCTATTATTGTTTTCATGCTACGGTTATGTCAAATATCTGACATAACTGCAAGCTTTCACAGAGGCTTTTCAAAGTCTCGTTGTAGTATTAAGCTGTTTCGCGTTTTTGCGCGCCTATGCTATACTTTTTGTGAAAATAAGTAACTACTAAGCCATTCCTGGTGTGGGGATGAAAGGCTCACCACGAAAGGCGTCAAACAAGGCATCAATGACATTGTGGCCTTGCTTACGCACAGTTGAAATGTAAGAGCGAATCTCGCAGAACGTATCGGCCCCGCTTTTCGTGCGGAAGGCCCCCGATACTTTCTGTTTGACCTTTATCATTCTGACATCCCGTTCGGCCAGATTGTTATCAAACGGAATGCGGAAGTCATACATAAAAGCCAAAACCCCGGACTTGTGCTTCTGCAAACGGTCGAGCAGGTTTTTGGCCGGCGACTGTTTGGGCCGTCCGCGCTTTTTGGGTGGTGATTCCTCAGTTCTTTGGTTGGCCTGTAACCCCTCAGCAATAAGCTTGTCATACTCTGCTGCAAAGAAGATCAGGCGTTCTGCTGGCAAACTCAGCGCCGGTGCGGGGGTTGCCGCCACTTCCGCTTTGATGGTCAATAGCAGTTGGGCCATCTTGACTGCCCAGGGTTGTTGATATTGTTCCTCAATAAACTTCAACTCGCGCAGATGATGGGCGTTGCAGAAATTATGCTGACAAGCGTCAAAGTGTAAGTAAGCGGCCAAATGGTCATGCACCGCCTGCCCTTTAAACACCGGCAGAATGCCGCCCGCTTGCATGCCTTCCTGCCCGCGGCGGCGATGTACATGGTAATGGGTTAACTGCTCGGTGCTGGCAACATGCAGCCAGTGCAACTGCTTTGCGACGCGCAATCCGCTTTCATCAAAATGCGCGACGGCTGCTTGCTGGAGTTGCTGTTGAATGCTCTGGATACTGGGTTGGATCTTTTCGGCCAGGCGCAGGTTGGCCTCCAGAACAACTGGTTCGGAAGGCCCATGCCCGTAGAAGTCTGTCAACAATTCTTCCGTGCGGGCCAAGGGAACGAAGTGATAGTTATTCAAGTAGCTGGCCTGGGCCTGTACACGCGGCCCATACTGGGTAGGTTGCTGGACTTCAGCCGGGAATTGCCCTTTGATTGTTTGGCGGCAACCAGGACACTGTTTGATTTCGGCCTGGTGTTCCGTCACCTCAATCTGGACCGGCGGAATGTCAAAGACCTGCCGTCTTTCGTACCCGGTTGGCGCGACCGCCGACAGGTCGGTTTGGCAGTGGGGACAATGGGTCACCGGATGCTGTTGTAGGTGGTGTGGCTCAGCCACCATTTTCAGCGTATCCCCTTTGTGTCCGGGTTGACTGCCGATGGGTTTTTGGCCCTTCTGACGCAGGCTTTGCGTTTTGGGCTTTTTGAGTCCATCGCTGCTCGGTGGCTTGCTGCTGTTATGGCTATCCTTGGCTAATTGATCCTGTAACTTTTGGATCGTAACGGCTTGACTGGCAACTTGTTTTTCCAAATCGTCAATCCGCTGCAAAGCAACCAACAATAGGTTGATTAGCGTTTCTTTGTCGAGCTTGTCGAGTTGCTCGCGGTCAAGCTGTTCTAATGGCGGCATAACTTACTATTTTTGTCTGGGTGTGTTGAATTGGCGTTAGATTTTGATATGAATTCCATCAGCAAGTTTGTCAGAAGCCTACAGGCTTAGTAGTTACGAAAATAATCCACCCCAGCAGGCGCGTCCAACAGTAGCCGGTCCAGAAGCAACGACCGTGGGCGCCTGCGTGGGCTGTCGAGGTCAGTTAACAGATGTCTAAGCAGCATCCCTCCCGTCTACGCTTCAATTTCGGCTTTCTGCTTGAAGCCGCCATTGGCACAAGCCGCCTGATTGAACTGGACTACCCCCAAATTCAGGTTGCAGAAGACGTTAGGCTCACTCCGTTACAGGGTAGTTTTACCGCGACCCGTATCTCCGAAGGCGTCTACCTGAGCGGGACGCTACGCAGCGCAATCCGTACTGAATGCGTGCGCTGCCTGGAAGAGGCCGTCGTGCCCCTGGCGATCAAGCTTGACGACCTCTTCTACTACCCGCCCCACACCGCGCCGCCCGGCGAATCCGTCGTGGGTGAAAACGGCTTTGTCGACCTGGCGCCGCTCGTGCGCGAACTGGCGCTGCTGGATATGCCCGGTCACCCGCTGTGTAAACCGGATTGCCAGGGTTTGTGCATGGAGTGTGGCCATAACCTCAACGAGGGCGACTGCGGCTGCCGGGAAGAAACGATCGATCCGCGCTTTGAAATTCTCAAAAAGTTTTTCGACGCCTGACCCGGCACGGTAAACGTGGGCGGCATGCAGGTAGCTAATCCCTGGCAACGCGCAGTTATGCACCTGGATATGGACGCCTTTTTCGTCAACGTCCACATCCTGGACCACCCGGAAGATGCGGCTATCCCGCTGGTTGTGGGCGGCCGTCCGGCCAGCCGAGGAGTCGTGGCTTCCGCCAGCTACGCCGCCCGCCGCTTCGGCGTTCGCTCCGCGATGCCCACCAGCCACGCCCTGCGGCTCTGTCCCCAACTCAAAATCGTGGCGGCGAACTGGCCGCGCATTCGCGACTGCTCGCGGCAGGTGATGGATATTCTGGCGGGCTATGGGCCGGTCGAAAAGATGAGCGTCGACGAGGCCTACGTCGACCTGAGCGCGCACGCCGATCCGGTTATGCTGGCGCAAACCATACGCGCCGCCGTCAAAACAGATACCGGCCTGCCCTGCTCGGTCGGGCTGGCGACCAGCAAGCTCGTGGCGAAGGTCGCTTCGGATCATGAGAAGCCCGAAGGCTTTACCGTAGTTCCCCCCGGCCAGGAGGCCGCCTTTCTGGCGCCCTTGCCCACGCGCGTTATTCTAGGCATCGGGCCACGCACAGCCGAACGGCTGGCCGCTCTGGGCATCACCACCTGTGGCGAACTCGCCACGGCCGATCCCGCGCCGCTGCAAACCGCCTTTGGCCGCCACGCGGCCGACCTGCAGCGACTGGCCCTGGGTCACGACGACCGCCCGGTAGAAGCAGAACGGGGGCCAGCCAAAAGTATCAGCCAGGAAAACACCTTCAGCCGCGACGTGAACGATCCCGCTTTCTTGCGCAGCCAGCTGCGCAGCATGGCCGCGCGCGTCGCCGATGGGCTGCAAAGCCGCGGCCTGGTAGCGCATACCGTCACCGTCAAATTCCGCTGGGCCGATTTCACGACCTTCACGCGCCAAAAGTCGGTCGAAGCGGCCGTCGACCAGCCGGCCGAAATCTACCGGCTCGCGTTGGCGATTTGGGAGGCGCACTGGCCGCCAGGGCAGCGTATGCGCCTGCTAGGCGTGGGCGTGAGCAACCTGGAGGAACCGTCGGGGCGGCAAATGCGGCTGGAGTTTTCGTAAGGCGCAGATTCCCGTGGAAAATCTTGGACAGGTTGCGCAATCTTTGATACAATTAGAACATCTGTTCTGATTTGTTAATTAAAGTGATGGATGGTCCATGATGTATGCTGAACGGCCAAACCTGATTGGGATAGTAGGACTCCTTTTGCTGGCGCTCATGCTATTTAGTTCATTTCAGCAGGATCATGTGTTGGGGCAGGACGAGGTATTGGGACAAATGGCCGTTGCTCCCACTCTGCCCAGCCCTCCACTGAACCAGGGCGGCGCCGGCGCGCTTGCCCCGGACCCTGAGCCTACCGTCCCTGACCCAACCGCCTTCATCGTCCCCTACGACGACTACGTGCTGACCCAAGGGCCCCACGGCTTCTCCTATGGCCACATGGCCATTGATTTAACGGCCGGCAACGGCGCCGTGATTAAATCGCCCATCAGCGGCGTCGTATCCCAACTTTACGTGGACCAGTACAACAACACCACCCTCGTGATTGAAAATGAAGTCTACGAAGTGCTCATGCTGCACGGCAACTACAGCGTGGCGGTCGGGCAGCAGGTGCAGATTGGTGAACCAGTCGGCACGGAGAGCAATCATGGCTATACGAAAGACACCTATGGCCAGCTTTGCGCCGGGCGTGACTGCGGCTACCATACCCACCTGAACGTTTTCGACAAACGGATCGGCAGCAACGTGAATCCTCTTGATCTGATTGGCAGATAAACCGGCGTCAGGCTGCCAATGCCTATTAGCGGCATAATCAGGAAAGCGGCTACCGCCACGAATTATTGAGAGGTCACAGCGGTTGCCTCTGCAATCAAGCTCTCCTATACTTTTGTCAATATTGATAAACTCGGCACATTGACGTGACGCAGGCGCGGTCGCCGTGGGTCGTTCTGTTTCTGCGCCGCCCTCTGCGTCCAGGTGAGCAAACAACATGTCCGCACGCAACATTCGCGAATTTGCCGTTTTGGGACTCGGCCGTTTTGGCAGCAGCCTGGTAAGACGCCTGGAAGCCAACGGCTATGCCGTCCTTGCAATTGACATCAACCCCGACGCGGTGCAGCAAATTGCCGCCAGCGCCACCCAGGCCGTCGCGCTGGACACCACCAACGAGCAGGCGCTCCGGGCAGTCGACATCGGCAGCTTTGATACGGTCATCGTAGCAATTGGCGCCGACTTCGAGGCCAATCTCCTCACCGTCGCCGCGCTCAAAAACCTGGGTGTCCCCAACGTGATCTGTAAAGCGCACACCGACCGCCAGCGCGACATCTTGCTGCGCGTGGGCGCCTCGCGCGTCGTGCAGCCGGAGCAGAGCGGCGGCATTCGCCTGGCCGAGGAACTCAGCGCGCCCACCATGCTCGAACGGCTACCGTTAGGCCCCAGCCACAGCATCGCCGAATTGATTATTCCGCACAAACTGGCGTGGCAAAGCCTGAGCCAACTGGATCTGCGCAACCGCTACCAGGTCACCGTGCTGCTCATCAAACGGGGCGACAACCTGATCGTCTCTCCCACGCCCGACGTCGTGCTGCAAGAAGATGACATCCTGGTCATTCTGGGCGAGAACAAGCACGTCGGCGCCTTCTGCAAGCTAAAATGAAAAACCCCAGCGCCCCCCAGCGCCTTGAGCAGCAGATTATCCGCCTGCTGGACGTGAAATCCCCGGCGCGCCGCCCGCGGCGCATCCCGGTCGCCATGCGGGTTATCCTCGGGTTGATAACGGTCATCAGCGCCGGAACACTGACGCTGTGGCTGGTTCCCGGCCTGACCGTCAACCGGATCAGCTTTATGGACGCGCTCTTCACCGCTACCTCGGCGGCCACCGTCACGGGGCTTACCGTCCTCACAACCAGCACCGACTTTACCCTGGCCGGCCAGCTTGTGCTGCTGCTGTTAATCCAACTGGGCGGCGTAGGGTATATGTTTGCGGCCGTGCTGACGCTGCGCCTGCTGGGGCGGCGCGTTTCGCTGCTGGACCGCCTGGCGCTGTCAAGTTCACTGGGGCTGGACACGCCGGCCGCCATTTTAAAGCTTTTAAAGCGCGTGCTGATCGGCATCGTCCTCATCGAGGGGGTGGGGGCCGCGCTGCTCTACCTGCACTGGCGCAGCAGCGGCATCGTACCGGCCGAGAAGGCGCTGCTGTACGCCATCTTCCACGCCGTTTCCGCT
>Ga0209498_1000464_pt1 | contig 24873 bp, 17 predicted proteins | sample WalLakDeSediment_FD_184131 | JGI IMG/M metagenome (GOLD analysis project Ga0209498, IMG submission 184131) | Lake sediment microbial communities from Walker lake, Nevada to study Microbial Dark Matter (Phase II) - Walker Lake 11/02/13 Deep... | ecosystem: Environmental > Aquatic > Freshwater >...
TTGCAAGGGCAGTCGAAGGGAGCAGCATGAAGATCCTGATCGTGGAGGACGAACCGAAGACCGGCGAATACCTGCGGCAGGGGCTGAGCGAGGCCGGCTTCGTGGTGGATCTCGCGCGCGACGGGCTCGACGGGCTGCACCTCGCGACGACCGCCGATTATGACCTGCTGGTGTTGGATGTGATGCTGCCGCGGATGGACGGCTGGGCGCTTCTGCAAGCGCTCAGACTCGCAGGGCACGAGGTGCCGGTGCTGTTCCTGACCGCGAGGGATCAGGTCGAGGATCGGGTTCGTGGCCTTGAACTCGGGGCCGATGACTACCTCGTGAAGCCCTTCGCCTTCGCTGAACTGCTTGCGCGGGTACGCAGCCTGCTGCGGCGTGGCCGCAACAAGGAACCGGAGATCCTGACCGCCGCCGACCTGGAGATCGATCTCTTGCGCCGCCGTGTGCGGCGCGGCGGCGTGCGCATCGATCTGACTGCCAAGGAATTCGCATTGCTGGAACTTCTGGTCCGTCGACAGGGAGAGGTCCTGCCCAGGTCCCTGATCGCCTCGCAGGTCTGGGACATGAACTTCGACAGTGACACCAACGTGATCGAGGTCGCCGTTCGACGGCTGCGCGCCAAGGTCGACGAACCGTTCGAGCCGAAGCTCATTCGCACGGTGCGTGGAATGGGGTATGTGCTGGAAACCCCGGAGGTGTCGTGAGCGCCCCTCCGCCACCCCCGCTGGCCAAGAAGCGTCAGTCGGGCCGCAGGCCGCTCTCCCTTACGGCCCGGCTCGCCATCCTCTTCGCCCTGCTCGCCGCCGTCCTGCTGCTCGGGGTGGGCCTGCTGCTGGAGCGGGCGGTGGATTCCCATTTCGACGAACTCGACGCGCACGATCTCGGCGCCAAGATGACGGCCATCGGCCATCTCATCAGAACCACCGATGATCAGGAGGCGTTCGAGTTCCTGCCGCATCGCCTCAGGGACGCCTTCGCTGGCCATGACAATCTTGCGGTGCTCGTGCGCGATGCAGATGGCGTGGTGATCTTCGGGAAACATCTGTCCAGCTTTGAGCCCGAACATCTGGCCGGAGAACTACCGGAGGGAACCGAGAGCGGCTGGGTGCGGGATGGGCGGCACTTCATCAGCCGCGCTCGGGAATTCCAGGTGCCGCAGGCCGAAACCCCGACGCTGCATGCGTTGGTGGCACTGGATATCAGCCACCATGTCCACTTTCTGGATGAGGTTCGCGCCCGTCTCTGGTTCGGGGTCTCGGTGGCGGCGGCATTCGCGGCGTTGCTCGGTTGGCTCGCCGCGCGTCAGGGCCTTGCACCGCTCACACGGGTCACTGCTGCGGCACGCCGATTGTCCGCAGAGCAACTGGGTCAACGGATTTCCCCGCGAGACGCCCCGGCCGAGGTTCGCGAACTGGCAGAGGCCTTCAACGGGATGCTGGACCGACTGGAGGCGTCCTTCCGTCGGCTCAGCAATTTCTCCGCAGACATTGCCCATGAGCTGCGCACCCCTGTTTCGAATCTGATGACCGAAACGCAGGTGGCCCTGACCCGTGCGCGAAGCGCCGAGGACTACCGCGAGACCCTTCACTCCAACCTCGAAGAGTTCGACCGCCTCGCCCGCATGATCAGCGACATGCTTTTTCTGGCCAAGGCCGACAATGGGCTGCTTCCGCGGCCCGGAGAGGCCGTCGCACTGGAGGCTGAAGCTCGGGCGCTGCTGGAATTCTACGAGGCCCTCGCCGACGAACAGGGTGTGCAATTGCGGCTCACCGGAGAGGCAACCGTCATTGGGGATCGGCTGATGTTGCGCCGGGCACTCTCCAATCTGCTGTCGAACGCACTCCGCCACACGACATCAGGCAATGCCGTGGAGATCGCGATCAGCGGACAGAAAGGCGAGGCCATCCTCGCCGTGCGCAACCCCGGAGCGACGATTTCGGCGGACCGGCTGCCACTCCTCTTCGACCGTTTTCACCGTGTCGACCTTTCCCGGTCAGGAAGGGGCGAAGGTGCCGGCCTCGGGCTGGCCATCACCCGGACCGGCTGCCACTCCTCTTCGACCGTTTTCACCGTGTCGACCTTTCCCGGTCAGGAAGGGGCGAAGGTGCCGGCCTCGGGCTGGCCATCACCCGCTCCATCGTCGAGGCCCACGGCGGCTATATCCAGGTCGAATCCGCGGACGGATTCACCACGTTCTCGCTACACCTTCCGCCGGACCCTTCCGTCCAGATCCATGCCTTGCAAGGAGCCGAACAACGATGATGCTGCAACGACTCAGCCTGTCCATTGGAATCCTCTCACTTGCAGTGCTCACCGCCTGCAGCGAACCCGGAAATGATGCGGCCGGGGCCCAGGATCGCAGTGCGGCGGCCCCCGCCGCAGGGGAGGGATCGGCCACACCGCGACGTGAGTTTCGCATCCCGCCGGAGGGTTTCGAGGCCGTTCCCGCACGAGGCGCCGATCTCTTCGCCACCCATTGCGCAACGTGCCACGGGGACGGCGCCCTCGGCTCGGACCAGGGTCCGCCGCTGATCCACCGGATCTACGAACCGTCGCACCATTCCGACCTGGCCTTCTACCGGGCCGTCGCCCTTGGTGTGCATCAGCATCACTGGGAATTCGGAGACATGCCGCCGGTCACTGGCGTGTCCGGGGAGGACGCCGCGCACATCATTGCCTGGATTCGCCGGGAACAGCGTGCCGCAGGCATCGAATGACGGGGGCGGTCGCGCTCCCGCCCGGAAGCGCCAGCTGCACGCGCTCCAGACCGCAATCCCGCCCGACCCACCGTGGGCCTCCGGGTGCGCTCACCTCCCGCCTCGCGAACGTGCTCAGCGGAAACGGTCGGCCGCGTCCCGGAATGCCTTGCTCATATCGTCCCAGGCCAGTTCCATTCCTTCACGCAACCGTTTCCAGGACTCATCGCTCGCCTTCTGCAACTCGCGCAGGCGTTCCTCGACCTGATTGCGTTGCTCCCGCAGTTCCTGGATCTGCTCGTCGTACTTCGCCCGCCACTCCGCCCCAGCCTCCCGGGACCTGGCCTCGAGCTTGTTCAGGTCGGCATTCCATTCATCGATCCTGGCCTTCATCTTCTCGGCATATCTTTCACGATCATTCATCGCTAGCTCCTTATCGTTCTGGTGGCAATTCCCCGCAAGAGACGGCCGAGGATGTCCGTGCCGGTCAATACGCGCGGCCGGTCATCCCACAGCAGGACGACGTCGTCCTCCACGATATCGTCGCCGTCAGGCCCGGAATATAGACGGAAATCCTGAATCAGTTCGCCCAGCCTGGTATCGCCGCGGTGCACCAGGATCGGTCGATGGCAATGCCGAAGGGGATTGAACCGGTCTGGATCGAACATCGCTTCGCGAATGAAATCGTCCGTACTCAAGACCAGGCGCGGCTGGCCGTCCTGGTCGAGGAGGACCGCCCATGTCTTGCCGGAGCGGTTGAGCGCCCGAAGGAACGGGTCCTCCGGGCTTGGCGCGATCTCGGGAAACACGGGGCGCACGCCAACGAATTCGAGGCGCAGCATGCTCTCCTGGTCGATCAGCTCCCCTTCCTGGTCCAGGGGCACGTCATCGAGCTCGAGAAAATTCAGCGCGCCCTGCCCCTCCACACGGGCAATGTCCGACTCCTTGGATTCCATGTGCAACTGGATCAGCCGACGCAGGTCACGCTCCGGAAAGTAACGGATGGCCTCGCCACCCAGCCAGGCATCGAGCGCCCAGGCGGTCGGCCGAGCCACCGGGTACAGAAGCACCTGGTAGAAGCGCAGAACGGGGGTCAGCATGGACGCCATGCGCAGGGCATTGCGAGTGAAATAGGACTGCGGAATGATCTCCGCGAAGATCGTGATCACCACGGTCGAGAACAGGAAGGCGGCCACGCCGGTCAACACAGAACCCGAGAGCAGGGCTAAGAGGACATTGACGGAGACGTTCCCCCACAGAATCGTCGCCAGCGCAAAGTTGGCGTCTTCGCGCAGCTTCTGCACCCGTTGTGCGCGCTCATCCCCCTTGCGGGCCTCGACCTCGAGTTCGAGTTTCCCCAGCGAGAAGAGGCCGAGATTGAGCCCTGAAAACATCGCCGACTGCGACAGGCAGAGCAGAATCCCGATCCAGGTCAGCAGGGTCATTCAGTCACCTCGGAACTCGCGCGCAAGCGGTGCGACCGAAAGGCCCCCGCCCATCCGGGGTCGGACCAAGCCAAACAACTGAAATCAGGGATTCCTGGAAGTAAAGACCTGGTGTTTCCAGCCTTGGAGGCCCCTTTTTCGGATCCAAAACAGTACCCTAACTTCATGGCCCTGCGCGACCCCTGACGATGAAACGCCGCAAACAAGGTCAGGTTAGCCCAAAGGGCGTAACCCGACGGGTCGCGCACCCACCCCTGGCCACAAAGCAGCGCCGTGGAATGCCCCGAGGCCCTTGGGTACCAGGTATTGTTGCGGTCGAGCGCCGGAATTGATTGGCAAGGCGACAGGCTTCTCCTGCCAGGTGAGTCGGTCGCGGTCCTGGACTGCGCCCGCTACCCCGCTAACCTACTGGCGCAAACGCATAATTATATTTCAATAGGTTATATTCTCTTTCTACATCCGATTATCGGAACTGCAGGCCGCGGAGCCGGGCCGATCGGGTCTTGCTTGCTCTGCCTTACGCAATGGCCGGTCACCCCGAATGGATCCACGGACTGCAGGATCTGATCATCTGAAGCGATCAGCTGCGTCCCGAAACGCCTTGGTCATCTCATCCCAGGCCGACTCCATTCCTTCACGCAACCGTTTCCACGAGTCGCCGCGGGCCTCCTGCATTTCACAACGAAGGTTCCATTTTCCATGAGCGTGTGCCCCATTGCTTGCGATTGCTCCAAAATGGGTCCGGAGGTCGCGGGCCTGCCTGTGTTCGTCGCCAACCCCGCGGATTAGTGAGTCTATCGTAAGCTACCGAGGGCTTACCTGCGGTCGCAGGCGACCGTGATCACGTGACAGCGCCAGCGAGGTTTCCCCCTCGCGCAAGCCCCTACCCTTCGGACTCCGATGCCTCGCCCAGCTCCTCAAGCGCCGACTGCAGGGTCCTGACGATCTCCCGCTCGTCGGTGCCATAGGTATCGGGGGAGATTGGATCGCCGATGATCACCCGCACCTTCCCGAAACGCGGGAAGCGCTGACCCGGCGCCATCACCTCCCGTGTGCCCTCGATCCACACAGGCACCACCGGCACCGGCTGCGCGGCGAGGACCAAGCCGATGCCGGGCCGCAGGCGCTGGAGTTTGCCGTCCGGAGAGCGCGCTCCTTCCGGAAACCAGATCAGGCTGTGTCCACGCGCAACACAGGCCGCGGCCAGGGCGAGGCTCCGGCGAGGGGCGGAACCAGGGTCGATGGGGAGGATGCGCGCCGTCCGGCTGAACGCGCGCGAGACCCGGTTGGAGAACAGGTAGGCCTCCAGGCCGGCCCAGTACAGCGATTCCAGCTGCTGTCTGCTGAAGGCGGGCAGTAGCGCCAGCGGGTCCACGAAGCTCAGGTGGCGCGGTGCGATCAGGTAGGGGCCGCCTTCCGGTAGCCGGCCCCGCACCTGGACGCGCATCAAAACGCGGGCCAGCAGGCGCGCAGGGCCCAGCAACAGGCGTCCCGCGACCCATCGGATCGGTCCGGGAGGCTCCAGGTCCTTCTTCTGGCCATGTTCGAGGAGCGATTCGGGTTCCTCGAGCTGTTGTTTCAGTTCGCCCCGTCCCTCCTTGGCCTCGGAGGCCCCGGCCGCCTCCTGCAGGAGGTCTCGGACCGTTTCGACGCGTTCGATCGCCGAATCGTCCAGATCGATTCCGGCACGGTCCTGCAGCGCAAGGGTCAGGTCCACCCAACTCAACGAATCGATCCCCAACTCCTCGGCCAGGCTGCTGTCGGGGGTAAGCCGGAGATCATGGAAGCGCTCGGCCAGGTAGTTCCAGGTGCGCTCCGCGCCCGGATCGGAGAGGAGCTGCTGATCCTCGGGGGCCATCGACTCCGGAGAAACCGGCTCCGGCCGTGCCTCGGAAACAGTGTCCTCCTGGCCCAGTTCCTCGAAGAGTTCTCCCAGCTTGTGCCGGCGCAGCTTACCGAGGCGCGTGCGCGGCAGGGGATCGAGGGCAATGCGCAGCACGCCCGGGCGATGATGACTCGGCAGTTCCTTCGCCGCCCTCTTCACCGCGTCCTTCACCCGTTTCTCGAGATCATCGCCGGTGACCTCGCGCAGCAGGCCCGACTCGGGAACGACCACTGCCGCCAGGCGATCCTCGTGCGCGAGGACACCGACCTCCCGCACCTCGTCGATGGCCTGCAGGGTGTCCTCCACCCGCTCCGGATCAACATTCTCGCCGCCGGAGAGCACAATCATCGAGGATTCGCGACCGCGCAGGTACAGGTAGCCGTCATCGTCGATCTCACCCGTGTCCCCGGTGCGGAACCAGCCGTCTTCGTCGAGGACCTCTTCGGTCTTCTCCGGAAGATTCAGGTAGCCAGCGAACACGTTTGGACCCCGGGCCATCACCTCGCCGCGCCCGTCGCCGGAACTGGAGTCGTCGATCGAAAGTTCGACTCCAGGAAGCGGAAGACCCGCGGCCTCGAGCTTCAGACGATCAGGCGGGTTGTAGGTGAGGATCGGGGAGGTCTCGCTGAGCCCGTAGCCCGTGGCCACCTCCCAGCCCAGCGCCTGCAGGTTGCGCCCAAGGTCCGGATCCAAGGCGGCTCCGCCGGCGACCACCAGACGCAGACGGGGCGCGAGCCGCTTGTGCAGGCCCTTGAAGAGCTTTCGGCCCAGATTCAGGCCGAGCCGGCGGCGTGCGAGCTTCGAAACGCCTAGTAGCTGCCGAAACGCGAGTGCCGCGATTCGGCCGCGCCCCGAGACCCGATCCTCCAGGGCCTTCCACACGGCCTCATAGAGCCGTGGCACACCCAGCATCACCGTCGCCTCGCCTTCGCGGAGTGCACGTACGATCTGAGGGCCCACCAGGGAGAAGGGCACGATGATCGGCGCCCCGATCGTCAGCGGAATCAGGATGCCGACCGTGAAGGGGTACACGTGGTGAAACGGCAGAGGGACGAGGACCCGGTCCCCGTCGTCCGCGAGTTCCTGTGCACACAGGGCCTCGACGTTGCTGCTCAGGTTCCGGTGCGTCAGCGGCACGCCCTTCGGTGGTCCCGTGGTGCCGGAGGTGTAGAAAATGGCCGCGACATCGTCCTGTTTCGCCACTGCCGATACCGGCTCCTGCTCCAGGAGCCCCTCCCACGCGTCCGAGTCATCCGATTCGGCATCGAACAGATAGGTGCGCGCGTCGCCCATGTCCTCCGGGAGGCGATCCCTGAGCTTCGAGGTCGTGAAGATGAATCGTGGCTCGGAGTCGGAAAGGGCATGTTCCAGATCCTCGCCCGGCATCTGTGTGTCCAGCGGCACCACCACTCCGCCGGCGTTCATCACGCCAAGCGCCGAGGCCACCCAGTCGACGCCGTTAGGGGCGAGAATCACGACCCGGTCCCCGCGCTGCAGCCCGGCCTCCTGGAGGCCGCCCGCGAGGCGCCCGGCCCGCGCGAGAAGATCCGCACGCGAAGTGGCGTCGAGCGCGTCGCGGCTCATCGCGACGACCGCCGACTGATCCTCGCCAACCGAACGGGAAGCGAGCAGTTCTTCGACGGTTTGAGCACTCATATCAAGACGCCTCCGTCACCCCGCAAGGATCTCGGCAATAGCGCCCGAGATGCGGCATCGTGAATTCCGCCCACCACCCATCATTGATTGTTGGCACCATCGGAGGCTCGTGTGGAAACATGCGCGCCATGTGCCGTCAGGCTCCCGGTTTCAGAAACAGCACCGCCAGCGGAGGCAGGTCGAGGACCAGAGAATGGTAGTGCCCGTGCGCTCCCACGGGTGCCGCCTCCACGCCGCCCCGATTACCCCGACCACTACCGCCATAGGTCAGGGCATCGCTATTCAGCAACTCCCGCCACCATCCGCCACGCGGGACACCAACACGGTAATTCTCCCGTGGTACCGGTGTCAGGTTGCAGATCACGAGGATGATGTCGTCGCTATTCCGGGCCTTGCGCAGGAAGCTCAGGGTGCTCTCCTCGACATCCTGGCGGTCGATCCACTCGAAGCCCGCCCGGACGAAGTCCTGCTCGAACAGGGCGGGCTGGTTCCGGTAAAGGTGATTCAGGTCGCCGAGCCAGTGTCGAAGATCCCGGTTCGCGGGCTGCGCCAGCAACTCCCAGTCCAGTTCGCGATCGTGGCTCCATTCCCGCCACTGGCCGAACTCGTCGCCCATGAACAGCAGTTTCTTCCCCGGGTGCCCATACATGTACCCGAACAAGGCGCGGAGGTTGGCGAACTTCCGCCAGTCGTCGCCCGGCATCCTGTTGATCAACGAGCCCTTGCCGTGCACCACCTCGTCGTGGGACAGGGAGAGCACGAAGTTCTCGTTGAAGGCGTAGGCCAGGCTGAAGGTGAGCCGGTCGTGGTGGTACTTGCGGTACAGGGGATCGTTCGCGAAGTAGGCCAGGGTGTCGTGCATCCAGCCCATGTTCCATTTCATGCCGAAGCCCAGGCCGCCTAGGTAGGTCGGCCGCGAGACCATGGGCCACGCCGTGGACTCCTCGGCGATGGTCTGGGTACCGGGCAGATCCCGGTAGATGGCCTCGTTCAGATCGCGCAGGAACGCAACCGCGGCCAGATTTTCGTTACCGCCGTGTTCGTTGGGGATCCATTCGCCCTCCTTGCGGCCGTAGTCCAGGTAGAGCATGGAGGCCACGGCATCGACGCGCAGTCCGTCCAGATGGTACTTCTCCATCCAGAACAGGGCACTGCTGAGAAGAAAGGATCGAACCTCGTGCCGACCGTAGTTGAAGATGTAGCTCTGCCATTCCGGGTGGAAACCGCTCTTGGGATCGGCGTGCTCAAAGAGATGGGTGCCGTCGAAATACCGCAGCCCGTGTTCATCATCGGGAAAATGTGAGGGCACCCAGTCCACGATGACACCGATGCCGTGCTGATGCAGGCGATCCACCAGGAACATGAAGTCCTGGGGCGTTCCATAACGGGCGGTCGGAGCGAAATACCCCGTGGTCTGATAACCCCATGACCCGTAGAACGGATGCTCGGTGATCGGCATGAATTCCACGTGCGTGAAACCGAGTTCGCCCAGATAGGCAGGCAGCCATTCCGCCAGTTCGCAGTAAGTGGGCACACGGTCGCCCTGCTCCGCCACTCTCCGCCAGGAGCCCGGATGCAGCTCGTAGATGGACCAGGGGGCATCCAGCGCATTCGCCCGGGCGCGCCGATCCATCCATGCGGCGTCGCCCCACTGGTAATCCAGCTCCCAGACCCGGCAGGCAGTCGCCGGGGGCTTCTCCCAGGCGAACGCGAAGGGGTCCCCCTTGTCCGCGGCGTAGTCCCCAAGCCGGGACACCATGTGGAATTTGTATTGAGATCCCGGCATGAGGTCCGGAACGAAGCCCTCCCAGATCCCGGAATCGTCCTCCCGGATCTGCAGCGGATGGCTCCCGGCACGCCAGTGGTTGAAATCACCGATGACCGAAACCTCACGGGCATTCGGTGCCCACACCCCAAAACTCACACCGGCAATCCCGTCGACCTCCCGAACATGGGCGCCAAGCCTTTCATGGAGCCGGGTGTGCCGCCCCTGCTTGAACAGGTAGACATCGTGCTCGGTCAGCACCGGAAACCCGTGCCTGACCGGTGGAGCATCCTTTGTCATCGGTCGCTCTCCGCATTGCCAGCCTCGAACTGCCCACGCGGGCGTTCCGGCGCCTCGGCGTGGGGTAGCCCCGGGAGATTCTCATCGCCGAGACGCCCCCCGAAACTCGCGGCCGCACCCGCATGGCTCATGAAAACATCCCGGCCTCCATCTCCAGGAACACGGCATTGGCGCTGCGGCGGTGTGTCTCTGCAAAGGCCGGCACGCCTTCGTACTTCGACCAATCCGCCCGGGCATAGGCCTCCTCGAAGGATAGAAACTCCTCCACCGCCGCACCCATGTGCTCTCGGAGATCGCGCAGATATCCACGGGTGAAACTCACCGCGTGTGCAGGTCCTGCATGGAGCAGGCAGAAGGTCTTGTCACCGACCTCGAAGCGGTACTCGTCGTCAAAGAACTCATCGGGATGGACGACACGCGTGTCTTCGTCTACCCAGGGGAACAGCACATCCCGGCGCTGTTGGAGCCGTTGGCGGGCCGTCTCACTGTCCAGATAGCCTTGCGCGCGGCTCTGGGCGATGATCCTGGCGTCGGTGTGATCGGCGAAGGCCTGCAGGCCATAGATATGGTCGGCATGGTAGTGCCCCGCGATCACGTAGCGGATAGGCTCCTCCGTCACTTCATTGGGCGTATGACAGGACACTAGTAGCCACGCTGCAGGAGGTCAAGGCGGAGGTTGTTCGCCTGGCCCCGCCGGCCTTCTGGGAGTCACTGCAGACGCTGGGCGCAAACCCACCGAAGGCCCGTCGATCCAAATACGGGGAATTCGGCAAGGGTTACACGGAACCAACGATCCCGATCGGAGGGCCGAAGGAGTATCAGTTGCATGTGGCGAGAAAGATCTGACACCGCCGTGACCCTGTCCGGAGAGGGGAAACCGGAGATCAAGCCGTGGCAAGCGGGTCAGTGGCCTTGTCATTTCAGATGCTTCTACTGGGGTTGCATTTGCGAGAGACTATCGCCGCTGCGAACGCCCTGAGGTCATGCAACCTGCACTCTCACATCTGACCCGAGGCCGGCCGTCCGTCAGGCACCACAGGGAGAAAAAAGGTGACCGTTGAAATCGCGCTGGTCTTCGCCGTGATTGCCGTAGCGCTCTACCTGTTCGCCAGCGAGAGGCTGCCGCTGGACATCACGGCCTTCCTGATCCTGATCACCCTGATCGCCATTCCGCAGCTATTCCACTCCGAGTGGCTGCTGGATCGGGGGATCGATCTTCAGGCTGCGTTTCCTACCGTCAGCGAGGGGCTGTCCGGGCTCTCGAGCACGGCAACGGTCACGGTGCTCGCGATGTTCATCCTCTCGGCCGGCATCCAGCGCTCAGGACTGATTCACGTGCTCGGCCAGCGCCTGTTCCCGATGGTCGGCGGGTCCGAATTGCGGATGATCCTGATCATTGCGGCGCTGGTGGGCCTGATATCGGGCTTCATCAACAATACCGCCGCTGTCGCGGTGGCCATTCCGCTGATCCTGGACATGGCGCGCCGCCTGAAGATGCAGGCCTCGCGGTTGCTGATGCCGGTCAGCTTCTTCGGCATGCTGGGCGGCACCCTGACCCTGATCGGGACCTCGACCAATATTCTGGCCTCCGCGATCCTGGCGGAGAATGAAGACTTCGGCCGCCAGATCGGGATGTTCGAATTCACTCACCTGGGGCTGATCGTACTGGGCGTCGGCCTCATCTATTTCATTACCATCGGCCGCTGGCTGATGCCGAAAAAGGACCTGGTGCGGTTGGGCGATGACCAGGACCGGTTCATCATCGAGCTCGGGGTGCCGGCAGACAGCCCACTGGTGGATCAGACCCTCGAAGACGAGAAGTTTGCGGTCAAGGCCTCGGTCAAGATCCTGAAGCTGGTACGGGGCGACACCACGCACATCAAGCGCGCCGAAGAGATCCGGCTGCGAGCGGACGACATCATCCAGGTCCATGCCGAACTCAGGCAGGTGATGGACCTGATCAAATCCGACACGGTCGAGGTGCTGTCGGTATCCGGCGAGTCCGGAAAGGTACGGGGTGACGGTCAATTGGTGCGCGTACTGCTCCGGGACCCCGGGATCTTCAAAGGCAAGGAAGTACGGGCCGCCAAATTCTGGGACCGCTACCGAGCGCGCCTCATTGGCCTGGAAAAGAACTCCCTGGAGGCGCGCCGGATCGCGGATGAATCGCTCGATGTCGGCATGATCGCGCTACTGGAGATATCGCGCACGGCGCTAAACCACCTCCGGGAGGTGGAGGACATGATCATTCTGGAAGAAAGCCAGGACGAATTCGATCGCAAGCGCATGTGGATTGCTGGCGGCATCATGGCAGCCGTGGTGCTGGGTGCTGCGCTGACACCACTGCCCATCGTGGTCACTGCGCTGTTGGGCGTGGTGATCATGGTGGCCACCGGCTGCCTGGAAAAAGACGACATGTATACCAGTGTCTCCTGGCCCGTGATCTTCCTGCTCGCCGGCGTCATTCCCCTTGGCATTGCGATGACCAAATCCGGCGGCGCCGACCTGATCGCCGAACTGCTGGCGGGCCACGCGGGGGAGTTGCACCCCATTCTGGTGTTGATGGCCCTCTACCTGGTGACCACGCTGCTGACCGAACTGGTCAGCAACAACGCCTCGGTGGTGATCCTGGTACCGGTAGCCATCTCGCTGGGACACATTCTGCAGATCGACATCTTCGCGCTGGTGCTGGCCGTGATGTTCGCCGCCTCGACCAGCTTCCTGTCACCCATCGGCTACCAGACCAATACCATGATCTTTGGTACGGGCCTGTACAAGTTCACCGACTTCGCCAAGGTGGGAGCGCCGCTGAATCTCCTCCTGATGGTGGTGACCAGCGTCAGTATCTGGTGGTTATGGCTTCTCTAAGGGGACCTCCGGACCCACGCATGCGCCAGCCGGGTCCCTTCGGCAGGAGTCCTTCGCGCGTGTTCCTGCTCGGCCTGCTCGCCCTGTACCTCTTGACCGGCGCCTACCACGTTCACAAGCCGCTTCCAGACGGGCTCGATACGGCCACGCCCTACCGTCAGGCCGACCAGGTGGAGTTTCTTGCCGACACCACCTGGCTCGATGCCCGCGGGAGGCAACATAGCGAGCATGAAATCTTCGATGCAGCCCTGGACATGATCGCGCAGGCAGAATCCCTGATCGTCGCGGATTTCTTTCTGCTGAACCGGTTTGCCGGCAGTGCCGACGCAGGACATCGCCCGCTCTCCGGCGAATTCGTGAAGGGACTGGTGGAGCGCCGCGCAGCGCGTCCCGAGGTGAACGCGCTCCTGATCACCGACCCCTTCAACACCCTTTACGGCGGCGTGATGCAACCGCTGTTCTCCCGCCTCGAAGCCCACGGAATCCCGGTGATCGAGACCGACCTCCGGCGCCTGCGTGATTCCAACCCCGCGTGGTCGGCGGCCTGGCGCATCTGCTGCGAGTGGTTTGGCAACAGCCCGCATGGAGGCTGGTTGCCCAACCCCGTCGGTGAAACGCCCGTGACGCTGCGCACCTACCTTGCCCTGCTGAATTTCAAGGCCAACCATCGCAAGACCCTGGTCACGGATGGGCCGGACGGCTGGATTGGCCTGGTGACATCCGGCAACCCGCACGATGCCAGCAGCCGGCACCACAACATTGCCGTGCGTTTCCAGGGTCCCGCGGCATCCGACCTGCTGCGCACCGAGTTGGTGGTCGCAGCGTTCTCCGGCGGTACCACCATCCCCGTTCCGGATCTCACGCAGCAGAACGGGGGCGTCGGTACGGGAACTGAGATTCGCGTCCTGACGGAGTCACGGATCCGCGATGCCGCGCTGGACATGATCGACGGGGCCGAGGAAGGGGACCGCCTGGACCTGTTGATGTTCTACCTCTCTCACCGGGCAGTGGTGCGGGCCCTGCTCGACGCGTGGCAGCGGGGAGTCGATCTGCGCGTATTGCTGGATCCGAACCGCGACGCCTTCGGGCGCGAAAAGAAAGGCATCCCGAATCGGCAGGTGGCCATGGAACTGCATGCCGCAGGAGTGCCGGTGCGCTGGTGCAACACCTCAGGCGAACAGTGCCACGCGAAGATGCTCCTGGTTCGCGGCCGCGACGGCGATGCCACGCTCCTGGCCGGCTCCGCCAACTTCACCCGCCGCAATCTAGACAACTTCAATCTGGAAACCAACGTGCAGGTACGGGCCGACGACGACGCGCCGGTGATGGCAGATGCGATGGCGTTCTTCGATGCCCGCTGGCATAACGAGCCGGACCGTGTCCACAGCCTCCCCTTCGCCGAATATGCCGACCATTCACGGCTGCGTTACTGGCGCTACCGGTTCATGGAGGCCACCGGCCTTTCCTCATTCTGACGGCGGGCTGCACCCGTGCAGCCGCTCCTGGCCGCCGGCGACCCAAGGGTAGGTTTCGCAAGAGGAGCTTGCTTTCTGGTACACACAATTCTAAATCGGTAGGCTAAATCAGGGGTGGAGCAATCGACTTCCTGGAAAATCCCTTCTCTACCGAGCAGCTCGTCGCGCGCATCGACGAGGCCATCGAATTGAATAGCCGCCTGCGAGCCCGAGTCCAGGCGCAACTTGAGATGGCGGAACGCAGCAAGGACCTGACGCCCCGGGAGCGCGAGGTGCTTCAGCACGTCACCGCTGGGCTCAGCAACAAGGAAATCGCGCGCGAACTGGATATCAGTCCCCGCACTGTGGAGAAATACCGTGGCCGCATGATGGAGAAGATGCAGGCCGATAGCATCGCCGAGCTATGCCAGATGGGCGGGGTGGGCACCGACTCGCGCTTGGGGCTGCGTGGAGACGGATCGGACACCGTCGGGTAACGTTTGGCCATAGCCATCGAGGCGACGGGCGGTGGCGGGGTTGCACAAGGTCCAGGCGCTAATGCGGGCGCAGGGTCGCCTGGTAGCGTTCCAGGAAATACGCGATGGTCTCGGTGCGTATCCTGATGGATCCCGAAGGGCGGTTCTCGTCCAGGTCCTTGAAGCAGAAATACGGTGTCCCGGAACGTTCGATGATCTCCTCCACCACGGAGTAGATCGGGGCATCGTGACCGCACTTGAAGCTCGACAGCTCCAGCGCGATCAGGTTGGGATGGCGGGCGATGAATTTCGCGGCCCAGAGCTTGCGCGAGGTGTGCTCCGAGAAGCTGTGTTTCCAGACATCGTCGATCGCCAGCGGTGATTCGATGTCGCCGGCGCGGACCTCGGCCCCGAAGAGCCGGTCCAGGATGTCTGCGTCCAGGGGCAACGCGTCCTGCCAGAAGATCGGATAGCCGGCGCGCTGCAGTTCCTCGAGGATCCCGTGATTGATGCCCGGGTCGTTGTGATAGGGGCGTCCCAGAACCCCGATGCCAACGCGGCCGTCGCGTTCGAGCGTGTCGAGTTCGGCCCGCTGGCGCGAACGCATCTTGTCGTAGAACCGTGCTAGGGCGCGCAAACCCTGCTCGGCCGCATGCCGGGACTCCTCGAGTCCGAAGCCCAATGCCTCGCCCCAGTCTTCATGCATCTGCCGTGCGCAGAGTTCCGGGTGGTCGAGGCTGACGAAGGTCTTCTTCAACGCGATGCCATGCCTGGCGAACAGGTCTCCCTCGGTGACAAAGGCCGCGTGGGTGGCCTCGGCCGTGGCCACCACCGTCGGGCAGGACTTCGAGGCCTGCACTCCGTGGAGGGTCGTGGGCAAGCCGTCGATCATCGGGAAGAAGATGTGGGTCAGCGCCTCGCGTGCGTGCACGCGCTCCAGCAGATCATGGACGTGGGCGATGCCCAGCTTGCTGGGGAAGCACGGGTCGATGCTGCCGCGGCGAGCCCCCCGGCGGTACAGTTCCTGGTCGGTGTAGGCCGAGAAGACCAACTGGCGGTGGGACAGGCCGAGGGCCATGAAGTACCCAAGGAAGAATGGCGCGCAGGAATAGAGGTTCAGTACCCGCGGCAGCCCGATGCGCACCTGCCGCCGTTTCTCCATGGCGGCATCGCGGCGTGCGCCCCAGCGTCGGCGCAAGGGGCCCAGGATGCCACGGCGCGACGGCTGGCCCTCGGCGACGGGGTCGATGTCCGGGCGCTTGAAGACGGTCCGGGCAGCGATCTCCAGGAAGTTCGGGTTGCGCCGCACCACGTCGTCCAGCCCGGCCTTGATGCGGCGCATCTCGCCCAGATCCTGGACTGCGCCCTTGTCACAATTGGCCACGATCACTCGGCGATGGCCCGGCAAGGGCACGGCCACGGAACCTCCGGACCCTTCCGCCGTGACCTTCTCGGGCATCAACGGGGCGTCGTCAGCGTTGTAGACATCGATGAAGGTGCGCAGGCAGAGGTTCTTGCAGAAGTCGCAGCGCGTCTCCTCGCGACGGATCGTTCGGTGCCGGATCTGGCGGGCCTGGTCAACCCCGATGAAGGAGGTGGGCTGATCGTCGCGCCAAAGGCGCCGGGACTCCAGGGCGCAGCCGATGGCCCCGGATTCCCCGCAGTGGCGATGGACGCGGATGTCGCAGGATCGACCGCTCTTGCGGAATCGGGCGCGCAGGTAGTCCACCTGGCTCTTCACGGCCGCGAGGTTGTTCTGGGTGCCGCCCTGCAGCACGAAGCGGCTCCCGAGTTCGGCCGGATTCGGGATCTGGGCGACGTACAGCCAGATGTTTCTGGGCAGCACGGCGGCGAGGCCCGCTAGGATTTCGCGATGTTCCCAGCCCTTGCGCTGCACGTCCACGATGTCGGATTGCAGGAACACGGCGCAGCCATGATTGAACGTCGGCATCGCCCCCGCGCTCAACGCGATATCAGCGTAGTCCTCCACCGCCACACCGAAGGCCTTGGCGGTCGCCTGCAGAAAATACCCGTTCCCTGCCGAGCACTGCGTGTTGAGCCGGAAGTCGCGCACGCGCCCGTCCTTGAGGAACATCAGCTTGATGTCCTGCCCCCCGACATCGACGATGACGTCGGTTCCGGGATAGAAGTGCTGGCAGGCATGAGCGTGGGCCACCGTCTCCACCAGCGCCGTATCCGCGTGCAGCACGTCGCGAATGATGTCCTTTGCATAGCCGGTGGTCCCGACTCCCAGCACCGTCAGCTGCGCTCCCTGCGCGGTCACGTGGCGCTCCAGTTCATCGAGGATCGCCACGGAGTCCTGGATCGGGTTGTCCTGGGACAGGCGGTAGGCCTTCGCGAGGACCTCCCCCTCCGGACTCAGCAGCACCCCCTTGGTGGAGGTGGAGCCCGCATCGATTCCGATGAAGGCGGGGACGTGATCGCCCGGCCGCAGGGCGACGGGTTGCCAGGGCTCCTGACGGAATTCCTGCAGAAACATCTCGAGTTCTTCCGGGCTGGCCACCAGCCCGCGCGGCACCCCGTCGCCACGGATTTCCTCACGGCTGCGAGCGATATGCGCCTCCAGTCCCGCCCGACCGAGGTAACGGCCGGATCCCCGATCCTCCTCCAGCTCCCGGCGCCCGTGTTCGGCGGCACCCAATGCCGCAAAATACTGCGCATGCCTGGGCACCACGACATGCGCCTCGGCTCCACGCGCCGGATCGGGCAGCGGTACCCCGCGCTCCTGCCACAGTTCACGCAGATTGTGTCGCCAGCACTCCTGCATGCCGCGGATGAAGGTATTCGGGCCACCCAGCAGCAGCACGGTCGGGCGTAGCGTGTGCCCGCGGGTGAGCACGGAGAGGTTCTGCTGGACGATGGACTCGAACAACGAGGCCATCAGGTCTGCAGCATCGACACCCTGCTTCTGCAGGGAATTGATGTCGGTCTCGGCGAAGACACCGCACTTGCCCGCGACGGGATGGATGGTGCGACCGACGTAACCCATGGAGCCCAGGCGCTCCGGCGGGATGCCAAGCTTGCTGCTGATCTTGTCGATCACGGCACCGGTGCCCCCGGCGCACTTGTCGTTCATGGACGGAATCTTCTTCTTGCCGCGTTCCCCCAGGTCCCTGAACACGATGATCTTGGCGTCCTGTCCTCCGAGTTCCACGACGCTCCCGACCTCGGGGTGCAGCGTCTCCACCGCCAGGGAAACCGCATGCACCTCCTGTACGAAGCGACCTCCAAGCTGCCCGGCCAGGAGGCCGCCCCCGGAGCCGGTGACGAAGATCCGGAAGTCCGCGGCCGGATGCCCCGGAAATGCCTTCTCGATGCGGGCCAGGAAGCCAGCCACGGTCTCCGCCTGCCGGGTCTCGTGCCGACGGTAATCCTGCCAAAGCAGTTGGCTGTCCCGCGGATCCATGACCACCGCCTTCACCGTGGTTGAACCCACGTCCAGACCGATGATCAACCCCATCGGGTGTTGCCGGGACTGCACCCCGGGCGCTGTATCGGGCAGCGTACGCATCAGCTGCTGTCCGTGAAGACCCCGGTCTTCCCGGGTTGCCGTTCCTTCCAGGCCGGGTCACGTTCCATCAGGCGGGTCAGGTGACGGATGAAATTCGCTCCGCGCCCGATGACTCCCGGCTCTTCCGGAATCGGATGGAAGGGATTGCGAAACTGCGGATGGCGGGCCACGTAGGCGTGCAGGGCGTCCAGAGTGAGGTTGGAATCATGCACGGCCCGACGAAATTCCTCGCGGGACTGGGTCTTCGCCTCGCTCAGCGACATCTGCACCCGGGAATAGGCATTGAGTTCGCCATCACCGGCGGTTTCGATGGGCAGGAAATTCATCTCGGGATAATGGGACAGAACCGCCGCCTGGGCCCCGTCGGACTGCGTCGATGGCATGCAGCCGAACGGCTTCAGCGACAGGGTCATGTGTGCCTGACGCTTGCTGAAGGCGTGGATGTTCTTGGCGATCTCGAGATAACCCTCGCCGCCCATGATCCGCGCGTGGTAGTACGGGCCGCCGACGCGTTCGAGCTGTAATTGCCCGGTCAGCGGCGGCACCGTGCCACCCAGTGCCGCCCGCAGCCGATCGTATTCCCGATGCATGAGCCACCCCGTCAGCCGGAGGAGTCGATCCTGAAACAGGAACCGGATCCAGGCCCTGAGACGGCATAGGGACCGCGAGGGCCCCGCAGGGGCTTGGTCGACCGCCACCACCCGGCGATCCCTGGCGACCCCGTGCAGGTTATGGCGCATGTAGTCGATCCAGGCGGCGATCGGCTCTACCCTCACCTCCGCACCCTCGGACCCCAGGAACTCGAACATGCGGAAGTTGCCATCGCCTTCCGTCGTCTGCGCCCAGAACTCGCCAGTGATCTTGACCACGGGCTTCGCCCGCAATCGGTCGACCTCCACATCGCGCTCGATGATCGAGCGGCACCGAGACAGCATCCGAACATAATCCGGATCGCGCAACTGGTGCAGCAACTGCGCCAGGTCCTCCGCGGATTTGAGCGGCGTCAAGGGGCGCAGCATGCGGGTCACCCAGCCAGGACGCGTTGCATAGGGCTTGACCCGTAGGGTCGTCTCGCAATGGTTCAGGCACCTCTCAACTGCCGCATCGACAGACTCGGAGTCCAGGGCATAGGGACGAATCTGGTGAAAGACGGCGTTGAGCAGATCAGCGGCGAAGATGGCATTCAGCAGGGCCCGGTATAGCCGGAGGTTGATTTCGAAACCGTCGCCGACCGCGCCCGGGTCGTGTCCATCGCCTCCCGCCTTCTTGTCGAAGGTGATCACCCGGAATCCCTCAAACCCGGCCTTGCAAAGCGCGAGCCGGTACTGCGCCTCGTACATGCCGAACCGGCAGGGTCCGCAGGAGCCGACCGTGACGAAGACGTAGTCGGAGACGATCCGTTCGGGGGAAACCCCCTCTTCGTCCCGCAGGCGCGCGAGATGGTTGATCAATGCCCCGGTGACGAAGTAGACAGGGTTGCACTGGCCCGCCGTGCAATATTCCCTGCCGGTCTGGAAATCGCCCCGGGTGGGCGTCGCGAGGTGGTCGGCGCGGTAGCCGAGACCCTGGAGTGTCGCCTTCAGCAGCCGATCGTGAGCCGTTGACAGACTGCCGAAGATCAGGGTGACATGGCCCCGCTCCGCACGTGCGAAGGGCCGCTCTGCGGGGCGCTTGTAGAATCGGGAAGGATCCGCTTGCGCGAGATCAGCATGAGGGGCGCTCATTGGCATGGCGACCACCTCTGAGAAAACCTCTCTCCGAAGGCCCGGCGCCACTCGATCATTCTCTCAGTCTCCCATGGTTTCGAGGAAGCACGAGATTGACCGCCCGCTTCATCGCGAAGCCGGCGGGAACGGATCCAGTGGCTTGACCCTGGAAACGTCAGTCGAGCACGAAGGTGACCTTCATGTCCACCCGATAACTGGTGACCTTCCCGTTCTCGACCCTGACCTTCTGCTCCTTGACCCAGGCGCCCCGAATGCCGCGAATCGTCTTTGATGCCCTGTCGATGCCCTGCTGGATCGCGTCCTCGAAACTCACGCTGGACTCGGCGGTGATTTCGGAAATCTTTGCAACTGCCATCGTGGTCCTCCTTGGTGGTAAAAATCCTCGCTGGATCACATGCGGAGCAGATGTGCCGCGCAGGGTCTGGCGACCGCACGCGACAACCGGGCTTCCCATGCCATTCCAACTCCCACCAATAAAAATAGAGGAAACCACACCCGATCACCATGTGGGGCGCACACCTAGGTAGCAGTACCCACGTTGCAAGGCTGCACGCAGCCCGCAAAATGGAATCCAGATGCTAGCCAGATGCTAGTATTGGGAACTTGGTTTGCGGGCATTCACATCCGCCGATTGCCCCTCCGATCGCGCCACAAACCTGCCTGGAAACCAGGAGCTCCATGAAACTCTTCGCCTGCCAATCCTGTGGACAAAACCTCTATTTCGAGAACGTGGCCTGCACGCGTTGCGGCCATACCCTGGGCTTTCTTCCAGATCGCATCGAGGTCTCGGCGCTCAAGGCCAGTTGGGACGGATCATGGCGGGCATTGGGATCGCGCCACGACAGCCATCGCTACCGAATGTGCGCGAACTCGACCAACTACGAGGTCTGCAACTGGATGCTGCCGGAGCACGACGCCAACCCTCTGTGTCTTTCCTGCCGCCTGAACAACACCATCCCCGACCTGAACGTCCCGGACAACCTGAGCCTCTGGCAATCCCTCGAGGCCCAGAAACGCCGACTGATCTACAGCCTCATCCGGCTCGGGCTCCCCATTCGGTCGAAACACGAGGATCCCTCGGGGTTGGCCTTCGATTTCCTTGCCGACCCCAAGCCCGCGTTCAATGAGGCCGGGAGGGTTCTCACCGGCCATGCCGAGGGGCTGATCACCATCAACATCGCGGAGGCCGATCCCGCAACGCGCGAGCGCATGCGCCAGAACATGGCCGAGCCCTACCGGACCATCCTGGGGCACTTCCGCCACGAGTCGGGGCATTACTACTGGGACCGCCTGGTCCGGGGCAGCCAATGGATGGACGAGTTCCATCGACTCTTCGGCGACGAGACCCTGGACTACGGACAGGCGCTGGAGTGCCACCATGCCGAGGGCGCTCCAGCAGGCTGGCCGGCGCAGTTCGTGAGCGCCTATGCCAGCAGTCATCCCTGGGAAGACTGGGCCGAGACTTGGGCGCACTACCTGCACATCGTCGACACGCTGGAGACGGCCCAGCAGTTCGGCATCCGGGTACAGCCACGGGCAGCAGGCAGTACCGAATTGAGGACGGGGCAGTTATTCGATCCGCACGCCCAGCGCGATTTCCAACCCATCATTAATCACTGGCTGCCGCTCGCCTTCGCCATGAACAGCCTGAACCGCAGCATGGGGCACGAAGACGCCTACCCCTTCGTGCTTGCGCCGCCTGCCATCGAGAAACTGCGCCTGGTGCACCGCATCGTCAAGGACCCCCGCACTACTGCATGAAGACGTGTCCTTCCTCCTGCTGCAGGCGGATGATCTCGGCATCCGCCATCGGCACCAGATGCACGAAACCGTGAATATCCTCCGGTGCGAATCCTCGTGCATGCGCGGCGGCCTGGCACATCCGGAACTGGATCGGCCCGGCCAGGGTCAGGCTCTGCGCTCGGCGCATCAACTCGCCGTGCTCCCCGTAGTTCTCGATGGCGAAGAAACCGATCTCGTCCCCGTGCAGGACCAGCACGATGGAAGCGTCAAATGGATCGGCATCATAGATGTTGTTGAGGAAGCTGACCCGGTCGAGAATGCGGTCAAACCGCTCGGGGTCGCCCTCGGCAACGTCATACACCACCCTCTGCGGTGCATAGTCGATGACCTCGAGGGCGGCCATGCCCCAAGGTGCCTCTGGTTCGGAAAGCGCCGGTGCCGCCATGAACATCGTAATGCCGAGCACGGCAAGGACTCTCACGATCGTTTTCTGCATGTCGTTCTCCCGAGTTGACCCGCGCGCCGGCGTCTCCCGATGCGGCAAAGGCATGGTTCCGTGCGTTCCGACCACCGACCCGATGATCATGCGCGAACGCATTTTCCAGGACCGACAGTTGGTCGACGTAACCACGCCCGTCGGCATTCCCGACACAAGATTTTCGTTGCCGCACCTATAATCGTATGAGGGAGACTCTGCCGGGGGAGCAGACGCGGGGCATGGCACCCAGGGCACTCCGAGACATGCCCGGGAGCAACGCGACCACCCCTGCTCAAGGCACAACGCACTTCAAGGGGGGAACACATGAATCTTGAGAAGGTGGTCTTCGGCTTCTTCATCATCCTGGCGCTGACGCTGAACTTCGGTTTCTTTCTCGGCGAGATCGACAACCCCGAGCATCACAACGTCTATGAGTTGTTCGCCGCCATCGTCGTGAACCTGATCGCGACGGTCCTCAAGTTCGGCGACCGGACCCAGACCGGGGCCCTGCTGCTGGCCACCTCGCTGGTCGCGGTGCTGCAGCTGTTTGCCGCCGCCGCCGTCTGGGCCTACGCGGTGAACATCAGCGCGACCGGTCTGGACGGCATGATGATGGCGAGCATCGTGTCACTCGCGGGAGGCGCGATGCTGGCGAACGTGATCTCGGTGGTGCTGCTGATCGCCGATACCGTGAACCTGCGCCGCTGAGGGGATCATGGACAAGGTCCTGTTTCTCTTCCTGCGGCGCATGCGCGCGCCGCTACTGGTATTGATGGCGGCCTACAGCATCTCCATCACCGGCCTGGTCCTGATCCCCGGCGTGGACGACCAGGGCGAGGCCTGGCGCATGGATTTCTTCCATGCCTTCTACTTCGTCACCTACACCGCTCCGACGATCGGGTTTGGGGAAATCCCCTACGCCTTCACCGAGGCACAGCGCATGTGGGCCGCGCTGACCATCTACATGTCCGTGATCGCGTGGCTCTATGCGATCGGTCGCATTCTGGGTCTGGTGCAGGACGCGACCTTCAGGCTTGCGGTCAGCCAGCAGGCCTTCGATCGCAGCATCCGCCGCCTGAGTGCGCCATTCTTCATCGTCTGCGGCTACGGCGACACCGGCGATCTGCTCGTTCGCGCCCTGCTCCGCCGGCGCAAGCGGGTGGTGGTGATCGATATCAATCAGGATCGCATCACCGATCTCGCCCTCTCCGACATGGATTACCACGTGCCGGGGCTCTGCGCGGACGCGAGCAGTTCCGCGCGACTCCGGTCGGCCGGCCTGCACAACCCGTTCTGCCAGGGCGTGGTTGCGCTCACCGACAGCGATGACGTGAACCTGAAGATTGCAATCACCGTGAAGCTGCTGAATCCCGAGCTCCCGGTCATCTGTCGCGCCGAAAGCCTCGATACGGAACGGAACATGCAATCCTTCGGCACGGAACACGTCATCAATCCCTTCGAGACCTTTGGCGACCGGCTGGCCCTGGCGCTGCACTCACCCGGGCATCACCTCCTGCACCAGTGGCTCAGCAGCGTCCCCGGCAGCGACCTGCCCATGCCACTCTACCCGCCGCGCGGCCGCTGGATTCTCTGCGGCTACGGCCGCTTCGGCAAGGCGGTGCACCAGGGCCTCCGGCGCGAAGGCGTGACCACCGTGATCATCGAGGAGGACCCCGAGGGGACCGGCTGCAGCAGCGACTGTGTGCGCGGCCGCGGTACCGAGGCCGACACCCTGCAGCAGGCCGGCATCGATGGCGCTGTCGGGATCGTCGCAGGCACCAACCACGACACCAACAACCTCTCGATCCTGATGACAGCACATGAGTTGAATCCGGATCTCTTCGTGGTCGGGCGCCAGAACAAGGACGACAACGGAGCCCTTTTTGCCGCCGGACACGTGGATCTCGTGATGCGCCATAGCGAGATCCTCGCCGAGGCCGTACTCGCGCACCTGACCTCGCCACTGCTGCCCCTGTTTCTGAAACTCGCGCGGGAACGGGATGACGACTGGGCAAACGAACTCGTCAGCCGGATCGGCGCGGTCACGGACGACCGGGTGCCGGAACTGTGGACCGTCCCGCTGACAGCCGACGCAGCACCCGCGCTGCTGCAGCGACTGCGCCACGGCACGCTGTCCCTGGGTCAGTTGCTGGTCGATCCGGGCCGACGGGACCAGCAGATTCCCTGCGTGGCGCTGCTGCTCCAGCGCGGTGACGGGAGCGAGAAGCTGGTCACTCCCGACGACGAGGTGCCGCTGCACCCGGGTGACCGGATCCTGTTCTCGGGCCAGTCATCCGCTGTATCGCGCATCAACCGAGCTCTGCGCAACGCGCACCACCTGGAGTTCCTGATCACTGGGAAGGATCAACCCCAGGGTGCCATCTGGCGGCACATCGCACAGCGGGGGGCCTGACCGGGGCACCAGGCCGGACCGCCGGGGCCCTGGCGCAGGCAAAGAAAGACAGACTCCCGGACCCCGGATATACCCGGAGCCCACGGCCAGATGGTACCGTAGCGCCTTTCCCAGCCACCCAGGAGCACCCGAGATGTCCACGACCCTGATCAGCCTGATGGTCGCCCTGCACGCCGTGTCCGCCGCGATCTGGGTGGGCGGAATGTTCTTCGCCTACATGGCCGTGCGCCCGGCCGCGGCCGCCCTGCTCGCGGTGCCGGAACGCACCACGCTGTGGCAGGACAGCTTTGCACGCTTCTTTCCCTGGGTCTGGGGCATCATCATCGTGCTGCTGGCCACCGGCTTCTGGCTGATCTTCGGGCTCTACGGGGGAATGGGCAACGTGGGTGGGCATGTCCACTGGATGCTGCTCCTCGGCCTGATCATGATGGC
>Ga0209498_1000465_pt1 | contig 24865 bp, 16 predicted proteins | sample WalLakDeSediment_FD_184131 | JGI IMG/M metagenome (GOLD analysis project Ga0209498, IMG submission 184131) | Lake sediment microbial communities from Walker lake, Nevada to study Microbial Dark Matter (Phase II) - Walker Lake 11/02/13 Deep... | ecosystem: Environmental > Aquatic > Freshwater >...
GACCCTCCGACCGGTGGCGGCGAGCACGGGGGCCGCAAGGTCATAGCAGAGGGCCCGCGGCGTTGTGGCGCGGACGTTGAAGACCGGCGTGCCCCCCAGGGCGATCGTGTCGAGCCACTGCCGGGCGACGCGACGGCTGGGCGCGACGAGCCAGGCCGACGCACGCGGCTGCTCGGCCAGGGTCGCGACGACCGACTGCGCGAGTGTGGAGCGGATCGCTCCACCCGGATCCAGCCGCACGGCCCCGCTCGGCCCGGGAACCCGCTCCTCGATCGCCATCCACTCCGTTGGCATCGTTCGATCCTTCGTGTGTGTGTGCTTGATCCCGCCTGGCCTGGTGTCAGCATCACCGCCCGTCCGGGGGGGCCAGGACAGATCCAGTAGTATGCACGGCGGGGTCGGGACGGGGCATCATGCCAGTCTTCAGTCTCTCGCGGCAGAGCTTTTGGGCGTGGTTTTACGGGGCCGTCAGGGAGACCCAGCGGCCGCAAGTCTGGCCCCACGAGGGATAAACCCCCGGGTAAAATCCCGCCTGAGCCTGAACTATTCCCCGGAGCGCCCCCGATGCACGCTTTCTGCCACCTCATCCTCGCCGCCGCCCTCCTCGCCCCCGCGGCAACCGTCTTCGCCGAGGAGGGCTTTGTAGAACTCTTCGATGGAAAGAGCCTCACCGGCTGGAAGGCGAGCGAGAACGACGCCAGCTGGAAGGTGGCTGACGGCACGCTCATCTGCCGCGGGCCGCGGAGCCACCTCTTCTACATGGGTACCGATCCCGCCAAGCCCGCCGAATTCAAAAACTTCCACCTCAAGGCCGAGGTGCTCACCAAGCCCAAGGCCAACTCCGGGATCTACTTCCACACGCGGTATCAGCAGGAAGGCTGGCCGTCGCAGGGGCACGAGGCCCAGGTGAATAACACCTCCGGCGATCCGGTCCGCACCGGCAGCCTCTACAACGTCGTCAAGAACCTCGAGGCCCCGGCCAAAGACAACGAGTGGTTCACCGAGGAGGTGATCGTGGAGGGCAACCGGATCGTGATCAAGGTGAACGGCAAGACGATCGTGGACCACGTCGAAGACACTGCCGCCGTCAAGGACGGCCGCAAGCTCTCTTCGGGCACCTTCGCCCTCCAGGCCCACGACCCCGGCAGCGAGGCCCACTACCGCAGCATCCGCGTCAAGCGGTTGCCCGAGTGAGAGTACGCGAGGGCATGAGGTATTGTCGGGTGGGTGATGGGTGGGTGATGGGTGGGTGATGGGTGGGTGATGGGTGGGTGATGGGTGGGTGATGGGTGGGTGATGGGTGGGGTGGCTTTCATTCCCGCCGTCCCCGGGCTTGCGCCCGGGGACGGTCTGTCGGGTGGGAGCAGAGACACGTGGACAAAGCGGTCGCCGACACCGAACGAGAAGCGAGGCAGAGCAGGGGCCGGCATGGAGCGGTGTTTCCGAGGCGCGACGCTGACGACGCGGCGGGTGGTATCCTGACCCAGGATTATTATGGCCGCAACCATCCCCAGCCGTGCCGTCACGATCGCCGCGGTGGCTTTCTATCCGCTGGCGGTGCTGCTCGGCTGGATCGTCGTCGTCAACGCCAACGAGCGATCGGCGGCCATGGGCCATGCAGCCCGGCTGCAGATGATCGGTAGCAAGGCCTCGTACGCCGGCAACACCGTGCTCGAGACGATCACCTTCGGCTGGTATGACGCCGCCTCGCGAACTGCGGCCGACTACGAGGGGGCCTTGGAGATCGCCGCCGCCTGCGGCCGCCGGAGCACGCTCGCCGCCTGCGGCCTGGCCCTCCTCATGACGGCGTTTTGCCTCCTCGCCCACATGGCCGGCCTGGCGGGGACTGCCGCGGCCGCCCGCCGCACGGCCCGCCATCTCTGCCTGGCCTCGCTCGTGCTCTTTGTGGTGGGCGTGTCGGCGACGGCCCTGAGCCTCGTGGCATCAAAGGATGTGCCGGGCATCGGCACCGTCGTCTTCAACTACGAGTCGAAGAGCATTCTCTCGACGATTGCCGACCTGCTCGCCTCGCACGATGCCGTTCTCGGTGGGCTGGTGCTCTTCTTCTCGGTGCTTGTGCCGCTGGCCAAGGCAGGGCTCGTGCTGTTCGCGACAACCGCCTACGGTGCGGCCCGCGACGGCGCCGTGCGATTCGTGCACACCGTGGGACGGTGGTCGATGGCCGACGTGTTCGTGGTGGCGGTGCTCCTGGCGATGCTGGCCCTCGGCCGGGACCCGGCCACGCGGGCCACGGCCGGCCCCGGCCTCTACGCCTTCGCCGGCTCGTGCCTCTGCTCGCTCTGGGCGGCCGCCTGGTTGCCGAGCGGGGGCTGGCACCGCTGAAGCGTGCCGGCTCAGACCCCATACAAGCCCCGGGCGCGAGCCTGGGGACTGCGGGAATGAAGGCCACCCCACGTGCCATCCCTGACCCATACAAGCCCCGGGCGCGAGCCCGGGGACTGCGGGAATGAAGGCCACCCCACGTGCCAACCCCGCCCATGACAGCCCGGATCGAGTCGATCAGATCCGCACGACGCCGACTTCGGGGTCGGCGACCACCCGCGTGGAGCCGTCAAAGCCGCCGTGGGTCTCCCGGTCAGATTCGGGGGAGCATCAGGTCGGCCTCGTGGAGAATCACCACGCTCTCACCGCGATTGGCCAACCGCTCGATCACGGCCGCGTCGGCCGCATGGCCAAACCCCAGATCCTCGACTTCCTCCTCCTCAAGCTTAGAGAGCAGTACGAGCCGCCGCTCGCCAAGAGAACGCTTGAGCAGCTTGGCGTCGAGGGCATCGGCGATGAGCACCGGATCGCCCGAGGCGGCCGCCTCGCGGAGCAGCGGCTCAAGCGGCGTGCCCTGACGCCAGCGGGACATGACGGGCCCCGGCCGGTCGGCGAGATCGCCCACGACGCAGATGGTCGCGTCGGGGAGCGTCACCCGGGCGGCCGCCGCAACACCGCGGACAACGGCATGGAAGCTCGGCCGAGCGGCAGCGAGCGTGGCGACGGCGACGTCGGCCGGCTCCGCTACCTGCGGCCGCCAGCTCTCGGCCTGGTCGCGGGCATGGCGGGCCGCCTCCTCCGGCAGGCCGAAGCAGGCGGCGTGGAGTGAGCCCGCGCGGCCGGGCACGAGCCGCAGGCTGGCGATGAGGCCGAGCTGCCAGGTGATGTCGTGGAGTTCGCTTCGCCAGTCGACGAGCGCCTTGCGGCCTTGGCGGAGGATGTCTCGCATGAGCGATTCCCGATTCTCGCGGCGGCCAAAGGCGGGCCAGATCTCCCCTGCAAGCGACCGGCCCACGAGCGCGGCGTCCCAGCCGAAGCCGCCGACCGACACGACCACGTCGGCATCGACGAGCGCCCGGGCCAGATAGAGGGGTCGGGCCTCGGCATCGGCGGCCAGGTAGGCCATGGCCGACTCGACCGACGAGTCGAAGCACGAGCCGGTTATCTCCGCGGCCAAACCAGCAGCTGAGCCACCGATCGGATCGGCGCACAAAACCGTGATCTCGTCGGCCGCGACCCCGGCCTGCTGGAGACAGGCCGCGACCGCCCGGTGGACGGCAGCTGGCTGGGGGATGTCTGCCGCGATCGCGATCGTGACCCGGTCGCCGGGCACGACATGAGCCGCCAGCGGAGGCCCGTGGCCCGGGGAGGTGAGCGTCTGGGCGATAAGATCCGTGGCCGACTCACCCGTCGCGCCCGTGGGACCGAAGCATTCCGTGAGGATCGAGCCCTCGGCGAGATCGATCGCGAGGGTGTCGTCGGCGAAGCCGAGGGAAATGACAGGCACGATTGAGCAGCTGGCGACGGGGGCAGGGGGTGGAGAACGAGACCGCTATTCTAACGAGTTGCCGGCTGACCGCGGCCGCAGGGTTTACCGGACCGGTCTAGGCCGAACGGACGGCACGGTCGGTGAATCCCGGGGCACAGCCATGTCGAAGAACCCCAAGGTTACGAGCGGCGTGCTGCCGCATGTTTACCCGGAGTGCGAATCCCGTGCGACTTGGTTCTGTCATCATCGCTGCCACGATCGTGGCCGTCGTCCCGTCGATCCTCGAGATCCGGACCGCGGCCGCCCAGGAGACGATCGTCATGGAGGGGGCGGCGATGCCCGGCATGAACGGGTCTGGCGGGTTCGACGAGCGGGACGCCCGGAGGCCGCCGTGGCATGGAAGCGTGGCCGGGGAGGCATGCGGCTGTCGGCCGGTCTGCAAGCCCCACGGGAAATTCCACGCCGATGCCTGCGGCCAGCTGCAGGCGAAGCACCAGCTCCACCCTGGTGTCTCGCTGCCGCCCTGCTTTCCGCGGCTGTACGGCTGGCGGGCCGACGGACGGATGCCGTCACCGCCGCCGCCGAAAATGCCCCGGTGCCATCAGTGCGGAGCGGAGATCGCGGGAGGGCTCTGACGCCACTGGCTCGCCCCCCTGCGACTCGCCCCGCCAACCATGCCGCCCCGGATGCACGCGGAGTGTGATTTCCGGTCCGGGGTCACGTGAACCGCGCCAGCACGATCATTGCCGTTGTGATCACGGCGATGCCGGCCACATCAAGGGCCACTCCCGCAGCCATCATGCTCCGGAGTGGGATCCGGCCCGAACCGTAAACGATCGCGTTGCAGGGGGTGCTCACCGGCATCATGAAGCCAAGGCTCGCCCCGAACGTGGCCGCAAGCGCTGCCGGCAGCGGCTCGCCACCGGTGGCCGTCCCCAGGGCGATCGCGACCGGGACCACGATATTGGCACTGGCGGTGTTGCTTGTGAACTCGCTTGTGAGCACCGCAACCGCCGTGGCCAACAGGATCAGAACGACGGCTCCCCATTCCCCGCCGGGCACGAGCACCTGGATCGACTCGCCGATGGCCCGCGCCAGGCCCGTCGAGAAGCAGAGCGATCCCAAGGCCATGCCGCCGCCGTAGAGCAATACGATCCCCCAGTCGATCCGAGCCTCCGTCCACTCAAGCACCGCCCGCCGACGCCCCGGCTCCCCCCGGGGGAGCAGAAACAGGAGGATGCCTCCAATCAACGCGGCCACGCCCTCGGGCAGCCGGGCCCGCAGCAGCTGTGACACGGGATGATCCGATCCCAACACGGTAAGCACCACACCGGGCGTGACCCAGAGCAGCACGGTGATCGCAAAGGCGGTGGCCACCGATCGCTGCGCCACGGTCCAGGGGCCGAGCCGAGCCCGCTCATCGGCCACGAACCGGCCCACGCCCTCCAGCCGATCAACCCCCGCCGGAAACATCCGCCCCAGCACGAAGACCATGAAGCTGGTGAGCACCGCCACGATCGGCACGCCGATCCCGCACCAGCCGGGAAACGAGATGTCGACGCCGAGCTGCGAGCGGATAAAGCCCAGGCCGATGAGGTTGGGGGGCGTGCCGATCGGCGTGGCGAGGCCGCCGAGCGACGAGGCAAAGGCCACGCAGAGGAACAGGCCGGTGGCGTAGGCAGGCGATGGCGGCCGCCCGGACCTGGCCGCGGCCTCCTCGACCGCCGCCACGATCCCCGCCACGATCGAAAGCATCATCGCGGCGGTGCAGGTGTTGGAGATGAAGCCGCTCGCCACGGCGCAGACCACCGCCACGGCCGCGAGGATTCGCCCCGGCCGCTCCCCCACCCAGGGCACGGCGAGAACGGCGAAGGCCAGCCGCTTGTCGAGTCCGTGCAGCCGGATCGCCTCGGCCAGGAGAAACGAGCCAATGAAGAGAAAGATGAGCGGGTCGGCAAAGGGAGCGAACACCTCAGCCGCCGGGGCAACGCCGGCCAGCACGCAGGCCACCGCCCCCAGGAGCGCCGTCACCGCCAGCGGCAGGGCCTCGGTGATCCAGAGGACCACCACAGCTACCACGATCACCGCCAGTGCCTCGGCCTGAGGAGAGAGGTTCATTGCCAAAGCCTACCCGCGGCCGAAACCGGCAGGCAGGTTTTAAGCCTACCCCACCCCCCTAGTCCTTGAGTGCCGCCTGGGCTGCCGCCAGCCGGGCCACCGGGAGGCGGAACGGCGAGCAGCTTACGTAGTCGAGGCCCAGCCGGTGGCAGAAGATCACCGAATGGGGATCGCCGCCATGCTCGCCGCAGATTCCGAGCTTGATGTCGGGGCGGGTCTTCTTCCCCCGCTCGACGGCGATCTTCATCAGTTGCCCCACGCCGCTGACGTCGATCGAGGCGAACGGGTTCGCCTTGAAGATTCCCTCGTCGGTGTATTTCTGCAGGAACGAGCCCATGTCGTCGCGGCTCGTTCCGAGGCAGGTCTGGGTGAGGTCGTTGGTGCCAAACGAAAAGAACTCGGCCGTTTCGGCGATCTCGTCGGCCGTGAGCGCTCCGCGCGGGATCTCGATCATCGTGCCCACGAGATACTTGATCTTCTGGCCCGTTTCCTTCTGCACCTGCTCCGCGACCCGATGGACGATCTCGACCTGGTGGTCGAGTTCCTTCCGGAAGCCGACGAGCGGGATCATGATCTCAGGCCGCACGCGGATGCCGTCTTTCTGCACCTTGGCGGCCGCCTCGAACACGGCCCGAGCCTGCATTTCGGAGATCTCGGGATAGCTGATCCCGAGGCGGCAGCCGCGGTGGCCGAGCATCGGGTTGAACTCGTGGAGGGCCGCCACGCGGGCCTTCACCCTGTCCGGGGCGAGCCCCAGCTTGCGGGCCAGGTCGGCCTGGGCCTTCTCCTCGTGGGGCACAAACTCGTGGAGCGGCGGGTCGAGGAACCGGATCGTGGCCGGCCGGCCGTCGAGGGCGCGGAAGATGCCCTCGAAGTCTTCCCGCTGGTAGGGCAGGAGCTTGGCGAGCGCCTCGCGCCGCGACTCCTCAGACTCGGCGAGGATCATCTCCCGCATCGCGTCGATGCGGTCGCCCTCAAAGAACATGTGCTCGGTCCGTGTCAGACCGATGCCCTCGGCCCCAAAGGCGATCGCGTGGCGAACCTGTTCGGGGGTGTCGGCGTTGGTCCGCAGCCCGAGCTGGCGATACTTGTCGGCGAGCTTCATGATGAAGTCGTAATACTGGAACACCTGCGAGTGTTCCGGCTTCATCGTGCGGGCGACAAGCACCTGTTTCAGTTCGCTGTCGGCGGTCTTGATCCCGCCGGCGAAGACCTCGCCGGTGGAGCCGTTGATCGAGATCGCGTCTCCCTCCTTGAGCGTGTGGCCGCCGCATGTGAGCGTGCCCTTGGCGTAGTCGATCTGGATCTCGCCCGCACCCGCCACGCAGACCTTGCCCATCTGCCGGGCTACGAGGGCTGCATGGCTCGAAACGCCGCCGCGGCTCGTGAGGATGCCCTCGGCGGCGATCATGCCGCGGAGGTCCTCGGGGCTCGTTTCAACGCGGGCGAGCACCACCTGCTTGCCCTTGTTTGCGAGCTCCTCCGCCTTGGACGCCGTAAACACAAGCTCGCCAGTGGCGGCGCCGGGGCCGGCCGGCAGGCCGGCGGTGAGAAGGCGGCCCTCCTTCTTGGCAGACGCATAGGCGGCCTGGTCGAAGATCGGGGCGAGCAGCTGCGAGAGGGCGTCGGGGTCTGCCGAGAGGATCGCATGCCGCGGGGTCATCAGCTTCTGCTTGACCATGTCGTGGGCAATCTTCACGTAGGCCAGCGCCGTCCGCTTGCCGTTCCGTGTCTGCAGCATGTAGAGCTTCTTCTTCTCGACGGTGAACTCGAAGTCCTGGACGTCGCCAAACTTCTTCTCGAGCGTCTGCCGCACCTTCTCGAGCTGCTTGTAGGTGCCGGCAAACATCGCGTCATGTTTCATTTCGGCGACGGGCAGCGGCGTCCGCACGCCAGCCACCACGTCCTCGCCCTGGGCGTTGATGAGATATTCCCCGTAGAAGATATCCTCGCCCGTGGCCGGGTCGCGGGTGAAGGCCACGCCGGTCGCGCAGTCGTCTCCCATGTTGCCGAACACCATGCTCTGAACGTTGACCGCTGTGCCCCACTCGTCGGGGATCTTGTACTTGCGGCGGTAAAGGATGGCCCGCTCGTTCATCCAGCTGCCGAACACAGACGCCACGGCCCCGATCAGCTGGGCGAAGGGATCCTGAGGGAAGCTCTTGCCCGTCCGCTCCTTGATCAGCCGGAGGAAGCGGGAGATGAGCTCGCGGAGCTGCGACTCGGTCAGGTCGGTGTCGTTGACGATGCCGAGCTGGTGCTTGAGGCCGTACATCAACTCATCGAACGGCTCGTGCTCGTTCTCGTGCCTCTTCTGCACCCCCATCACCACGTCGCCATACATCTGGATGAAGCGGCGATAGGAGTCGTAGGCGAAGCGGGGATTGCCGGTGGCCTCGGCGAGCCCCTTCACGGTCTCGTCGTTGAGCCCGAGGTTCAGGATCGTGTCCATCATGCCCGGCATGCTGTCGCGGGCCCCCGAGCGGACGCTCACAAGCAGCGAGTTTTTCGGATCGCCGAACTTCTTCCCCGTTTCCTTCTCGATGAGCTTCATGGCGGCATGGATCGCCTCCTCGAGCCCTTTGGGAAACTTTTTACCGTGCTTGTAGTAGTCGATGCAGACGGCCGTTGTGATCGTGAAGCCCGGAGGCACCGGGAGGCCGATCTTCGTCATCTGGGCGAGGTTTGCCCCCTTGCCGCCGAGCAGCGACTTCATCGTCCCATCGCCATCACACTTCTTCTCGCCGAAGGAGTAGACGAGCTTGCCTCCGCGGCTGCCCTGGGCGTCTTTCGAGGCGGGTTTGCGGGTGGAAGACTTTTTGCGGGTGGAGCTAGCCATGGACGGGGTTACGACCTTTCGCTGGCGGTAGAGGAGCACGGTCGCCTGACGGCGAGGGAGTCTGGGCAAAACCGACGCGAATCTACGTTCGTGGCGGGGTGGCGTCAACGAGCGACCCGCACCGCGGCCCTGGCCGTGAGACGGGGCTATACTTCATGGCAATTGGAGTCGTCGTGAGGTTTCCGCGCTGGTTGAGCCAGGAACCAGGCAGCCCCCGCAGGCGTTCACCATAGACGCGTGGACATTCCGAATGGATCCGCTTTCACGAATACACGGTGATGTCGGGATGAGAGCCAGGGTGTGCGTCCTTGCCGCGGTGTTCGTCATCGCTCCCCTGGCGACCGCGGCAGCCGCCCCTGATTTTAACCGCGACATCCGCCCGATCCTGTCGCGGAACTGCTTCGCCTGCCACGGCCCCGATGAGCATGACCGCCAGGGAGGCTTGCGGCTCGACGACCGCGCGGCCGCCACGAGCGAACTCGATAGCGGGGAGACCGCGATCGTGCCCGGCAGGCTCACCGGGAGCGAACTGGTCGCCCGGATCCACTCGACCGACCCCGACCTCGTGATGCCGCCGCCGGAGAGCAACCACGTGCTCACGGCTGCTCAGAAGGACCTGCTCGAGCAGTGGATCGAGGCCGGCGCTCCGTACGCCCCGCACTGGGCGTATCTGGCCCCCGCGCGGCATCCCGATCCGGCAGTGAAAGACGCCGCCTGGTCTGACAGCTGGATCGACCGCTTCGTGATTGCTCGGCTCGAGGCCGAAGGGCTCGGCCCCGCCCCCGATGCCGACGCCATCACGCTCCTGCGCCGCGTCAGCTTCGATCTCACGGGTCTGCCCCCCACGCCTGCCGAGGTCGATGCCTATCTCGCCGACACTCGGCCAAACGCCTATGAGGAATTGGTTGACCGCCTGCTTGCCTCGCCGCGACATGCCGAACGGCTGGCGGCCTGGTGGCTCGATCTCGTGCGATACGCTGACACCGTGGGCTACCACGGCGACCAGACCCACGCCGCGTCGCCCTACCGCGACTGGGTGATCGCGGCCTTCCTGGCGAATGTGCCCTTCGACCGGTTCACCCTGCTCCAGTTGGCCGGCGATCTCATCCCGCCCGAGTCTGGCGAGCATCCCGACGACCGCATCTTGGCAAGCGCCTACAACCGCCTCCTCCAGACAACACACGAGGGGGGGCTCCAGGTCAAGGAATACCGGGCGATCTACCAGGCCGACCGGATCCGAAATGTCTCGGGAGCCTGGCTGGGGGCAACGGTTGGCTGCGCCCAGTGCCACGACCATAAATACGACCCCTACACCGCCCGCGACTTCCACGCGTTGGGCGCCTTCTTCGCCGACGTCGACGACGAAAAGCACATGGGTAAGGCCGGCTTCGGCGGCGCGCCCAACGCTCTGCCCACAACGCGGCTGCCTGAGCGGCCGATGGTGGGCCCCTTCGACCGCGAGCGGGCCGCGGCCCTCGACGCCGAGATCCTCTCGCTCCGGGCAAACCTGCCGCCGGCTCCCGCCCCGCCGCTGGCTCCCGCCCCGCCTCCGGAGCCGGAGCCGGAGCCGGAGCCAGCCGAGATCGTCGCCGCGCGGCAACAGCTCGCGAAGCTTGAGGCCGAGCGGAAGAACCTGGCGCGGTCGCTGATGGTGACAGAGGCACTCAAGGAGCCCCGGACCGTCCGCATCCTGCCACGGGGCGACTGGATGAATGAGTCGGGCGAGATCGTGGAACCGGCGATCCCCGCCTTCATGGGCACGCTTGCAACCGACGGCCGGGCCACGCGGGCCGACCTTGCCCGCTGGCTCGTCACACCAGTGGCCGAGGGGGGCATGGGCGAACTCACAGCGCGGGTCGTGGCCAACCGGTTGTGGGCGGTGTTCTTTGGCGCGGGCCTGTGTCGCAGCGCCGACGACTTCGGCGGCCAGGGGGAGCCCCCCGACCACCTCGAGTTGCTCGACCGGCTGGCCCTCGAGTTCGCCGCCGGCTGGGATGTTCGGCGGCTGATTCGCACGATCGTGACGAGCCGCGCCTACCGGCAGTCGTCTGACGCCGCCGAGGAACTGCTGGCCCGTGATCCCGACAACCGGCTGCTCGCCCGCCAGGGCCGCTGGCGGTATCCCGCCGAAGGGGTTCGCGACGCGATCCTCCTCACGAGCGGCCTGCTCGTGGAAGAGCTCGGAGGGCCGAGCGTGCATCCCTATCAGCCGGCCGGCTACTACCGGCACTTGAACTTCCCGCAGCGGGAATATCAGTCCGACACCGACCAGCGGCAGTGGCGGCGGGGGCTCTACGTTCACTGGCAGCGGATGTTTCTCCATCCCCAACTGCTTGCTTTCGACGCGCCCACCCGCGAGGAGTGCACGGCCACGCGGATGCGATCGAACACACCCAAGGCGGCGCTTGTGCTCCTGAACGACCCCACGTTTGTGGAGGCGGCCCGGACGCTCGCCGAGCGAGTGCTCAAGGAGACGGGCGACGATGCGGCCCGGATCGATGCCCTCTGGCGACACGCCCTCTCGCGACGACCCGACAGCGACGAGCGGCGGCTCGTGACGGAACTCCTCGCCCGCCGCCGCGCCGAGTTTGCCGCCGACCATGCCGCCGCCCGCGACCTCTTGGCCGTGGGCCTCGCTCCCCGCGACCAGTCGCTCGACGACGCTGAACTCGCTGCCTGGACGGCCACTGCCCGCGCCGTGCTCAATCTCCACGAAGCAATCGCGAGGTATTGAGCGTGATGCGACGGAGTTGGGAATCACGGCAACGGTTCGGGTGTGGCAGGCGAGTCCCCGGGCTTGCGCCCGGGGCTTGTATGCGAAAAAGAGTCCCCGGGCTCGCGCCCGGGGCTTGTATTCAAAAACGGGGACAGTCCCCTGCTTGACGTCCCGAGGTGACCCATGCACGACCTGAATCCACTTCATCGCCGCATGTTTCTGGCCCGCTCAGGGCTGTCGCTCGGCGGTGCCGCGCTCAGCACGCTCCTGACCCGTGACAGCCTGGCGGCGGCCATCGCCCCGGTTGGCCAGGCGGCCACAGAAACCGGCGCGGTCTGGCCCCTCCACCATCCGCCCCGGGCCAAGTCGGTGATCTTCCTCTGCCTGGCCGGTGGCCCGAGCCACCTCGAGAGCTTCGACCACAAACCGCTGTTGGCGAAGCTCGACGGCGAGGAGATGCCGGCGAGCGTGACCGCCGGCCAGCCGATCGCCCAGCTGCAGGGCCAGAAGCTCATCGTGCTTGGGCCGCGGAAGCCGTTCCGCCGCCACGGCGAATGCGGAGCCGAGGTGAGCGACTATTTTCCGCTGCTCGGCGGCCTGGCCGACAAGGCCGCGATCGTGCGGAGCATGGTTACCGAGCAGATCAACCACGATCCGGCCCACACATTCATGAACTGTGGCACGCCCCTCTCCGGGCGGCCGAGCATGGGCGCCTGGGTTACCTACGGCCTGGGCAGCGAGGCCGACGATCTCCCCGGATTTGTGGTGATGACGAGCAAGATGGGGAGAAACCCGCAGCCGATCGCCGCCAGGCAGTGGCACTCGGGCTTCCTGCCAGGGCAGTTCCAGGGCGTTGAGTTTTCCACAAGCGGAGCTCCCGTCCACTACGTTGCCAACCCGCCGGGCGTCTCGTCGGCCCACCAGCGGGACCTGATCGACACCGTCACGGCCCTCGAGCGGCACCGCCTCAGCCGGCTGGCCGATCCCGAGATCACTACCCGGATCAGCCAGTACGAGCTCGCCTTCCGAATGCAGTCGAGCGTGCCGGCGCTGGCAGACCTTGCCGACGAGACCCCCGAGACGCTCGCTCTCTACGGGGCCGAGCCGGGCAAGGCGACGGTGGGCACCAATTGCCTCATGGCCCGGCGGCTCGTGGAGCGGGGGGTGCGATTCGTGCATCTCTACCACAGCGACTGGGATCACCACAGCGGCATCGAGGGCTTCATGGATCAGATCTGCCCGCCCACCGACCGGGCGGCCGCCGGGCTGCTGATCGACCTCGAGCGGCGGGGGCTCTTGGACGAGACGCTCGTGGTGATCGGCGGAGAGTTCGGCCGCACGCCGATGGGCCAAGGCAAAGACCAGGGCATCGGCCGCGACCACCACATCAAGGGCTTCAGCATGATGCTTGCCGGCGGCGGCATCCGCGGGGGCATCACGCACGGGGCGACCGACGAGTTCGGCTACCACGCCGTCCAGGATGTGGTGCATGTCCGCGACCTGCACGCCACGATGCTCCACCTCCTGGGCATCGACCACGCCCGGTTCACAGTCGAGTATCAGGGGCTCGACTCCAAGCTCACCGGCGTCGAACCGGCGAAGCCGGTGAGGGCGATCCTGGCCTGAGCGGCTGCGGGCCAACCGCCTCCCCGCGGCTCACGCCTCGGGCTCCCAGTCCAGATGCCCCGCCACGTGGTCCTACTCGGCAGCGACGGCCTCGAGGACGTATGCCGGCATCGGCGTGCCATCGTCGGCGAGCTTGCCGGCTGCCCAGAGGATGCCGCGGGTCACCAGATCGAGGTAGCGGCCATCGGCCACGGTCTCGTTGTTGTGGCCGAGCGATGTGCTGAAGATCCGCGTCTTCTTCGGCCCAAACTCGTTGGTCCAGGCCACGACCGCCTCGGCCACGATGGGCTTGGCATCGGGCTGGTCCTGCTTTGCCGGCCTGGTCTGCCGGCCGGTGGCCAGCGGGCGGGCGGTCGAGAGCACCTGAACGTTGTTGTAAAGCTCCTCGTTGATCGTGGTCCAGTTGCCGAGGCCCTTCGTGACCGGGTGGTCGCGGTCGTAGACAATCTCGATCGGAAATTGGGGTCCGTGGCCGGTCGACTGCAGGCCGACCATCTCGAACCAGCCCGCGTTGTCGGCGCCGGCCGCCACGGCCGTGCGAAACTCGCCCCACCGATAGGAGTGCATCGCGCAGTGGATATTCACTGCGGGCACGCCGTCACGGTGGGCCTTGAGGATCCGGGCCACGTACGGTCCGTCGGTGACGTCGGCTGAGCACTCGTCGTGGATCACGACGTCGTAGCCGGTGGCCCAGTCATCCTTCTCGTAGATCTCGAACCGGGCCTTGGTCGACTTGTCGGGGTTGTAGGCCACGGTTACTTCCGCCCGCACCCGCTCCTCGATCCCCGCCTTGAGAATCTTCGTCTGCGTGGCGTAGTCGTGGCAGCAGCCGCCTGCGACCAGGAGCACCTCGAGCGGTTCGGCGGCCGGTGCCACCGCCGCGGCACCCAGGGCGATCACGAGCATAAGACGGGTAGTGGCTGGCATGCTGAACCTCCTTTGGTGGAACCCGAAGGGTATCATCTTGGCCGGGGAGATTCCCGCTGGGCACCCCCAGCTGCCCGCACGCGGGGCCGCAGACGATGCATAGAAGCCCCGGGCGCGAGCCCGGGGACGGAAACGCATATCCATGGAAAGCGAGCCAGGACCAAAAAACCGGGCGTTCCTTGTTCTGGACTCAGTCAAGCTCGAGTTTCGCAAGCATCGCATCGAGGGCCTGGCGGGCCTCCTGTTCCTGCCGCTGGACGTCGGCGATCTCCTTGCGGAGCGACTCGACCCGGTCCTCCTGCTGGGTAAATTTCTGCACGTAGCGGGTGTAGAGGTCGCCGCCGCGGTCGAGCTGGGCCATGTTCTGCCGGATCCGCTCCTGTTCCTGGCCCACGACTTGGATCTCCTGTTCCCGCGTGGCCCGCTCCTGGGCAAGCCGCTCGATCTCCCGCTTCCGCTCGATCACGTCGGCGAGGGCCTGCCGCACCGCCGGGCTCGTGGCCTTGGCACTTGAGTAAAAGAGGATCTGGCCGTCGTCGATGTTTGTGAGCACCAGTCGCTGGGCGACGAGCTGCTCCTCGGCCACGGCCAGCGTGGCGGGCTTGCCCGGTTCGGCCTCGACGGCGAACCGGTAGCGGTCGCGGGTCTTCTCGGCGGCCTCCTTCGGCTCAACAAGCGTCCAGCCGGCTTCGAGTGGATGCTCGATCAAGAGCCGCACCGCCTCGGCTCCCGAGTTCTTGATCTCGAACACCTTGCGTCGGGCCAGCCGCCGCGAGGCGATGAGCGTGCCCTTGGCAATCTTCACGCTCACGATCTCATCCGGCTTCGGCTCCATCCGCGGGGCCACCTCCACGTCGAGGGCCACGGCGTAGGTCAGCAGCCGGCTCGACCCCGCCGGCAGGTCCTCGATGCGGGCGTCGCCAGCGTAGGCCCCGGCGGCGTAGACCGTGATCGGTCCTTGCATCAGGTCGAGCTTCGTAGTGTTGTTGAGCCGCACGCCGGAGAGCGGGTGTTTGCCGAGTACCCGGTCGTCGTAGATCGCGACCTTCTCGGCCTCGACATCTTCAGCCACGATCGGCAGCATCGCCGACCGCTGGCGGGGGATCGACACCGGTGTCGCGATTTCGTACCGGAACAGGTCGCCGAGCGATTCCCCGGCGGCCACGCTCCTGATCGCGGCCGCGCCTTCGCCAGACATCTCCTGCGGGACAGCCTCCCCGAGCATGCTGGCGTCGGCGGTCATTGGTCGGGCTGCGGCGGGGGGAGCCAGGGCCCTCTTCCGCTCTCCCCCGATGGCGAGGCTGCTCCGGGCGGCAGCGGCCGCGAACTCCCGCTCTGCCGCCTCCATGCCCTGACCGTAGATCTGCGGCCCGAGGGAGGCGAAGAGTTCCGGCTGCACCACCGGGCGGGGCACGTAGAGCGGCTGGTAGAGGTCCATCACGAACGAGATCGGCCGGCCGCTGACCAGCGCCATGCGAACGGCTTTCCAGTCGCGGTCGGTCGTGTTCTCGACAATCGCCCAGCCCTGGAGGAGCGCCTTGCCGGCGTTGCCGAGCACGAGCCGGTAGCTCGTCTTCCACACCGGCGCCTCCTGCACATAGCCCACCCGCACGGCCCGCTCCCCAGCGCCCGTGAACGAGAGCGAGACGGCCTTCGTGTCGTTGTCGTGGCCGAGCGCGAGCACGGCGAGCGCCTGCTCGAGCTCCTGCTGGAGCTTTGCGTCGAGCAGGCGGATCCGCGTGATCCCGTCGAGCGGCAGCGTCCGCAGCCCCTCGGGCGTGAGAATCGTGATGAACTCCTTCTCGACCGAGCGGTCGTCGCCGACCGGCACCGCCCGCTTCTCGACGCCCACGATCGTGCCGGTTGCCGGCGTCGCCGCCTCCACCTCGATCCGCGCGCCCCGCAGACGGCCAAGGATCCGGCCGATCGAAGGATCGTCGGTGAGATCCACGGCGAAGGTGCCGAGTGTCTTCGTTATCGGGTCACGGGAGGCGTAGCTCACCGCCGGCACGGTGCCGCCGCCGAGATCCTCAACGATCATGCTCTTGAGCAGGTCGTTGACGGTGGCGGCCTTGAAGCTCATCTCGACGGTGGTGTCGCCGGTGACCTTTCCGCCGTGCTGGAAGTAGCCCACGCCCGACGTGAAGAGAACAACCTTCTCGAGCGGCAGCTCCGCCACGGCAGGCTCAGCAGCCACCGCAGCGGAGGCTGTGACCAGGGCGAGGCAGCCGCCGGCGAGCATGGCCCGCAGACTGGTGGAGTGATGGCTCGTGTGATGAGGGCTGGCGACGCGAGGCATAAAAAAGGCTCCGGGCGGAAACGAGCGGTCGAAATGCGGGGCCTGGATCGATGCCCCGGGGTGACGTACCTCTTCGATGCGCGAACCCCCGACAAGGTTCCCACGCGGGCATCAACCGGGCAAATGCGGTAGACAAGCCGGGGATTCTTCAGGCCGCGACCGGTGCGGCCCTCGGGCTCGAAAAAATGGATTCAATGCCGCCCCTCATTTTGGACGCAGCCACCATGTCGGCTTCACCCGCGTCTATGGCTATGACCGGCCGAGCGGGGTACATTCGGCCCGACTCCGATTCCTGCCGCCGGCCTTGCTGGCTGTTCTGGCAGGTGTTCCGCAGCCCCGAGGAAGGTCTCGATGTCGCTATCGCGCTACTCCCTGAGCCTGTCGGCTGGTGTGGCCTGGGCCGTTGTCTGGTCGGCGGTGGGCCTGTGCGACGAGCCTACGCTCAACGTGCCGCCGAAGGGCTACCGGGCCCTGTTCAACGGCAAGGACCTGACCGGCTGGCGGGGCATGGGCACCGACAACCCGTACAAGCTCGCCGCGAAGAGCACCGACGAGCAGGCCGCCTTCTTCGCCAAGAACCAGCCGGCCCTCGAGCAGCACTGGAGCGTGGTCGACGGGATCCTCGTCAACGACGGTCAGGGCCCGTATGCGACCACGATCGAAGACTTCGGCGACATCGAGCTCATGGTTGACTACAAGACTGTGCCGCGGGCCGACAGCGGTATCTATCTGCGAGCCACCCCGCAGGTACAGATCTGGGACTCGACCGAGACCGAGAAGTTTAAGATCGGCGCCGACAAAGGCTCAGGCGGCCTCTGGAACAACAGTGCCGGTGCCCCCGGCAAGGATCCGCTCGTCTTGGCCGACAAGGCATTCGGAGAATGGAATCGCTTCCGGATCGTCCAGGTCGGGGCCCGCACGAGTGTGTGGCTCAACGACGAGCCTGTAGTTGATAACGTGATCATGGAGAACTTCTGGAACTGCACGAAGCCGCTGCTGCGACGCGGGCCGATCCAGCTGCAGACGCACGGCGGCGAGATCGCCTGGCGAAACGTGTTCGCTCGCGAGATCGGTGGTGAGGAGGCCAATGCGTGGCTGCGGGAGCGGTCGGGTGATGGCTTCGAGCCAGTCTTCAACGGCACCGACTTCACCGGCTGGACCGGCCCGCTCGACAACTACGAGATCGTGGACGGGGCCATTCGCTGTAAGCCCGGCAAGGGGGGCACGATCCACACCGACAAGGAATACGGCGACTTCAAGGCGCGGCTCGAGTTCCGGTTGCCCCCGGGGGGCAATAACGGTCTGGCGATTCGCTATCCCGGCTCTGGCGATACGGCCTACGTGGGGATGTGCGAGCTGCAGGTGCTCGACTAGGAGCACCCGAAATACGCCACGCTCGACGCCCGGCAGTATCACGGCTCTGTCTATGGAATGGTGGCGGCCGAGCGGGGCTACCTGCGGCCGACGGGCGAGTGGAACGAGCAGGAGGTCACGGTCAAGGGCAGCCGGATCACGGTCGAACTCAACGGTTCGGTGATCCTCGATGCCGACCTGGCCGACGTCAAAGACTTCATGGCGGGCAAGCCGCACCCGGGCCTGAACCGCACGAGCGGCCACTTCGGCCTCGCCGGTCACAGCGACCCGGTGGAGTTTCGCGCCATCGCGATCAAGCCGCTCGACTAACGACCGGTTCGCTCGTCGGTCAGGAGCGCCGCGATGCGGCGGCCGGGGGCGGTCATCGCCAATCCCGCAAGCGTTGTGAGCGACACGAGCCGGCGGCCCGGCCCGGCTGGCGGGGCCAGCGGTTCCCTCCGCTCGACTACGCGGCAGGTCACGCGATGGTGGGTAACCGTGTAGACCACCTCGCCGATCTTCCGATCGCCTGCCACCCGCGACGCCCGCGGAAAGTCCCACAGGCCTTCCCACCACTCACCGGGTCTGCGCCGCTCCACCAACACGCGGCCGCCGTGGCGGACGACAAGGGCCGTCTCACGCAGCTGCTTGACCTCCCGCCGCGGCGGCATGGCTGGAATTTCATCGACCCGGCCGGTGCGGTGCGCCACGCAGAGCGAGGCCAACGGACAACGACCGCAGCCGGGCCGCTCTGGCGTGCAGACAAGCGCCCCGAGTTCCATGACCGCCTGGTTGAAGATGCCCGGCTCGCGGGCCGGCACGAGTTTTGCCGCGATCCGCCAGAGCGGCTCGTCGCCAGTCCCGCCCACCGCAGCGGTGTGTCCCGCGAGGCGGGCGATCACGCGGCGACTGTTGGCCTCGATGATCGGCTCGCGGGCCCCGAAGGCGATCGAGGCGATCGCTCCGGCTGTGTAGCGACCGATGCCGGGCAGGCTCTGCAGGGCTGCTGCCGACTCGGGCACGCGGCCGGCGTGCTCCCCTGCGATCCGCCGGGCCGCTTCGTGGAGCTGCCGGGCCCGGCGGTAGTAGCCGAGTCCCTCCCAGAGCCGCAGCACCTCTGGCTCCCGGGCCGCTGCCAAAGCCGCCACCGTGGGAAACCGAGCCATGAATCGCGTGAAAAATTCCTTCACCCGCTCCACCTGTGTCTGCTGGAGCATGATCTCGCTGACCCAGACGCGATACGGGTCGCGGTTCTCCCGCCACGGCAGGTCGCGGCGGTGGCGGCGAAACCATGCCCTGAGCGACCGCACCACGGCAGCCGCCGAGGGGAGCGAGGTCATGCCGTCGCGGTGTTCGAGGGATGCTCGTTTCACTGCCGCCACTTGAAAACACGCGGGCGCTCGGGTCCAACACGTCGGGTACCGCGGCAGTGTAGCCGCGGCCAGGATCTCCACCGCACGCAGTCGCCGCGATGACGCCAGCCGACGAGTCGTCCTCCCGAGGGCCAGCCGACCGCGGGCCTCGCCGTCCGGCCCGCGGTAAAGGTGGCCAGCGTCGCCTGCCCGAGAGCGGTGACCGGATCACCGTTATTCGCCGTGATGCTCCTGGCGGCATGGCCTGGGAGGTCGTGCAGCCACGCTGCGCCCGCAAGCGTCGCGACGACATCGAGGAGGTTGACGCGATGATCGCGGCGGGTGAGGCGGAGATCGCCCGCGAAGAGTTGATCTGGCTCCTCTCGGAATGCCCCGACTTCCTCGAGGCACACGTGCATCTCGGCCTGGTCGCACTCGAGGAAGGAGACGCCAAGCTCGCCCGTGGCCACTTCGGGCGGGCGTATGAGCTCTGCCTGCGAGCGATCGAGGCCGCGGGCAATCCCAAGCCGCTGCCGCACGAACTGCCCGGCAACCGCCCGTTTTTCGAGGCGGCCAAGGGGCTCGTCCACTGTCTGCTCGAGACCGGCCGTCGCGGCATGGCGGCCGACGTCTGTCGCCGCATCGCCCCGCTCGACCCGGTCGATCCGCTCGGGATCCAGAAACTGCTTGTGCGACCCGGCGGCGACGGCAAACAGCCGGGCGGCTGAAGACTATACGAAGCCCGCGTGGCCGATAACGCTGCCTCCCTCGTAGCCCGGTTCCGCCGGAACCGGGTCAGAGTTGGGGTGGCCCGTCTGGTGTGTTCCGGTCACGGCGTGCCCGGACTACGGAACCCGCGTGGCCGATGGGGCTGCCTCCTTCGTAGCCCGGTTCCGCCGGAACCGGGTCAGAGTTGGGGTGGCCACGTCAAGCGTGATCCGGTCACGGCGTGCCCGGACTACGGAACCGGGTCAGAGTTGGGGTTGCCCGTCGGCTTCCGGCTGCGAAGCGGTCGCAAAGGCCGTATCATGCTGCCCTTCGGCAAACTACCGCTTCGGGCCCAGGAACCCTTCGATGCCACTCCGTTTCGCTGCCGTGTTCGCGGTTCCACTGGTCTTCTCTGCCGCGTTGGCCCGGGGCCAGCCTGCGACGGCCGAGCCGCCGATGATGACGACGGAGCCGGCCGCCACGATCCGGCTCTGGGAGGCCGCCGCACCGGGAGCGCTCGGCGACGAGGCCCAGGACGTGCCTACGATCACCTGGTGGCCGGCCAAGCAGTCGGCCGGGGCCACCGCCGCGCTCGTCGTCTGCCCGGGCGGCGGCTACGGTGCGCTGGCCGACCACGAGGGCACCGACTACGCCCGCTGGCTCAACACCCAGGGGATCTCCGCCTTTGTGCTCCGCTACCGGCTCGGCAGCAAAGGCTACCGCCATCCGGTGATGATCGGCGACGTCAAGCGGGCGATCCGGATGGTGCGACACGACGCGGAGAGGTTTTCGGTTGACCCTCGTCGTGTGGGCGTGATCGGTTCCTCGGCCGGCGGCCACCTCGCACTCACCGCCTGCATCAAAGGGGACGACGGCGATCCACAAAACGCCGATGCCGTGGAGCGGCAGCCGTCGCGGCCCGACATCGGGGTGCTCTGCTATCCGGTCGTGAGCATGCTCCCGGAGAAGACCCATGGTGGCTCGCGGAAGAACCTGCTCGGCGACGAACCGTCCGAGGAACTCGCCCGTGAGCTCTCTGGCGAACTGGCCGCCCACGCCGGCATGCCCCCGATGTTTATCTGGCACACCTACGAGGACCAGGCGGTGAAGCTTGAACCGATCCTCGAGCTGGCGATCAAGCTGCGGAGCCTCGGCCGGCCCTACGAACTGCACGTCTACGAGACCGGTCGTCACGGCCTCGGCCTGGGCGTTCGCCCCTACGACGGCACGAAGACACTCCATCCCTGGACAGTCGAGTGCCAGCGGTGGCTCGGGAGTCATGGATTTTGAGGCGGCGGCGGGAGGCTTGGGCAGCATGATGTCACCGCGATTCATCGTGCTCGACGGGATGGACGGCGCGGGCAAGTCGTCGCAGCTGGGCAGGCTCGCCGACTGGCTCGGGGCCGGTGGTCGCGAGATCGTGACCTGCCGAGATCCCGGTTCGACGCCCGTGGGCGACGCCATCCGGGCGATTCTTCTCGATCGCCACGACCTAGATCTCGACGCCACGGCCGAGATGCTCCTCTACATGGCCGCCCGGGCCCAGCTTGTGGCTGAGGTGGTCCGGCCGGCCCTCGCCCGCGGCGCGTGGGTGGTCTCCGATCGCTATCTGCTCTCGAATGTCGTGTACCAGGGACATGCCGGCGGCCTCGATCCGGCGGCGATTCGGCGGGTGGGCGACATCGCCACCGGCGGCCTGGTCCCGGATCTCGTGCTCGTGCTCGACGTCGATCTTGAAACGGCCGCCCGCCGCCTCAATCGCCCGCTCGACAAGCTCGAGGACCGCGGCGAGGCATATCGCGGGCGGCTCCGCGCAGGCTACCTCCGTGAGGCGGCCGCCGACCCGCAGCGGATCTGTGTCATCGACGCCACGGGTACGCCAGCGGAGGTGGGCGAGCGGATCAGAATCGCGGTCGGCGAACGGTTCGCGGAACTCACCTGACGGCACGGGAGGCGGCGATGGCGTGGCAGGGTATCGAGGGGCACGACGGGGTCGCGGCCCGGTTTATCGCGGCGGAAGACCGCGGACGGATCGCGGGGTCGTATCTCTTCATCGGGCCGGCAGGGGTCGGCAAGGGGGCATTCGCACGGGCGCTCGCCAGGGCTTTCACCTGCCCTGAGGCCGGCCCGGGGCTCGCCGCCTGCGGCCGCTGCGGGTCGTGCGTGCAGGCTGCCGCCGGCACGCATCCCGACATCGACGTCGTGGCTCGGCCACCCGACAAAAGCACCATCCCGCTCGAGACCTTTATCGGGGACGCAGCCCACCGGATGCGGGAGGGGCTCTGCTGGCGGCTGCTGCTCAAGCCGGCACTCGGGCATCGCAAGGTGGCGATCGTGCTCGACGCCGACCACCTCGCCGACGAGGCGGCCAACTGTTTGCTCAAGACGCTCGAAGAGCCCCCCGCCGGCGCGGTGATCATCCTGGTGGGCACCGGACTTGAGCGGCAACTGCCGACGATCCGCTCGCGGTGCCAGGTGATCCGCTTCGGACCCCTTGAAACACACGTTGTGCAACGGCTCCTGGCCGAGGAGCGGGCCCGGGTTGGTGACGAAATCGACGCGGCCAGCATCGCGGCCGCCGCCGCGGCGAGCGGGGGGAGCCTCGACCGCGGGCGGCTTCTTCTCGATCCCGAGATGGGTGTGTTTCGCACCCGGCTTGTGGAACTGCTCACCCGGAGGCCGTTGGCCGGCGTGGAGCTCGCCCGCGAAACAAACACCCTGGTCGAGGCGGCCGGCAAGGAGGCCCCGCCGCGGCGGGCGCGGCTGGTGGTCGTGCTCGACGCGGCGATCGATTTCTTCCGGTGGGCGATCCGTCATGCCACGACCGGCGAGCTCCCCGCCGACGCCACGCTTGCCCGAGCGATCACGACCTGGGCCGCCGATGCCGACGAGGCTATCGCAGCCCTCGAGCAGTCGCTCGCCGCCCTCGATGCCATCGACCGCAACGCCCACCTCCCCACGCTCGTCGACGCCTGGACCGCCGTGCTCGAGACACCGCGGCTTGCCCACTCGGCCTGAAGCGGCGGCATGGTCGCCCAGGTTGCCCCAACAGACACACCTCCGGCCGACCGGGCCCGGGGCCAGTGGCAGTGGTGGAAAGCCTTGCGGGCCATGATCAAGGGCATCGATTTTTCCGATCCTGCGTGTCGATCGTTCTGCATGGGGAACGCGTCTGGTAACGCGTCCCGCGAGCGTACAGGCGGACGGCGGACGATTGATGCGGACCACCCACCACCAGGCTGGCCGACGGGGCGGGACGATCCTGGCCGCGGCATTTCTGGCAGGCACCGCCGCGGCGATCGGGGTGGTGATCCACACCGCGTCGCAGGGTGTGATGCAGCCCTTCTTCGGGTTCCCGATCGCAGTGGCAGAGGCAGAGCTGGAGCTGCAGGCGGCAGGTTTCACACCTGCCCCGCGTGCCGAGCCGGAGCTGCAGGCGGCAGGTTTCACACCCGCCCCGCGTGATGAGTGGCATCAGCCCGCTGTGCGGCCGGTGAATGCCGAGCAGACTCTGGCAGAGCCGCTGCCGCTGCCGGCGCCACCACCGCTCGTGCCGCTTGTGCCGCCCGTGGACCTCTTGGTTCCGCCGCCGAGCGATTTGCAGCCCGCCGTGCCATCGGCCGCCGTGCCATCGCCCGCCGTGCCATCGCCCGCCGTGCCATCGGCCGCCGTGCCATCGGCCGCCGTGCCATCGCCCGCCGTGCCATCGGCCGCCGTGCCCGCTCGGCCCCTCGCGTTGCCTGCCGATCCTGGGGCGAGCGAACCACCTACCGCCGAGGCGTTCGTGACCGATGCAGCCGCGGCCTCTTCCGCGCCGGCGGCTCCGCTTCCCGGCGAGGCGTGGACCGATCCGGACGGGGTCAACTGGGTTGATGCTCCTGGTGCCGCGGCCACGGCGCGGAGCCCTGCGAGCGGGCGGGTTCTCGATCGAATCGGTGAACGCCGAGCCGAGGTGCGGGGCATACCCGCACCTGTCAGTGGCGGGCGGCGGCAGCCGGTTGCCGTTCTTGGCGAAAGGTTTCGGGAACGGCTCCGGGGCGAGGGACGGCTTGCCCGAGCGCTCGGGGCTCCGCACCCCGACAGCCCCGACTCCCAGGTGGCGATCAGCGATGGCTGGCCGACCCCCGGCCGGCTTCTCGACCAGCTCGAACAGTTGGCAACCGATGCCCGCGGTGATGGGCCTTCGGGCGTAGCGGCCTGGGCCTCGGGCACGCTCGACGTCGTTCATATGGCCCTCGAGACCGACGGCCCGGCCGATCCCCGGGCGGCCGACTCGCTCCTCGTGCTCGGAGAGAGTGTGATGGCGGGCATGGCCGCGGCCGACCGCGCCGCATCACCCGCGGTTGCCTCGCAGGCCCGCCGCGCGGCGTTGGCGGTGGCGCGACGGGTGGCGGTGTGGCGAGCCGCGGCGGCTTGGTGCGGTGAGCAAGACCGCGGGCCGGCCGTTCAGTCCGGCGACGTTGCCACGCTCCTCGGTGCGCGTCCCGTGGCCGACGAAGCCCAGCGGCTGATCGCCTTCCTGGAACGGTACGAGGCCTCGGCCGGCGCGACCGATGCGGCCACCGTCCGGGCCGCGCTCGACAGGCTCATCGCCTCCCCGTCACCTGCCGCAGCCGACCTGGCCCGCGCCGTGGCGGAGCACTACCACGCGGCGAACGTGCGGGTCGCGGTGCACCGCGAATTCGTGGAGCGGATGTTGCCGGAATCGACGGTCACCAGCGGCGCCGTGCAAGACTTCGTGCTCGGCCGGCCGGTCCGGGGGCGGAGCACGGTCGAGCAGTCAACGGGAGTCCGGTTCGTGCCGCATGCCGGCGAGATCCGCCTCGAGCTTGTCGTCAACGGTGAGGTGGCCTCGCGGACGGTGACGGCGTCGGGCCCGGTGTCGATCCACTCGCGGGGCCAGGCTAGCTTCACCGTCTTCAAGCCGATCCAGCTGACACCCGGCGGGATCGCGTTTGGAACCGCCCGCGGCACAGCCTCGAGCAACGCCCAGCTTGCCACGATCGAGACGAGCTTCGACAACGTGCCGATCATGGGCTCGCTCGTCCGCTCGATCGCCCGCAGCCAGCACGACGATGTGCGGCAGGAGGCCAACCGTGAGGTGAGCGGCAAGATCGTGGGCCGGGCCTGCCGCCAGGTCGACCAAGAGACCGAG
>Ga0209498_1000466_pt1 | contig 24834 bp, 27 predicted proteins | sample WalLakDeSediment_FD_184131 | JGI IMG/M metagenome (GOLD analysis project Ga0209498, IMG submission 184131) | Lake sediment microbial communities from Walker lake, Nevada to study Microbial Dark Matter (Phase II) - Walker Lake 11/02/13 Deep... | ecosystem: Environmental > Aquatic > Freshwater >...
AGGATATCTTTATCCCGACACCTATGAAGTCGCTAATGATGTTGATGAGGAATATATTATCATGGTTATGCTGCAGCGGATGGATCAGATAATAAATGAAGCTCACAGAAAAAGAATTTCTGAAAAAAGTTTTTCATTACATGAGATCCTGACCATTGCGTCATTAGTCGAAAGAGAAGTCCGGGTTGACCATGAGCGTAATGTAGTTTCAGGCGTGATTCATAATCGCCTTGCTATCGGTCAGCGCCTTCAAATAGACGCAACAATTCAGTATGCCCTGGGCGAAAACAAAGAATTTCTTACCTATGCCGACCTCGAGATCCAGTCCCCTTACAACACTTACCTTAATGACGGATTACCGCCCGGCCCGATTGCAGCTCCCGGAGAGCCTTCGATCACAGCCGCCCTTTATCCCGAGGAAACAGATTATTTTTATTACAATTATAAATATGATGGAACCGGTGAACATTATTTCTCGCGAACCTATCAGGAACACCTTGAAAATGTTCGAATAGCTGAAGAAAATATCAGATAATTTTTCAGCCTAAATAACATATCGGCAACTTGCCATTTGCAGCAATAAGCAACCCACTTTACACCAGGATCAGCTAGTGTTTATAAATAATACTTTGCCTTCAGGTGCAAAGGTGGAATGTTATGTACAATTTCTGCTATAATAAATTAAGTAAATTTTTTTAGGAGGGGGTAAGTATGTACCTTTTTTTGGTTGACAAATATTTCACATCATCGTCAGATTTTCAGGAATTATTCGGGCAGTCCAATGCTGAAAATGATATTGTCAACTGCTTATCCGTAAAAACTCTCCTAACTGTTGCCGAAAAAATTAAACCCCAAACCATTATCGTTGATTTTAGCCTGATCAGCAGTGATCGTGTTCGATTTTTCGCGGCTCTGCGAGAAAAAAATCAAGATAGTAATATTCTGGCTTTAGTTGAACCGGATAATCATGCAGAACTTTTTGCTGTGATTGAACACGGTGGAATTGATGATTATATTGTTAAACCGATCCGCAAAGAAGATTTTAGAACCCGTATCCGGATTGCCTCGAAGAGAGCAGGTATGACCGGCGGAGAGGATCGTTTAGAATTTAAAGACAGTGAAATTACTTCTATAAAACCATCATTAGACTATGGGAATTTGTTTGATTTCCCTGACGAACCTTTTAGTGAAGTTCTGCTTAAAGAATCATCCGATCCTGACAGTGATACTTCTGGGGACAGCATAAAATTATTTGAAGATATGATTTCAGGCATAACAGAAACTGATTCAAAGTGGAATGTCTCAACTGATGATATTTTTGAAACGGAAATGAAACCGGGACCTGCAGTGGTAAAACCTGCTGAAGAGTTTCTGGAAAAAGCTATTCCGGGGGAAGAAAAAGTATTTATCCCTGAGCCACAAGACAGGGATAACCAATTTTTTAGTGAATTAAACCGGCGTTCTGAACTGCCCGGAGAATCAGCGGATGACTTTTTATATGGGCTGAGTGATCGCAAAAACGAGAGCCATTATAAATCGCCTCGCAGTGAATATTCCATTGACAGGGCAGAGGATTTTCATTACAGCGGTAGGAATAGTAAGAAAAAAGTAAACGGCAGCGGTTTTAAAAATTTTGTATCAATTCTCGGGAATTTTGTTTTCGCCTTGCTGCTGGTGATGATGGTAGCCCTTTCTTTTTTCCTGATTCAGAGCAACATATCGGGTGGAGCCCCCCAGATTGCAGGCTATCAAATCTATATCGTTCTCAGCGGCAGTATGAGCCCCGAGTTTGATGAGGGCAGTCTTGCTCTGGTGCGCGAGGTAGAACCGGAACAGTTAGTTATTGGCGATGTCATTACTTTCCGAAGTCAGGCTGAATCCGAGTCACTGACTACACACCGCATTGTCGAAGTGAATCGTGACGACGGCCTTAAATTTATTACCAGGGGTGACGCCAATCTTGCAAATGATCCAAACCCGGTTTTAGCGGATAATGTAGTAGGCAGGGTAACCGGATCGGTGCCTTACATCGGCTACCTGATGAATTTTGTTCAGACCCGTCAGGGCCTGATCCTCTTGATATTTATCCCCGGTATTTTGATTATAGTTTACGAGCTAAGTAAAATATTTAAATATCTGACCCAGGGTAATAATGGTAAAAAATTAAGAAGACATAGTAAATATTCCAAGCTTGCTGAATATCAGGATTGAATAAATAATAATCTCACCTCCTGATCTTGCAGGAAAACGAATTATGATATTGTGAGGAAGAGAATAATTGACGAGCCACCCTTTCTACCTGGTCGATGTTTTTGCTGAAAGCAAATATGCCGGCAACCAATTGGCAGTAGTGAGAAAGGCTGATGATCTTTCTACTGTTGATATGCAGAAGATAACCCGGGAGATGAATTATTCAGAAACCACCTTCATTATTTCTGATCAGGAGCAACGGGGCGGCTATGACGTCCGGATTTTTTCTTTCGACGAAGAACTGCCCTTTGCCGGTCATCCGACACTGGGTACTGCTTTTGTAATCCAACAGATATTAATTAAAGAAGAATTACCTGAAGTGAAGCTAAACCTGAAAATTGGCCAGATTCCGGTCAGCTTCAGTTATAAAAATGGATTGCCTGATATTTTATGGATGAAACAGATTGCACCCACATTCGGTCGTACTTTTCATGCCGATGATTTGGCGAGGGCTATAAATGTTAAGGCAGAGCTGATCGATCAGCGTTTTCCGGTGCAAGAGGTTTCAACCGGCCTGCCCTTTATAATTGTTCCTTTGAAGAATCTTGATGCGGTGAAGTCCAGCTGTATCGACAGGGTTGGTTTTCTGAAACTTATCGATCAAGCTGAAGCTAAATCAATACTTGTCTTCTGCCCCGAAACATACAACCCGGAAAATGAGATTAATGCTCGAATGTTTGATCATTACCATGGCATTATTGAAGATCCGGCCACAGGCAGCGCTAATGGCTGTCTCGCGGCCTACCTGGTTAAAAACCGCTATTATGGAAATAAGGCAATTGATATAAAAGTTGAACAGGGTTATGAAATAGGGCGTCCCTCACTGCTCCTGCTTAGTGCCCGGGAAGAGGAGGGAGGCGCTATAGCTGTCTCCGTTGGCGGAAAGGTAATCATGGTTGCCCACGGTGAGCTGGTTTGATTTAAGATTAAAATTTTTCGGCTACTAAATCCCCAACCTCAGCGGTACTAAATCCCATCTGTCCGGCATTAAGAGATTTCAGCCTGGTACTGCAGACCTCGCTTACCGACTTCTCGATCGCTTCTGCAGCTCTATTTTCTCCAAGAAAATCGAGCATCATAGCACCGGCGCAGATTGAAGCCAGAGGGTTGATTACTCCTTTTCCTGTATATTTCGGAGCCGATCCGCCAATTGGTTCAAACATCGATACCCGGCCGGGGTGAATATTGGCTCCGGCTGCAATACCCATACCGCCCTGAATCATTGCTCCAAGGTCCGTAATTATATCACCAAACATATTGTCGGTAACGATAACATCAAACCATTCCGGATTCTTTACCATCCACATGCAGATGGCATCGACATGGGCGTAGTCACGTTCTATATCCGGAAACTCCGGAGCCAGTTCCTGGAATGCTCTCTCCCAGAGGTCAAAGGCATAGGTCAATACATTGGTTTTACCACAAAGAGTTAGTTTGCGCCGCCTCTTATTACGGCAGTATTCAAATGCATAGCGCAAGCATCGTTCAACTCCAAAGCGGGTATTAATCGACTCCTGAACGGCAACTTCATGTGGAGTACCTTTGCGCAGGAACCCGCCTGCTCCGGCATAAAGGCCTTCTGTGTTTTCACGTACGACTACGAAATCTATATCTTCCGGGTTTTTCCCCTTCAGTGGTGTCGATACTCCGGGGAAAAGTTTAACCGGCCGCAGGTTGACATATAAATCGAGCGCAAAACGCAGTTGTAAAAGCAGTCCTTTTTCCAGAATGCCCGGTTTGACATCCGGATGGCCAATTGCGCCTAAAAATATAGCGTCAAAATCTTTAAGTTCTTCAAGCACACTATCAGGTAAAATTTCTCCCGTTCGCAGGTATCGTTCGCCACCCAGGTCATAATGAAAAGTTTCCATTTTATAGTTAAATTTTTTCTGAGCGGCAGCGAGAACCTTAAGGCCTTCATTAACCTGTTCCTGACCTGTTCCATCACCGGGTATAACGGCAATTCTGTACATAAATAATGCCCCCTGTCCTTTTCAATAATACGGCTGCTTCAAAGAAGCAACATAATTTATAATACCTTATTCTGCCTGTTCTTGAAAAGAGCAATCCGTCAGGAAAGCAATAAACAATCTGCACTATAAAAAACTGGTTCTATATGATAAAGTTATCAGGTAAGCTGTACATGAAATTATTTGGCTGAAATCACAGCCTGTTTGCACCGTCTGAAAGAACCCTATATAAGCAGGAGGCATCCTATTTGCGGAATCTACTAACCCCGAACCTGCACCTTAATAATATCTTTGAGATAGATGCCGACCATCTTAAGTCACTGGGCATTAAGGGCATTATCACGGATATGGATAACACCCTGGTGCCCTGGAGCGATCGTACTGTATATCCACGTTTGGCGGAATGGTTTGCCAATTTGAAAGGTAAGGGTTTCAAAGTTTTCATTGTTTCTAACAACAGTAAAGATCGCGGCGGCCAGCTGGCCCGCGAACTTGATATTCCAGCGATTTGGTATGCTATTAAACCAAGACGTCGCGCTTTCCGTAAAGCACTGGAACAAATGCGTCTTTCCCCCGAAGAGGTTGCTGTCGTTGGTGACCAGATCTTTACCGATGTTCTGGGTGGCAACCGCCTCGGCCTCTATACGATCCATGTTACACCAATATCTGAAAAGGAATTCATCTCGACTAAACTTATGCGGATGCTGGAACGGTTTATCCTGAGATAGCCAAATGAATTCTAGAAGATAAATAGTAAATTTTCCGGAAAGGAGAGGCGTTCGTTTTAATTAAGCCAGACATAAAAAATATAAATATCAAGGGAGACTGAAGAAATGCAAGGGTTAATTAAAACGATGCACAAGAAGGAAAAAGGTTTTACTTTAGTTGAATTAATGGTAGTTGTAGTAATAATTGGGATATTGGTGGCTATTGCGATACCGCTCTATGGAACAGTAACACGTAATGCTGCCAACAAGGCTCATGATGCAAACGTCAGGATTTTAAAAGGTGCCGGGGCGATGTACGTTTCAACATACGGTGTGCCGTCAACTGCTTCTATGACAGTAAATACCGAGTTTGATGAATTTCTTGAAGGAACGCTTAAAGATATGAAAGTACCGGCAGCATCAGATGCATATAAAGTTGCTGCTTTTTATGCAATAGCGATAACGGCTTCCGGTGAAGTAAACGTGACGCCCGGATTTACTCCTGAATAGCATGATAAAGCCTTGATCCATAATCTTCATAAGACGGGAAAGCCAAAGAATTATCGGGTTAAAGCATCAGATCATCTGGAAAACCTGGTACATGGGTGAGAGGATCGAAAACACGAGCATACCAATAAAAAGGCCGACGAATAAAAGCAGGATCGGTTCCACAATGGTGCTGAGGCGTTCCACGAAATATGATACTTCCCGTTCGTAAAAAATTGCTGTGCTGTCTAGCGTTTTTTCGAGGGCACCAGTTTCTTCGCCAATCCGGACCATTTCGGACAGCAACGGTGGAAAATATTTAATTTTTTGCAAGGGGTCGGCAATATTTTCACCCCGGCTGACTGCGGCGCTGATTTCATTGATTGATTCAGAAATGACCTGATTGTCGATAACTTTATCGATAAGCTCAAGAGCGGTGTGAAGGCTGACCCCTCCAGCGAGTAGCGTGCCCAGTATACGTGAAAAACGGGCAGAAAGAGTCTGACAATAGATTTTTCCAAATAAGGGAAGGCGCAGGCGGAGCTGATCAAATATCTGCCTGCCTTTTTTTGTTTGTCTATACAAGGCAAGGCTGATCACCGTAAGGAAACTAAATATTAACAGTAATAACCAGTTTTCACGAACAGTGTTGCCAAGAAAAAGAAGCAAGTGTGTGTAGAGCGGCATCTCCATGCCGGTAGCATAGAAAATCTGGGCAAACTGTGGCAAAACAAATAAGATCATTACTGCCATAACGACGATGGCAATACCGATGATAAAGATGGGGTAGAGAGTGGCTGAACGGATCTTCTCCTGCAGATCATGCTGTTTTTCAAAGTGATCTGCCATTATTTTCATGATGGTTTCTAAAGCTCCACCAGTTTCACCAGCCTCGATCATATTGACCATAATTACCGGGAAACTGTTCTGCCCAAAACGCAGGGCGGCGTTAAGGCTGCTGCCATGTTCAACTTCCAGAGCCACAATCCGGATCTTATCTTTCAGGGAAGCAATCTCATCCTGCCTTGAAAGAATTTGCAGGCACTGTAAAATTGTTAGGCCGGCCTGCAGCATGGTGGCAAACTGCCGGCAGAAGATCATCATGTTGCGGTTGCTGTAGGGATGATAACCAAGGCGCTGAAACAGCTTTAAAGCTTCATCCCTCAATTTTAGTAAATAATTGCCCTGTTCTTTTAAATGAAACGGCACCAGGTTTCTTGAGTAGAGCAAATCAAGAGCAGCACTTCTATTAATTGCTTTCAATGAGGAGCTGACAGTTTCGCCCTGCCAGTTTTTCGCTGAATAATGGTACTGTGGCGACATTAAAAGTACCTCCCGATAAATTGGGAAACATGCGCTTAGAAAAATTATGATCTATTATTCCATAGCATCTTCAGCAGCTAGACTATTAAAAAAGATTAGACGGATATCAAGATCTAGCTTAATTATTTCGCCTTCAAGGAAAAAACAGTCAATATTATCGATAATCAGTAAAGAGGGAAAGTTTTCAAGACGATACAATAATTTGTTGACCTCGTCCGCTCGATCAGAAACACTTAAAGTGAGGCAAATTTCACTGTATTGATCTTGATCATTTATTTCATTAACATTGAATAAATGAATTGTTCCCGGAAAGCGGTTTAAATGTGCATCCAGTTTTCCGAGAACATTATTTATATCTGCCAGATCCGGAACTGCCTGGTTAAGGCGGGTTTGTTCGCTTTGCCATTTAGCCCATTCTGCTTCAATATCATTTTTTTCAGCAAGGATTGAATTTATAATGCTAATTTGGTCTTTAATAAGGGCACGCTGCTCTATAAGATCACTCATTCTGGCATAAAAAGATATTCCTGAAAATTTCCAGCCTGTCAGGACCAACAAGCCAAGCATTAAAATGATTATGAAAACAATTTCGCGCTTGCTGAGGTTTTTTATACCCTTACTCATTAGCATTTCTCCATCCGTATTAGTTAAAAGTGCCTTTGATCTTAAAGTAAAAAGAATCCTCGCCATTCATTTCGATTGTAGTGATCATGGTTGACGTCAATAAAGGCAGCTCAGTAAGAGAGTGATTAAATATAGTTATATAATGCCTATCAGAACTTCTCCCTTCAATCATCAAATTTCCGATGTGATCAATAGTGATCAAATAAATCGTGATTTGATTGAAAGCAGCTTTTTCCCGGATCGTTATGAGTAATTGTGACAGCGGTCGATCAGGATTACGTAATTTATTTTCCAGGTTTGATTTGGCTTCAAGAAGAGCGATTTCTTCCAGGATGACCGTCAACTGACCCGATTTGAAAGTAAGTAACTGTAGAGCGGCCTCTTCTGTAAGCAATTCACTCTGCAGGAGGTCGGCGTAAATCTTTAGCCCAAAGTAGAGAGTGGTGATCATAAAAGTGCTTAGAATAAAAGCCAGAACAAAATAAAAGTGCGCTGTGAATAGACGCCGTGATGCAATAAACTCAGAGCTTCGTAAATCTAATCCGTCATTTATTTTGACCACCCCCTCAGCGCCAGCCCGTGCGCATATGTGAAAAGAGCGTCACGCTGCCTGGATGAGTTATTTTGTATTTTTGAAATATCATTTAAATAGTGCAGAGGGTTGTAAAGATGCAGCTTAACCTTCAGATCATTTTGCAGATGTTCGGCTAACCCGGGAATAAATATACAACCACCGCAGACTGAAATGGTTGATGGTAGTTCATTTTCCTGCAGATTTTCCTGTTCAAAGAAATATTCAAGAGTCTGAGCAATTGTGCGGGAAAAATTAATGACCATATCGAGCAGCCCTTTATTGACAAGAGAGTCTTTGCTGAAGGTGCGGCCCTGTGCAGAAAAGCGGTTTATTGATTCCCTTGCTTGTATAGTCCTTATAAAATGAACAAGGCCGAAGTTCAGGCTGCGATGAAAAAGGTATTCCCGGCCGTTAGTTATTAAGATGATCGTTGTTTCATTACCGCAGTCAATAAAAATATGGGTTGAAATATTATCTGACTGGTTAAAAATAAAGTTATTTTTGACTGATCGAAGCATTGCTAAAGGCTTGATGTCTAGTGAAACAGGGTTAAAGCCTGCTTCGACCGCTACCGAAGTATAAACATCGGAGAATTCTTTATTTACAGCAACAAGCAGGTACTCCATAACCGGATTACTATCACAACATCTTTTTTTTATTGGAACATAGGAAATTACTGCCTGATCAATAGCGAGTGGAAAATATTTTTCCGCCGCCAGGTGCATCGCCCGATCAAGCTCGCTTCCTGATATTTCTGGCATCTGGACAGTACGCAGATAACAGACCTGGTTGTTTAGGCAGAGATTAACCCGGTTGCCATGCCATCTGCTTTCCTGCTTGGCCCGTCTGAGTTGTTTGATAAACGGGCCTGAGTCAGTGATTTTTCCATTAACTATAAAACCTTCAGGTGTCGGGAATATGCTTTTCTGGGACAAAGACACTTTGCCGCGTTCTTGTTTTAACTGAAGCATTTTTACCTGGGCGCTGCCCAGATCGATTCCGATCGGCGAATATTTTCCACTGTAAGTGTTAGTATAATCAGGCATGTATTCCTGCTGTTTGAAAGTAATTATTAATCACACTCCAATAGATAGTAATGTAATCAATGACCTGTTTTAGGATTAAGCCACTGCCTGACAACCACTGATTGCCCCTCAGATTCTCCTTTTAATTCCATTGATACGGAAATTGTTCTGCTGTATCCGTTCAGCTGCCCAACAGATACAATATCCCGACAGTTTTTATCAATAGAATGGAATGTAACGGCATAAGACCCACCGCCGACAGTGCCGTTAAGTGTACCGTTATAGTCAAATTCTTCCTGAAGTAAAGCAATTCCGGCTTCGGCTCCTGCTTCGGCAATGTAATAGAGGCGAATATCCAGCGCATTGAAGTTGGCGATTAACTTTTCATTGACGGCATAGCAGATTAAAGCTGTTCCTAAGACCATCAGAGCCGCAGTAAAGATCAGAACCAACACCAGGGCCATGCCTTGATCTTTCTGTCCGTAAAAATGTCTACGATTAATCATGTGTCACCACATCTCGTAAAGGAATATTAAGTGGTCGGACACTGCCACTCAGGGTGATTTCCTTAAATTCATCTCCGGCCCTGATCGTGATGGAAACAGTTTCATTTTCATCTATAGCAAAAATTAATCCGGTAATACCAAGGGCAATGACGTTATAGGCATAATGAGTATCGTTATCTTTGCGCTGTTCAAGAATCAGTTGGTTTGCGGAAAGGCGAAAGCGAAATAGGGTTGATTTTTTTCCGGCATAGATTCGGAAATAAATCATTTCAGTATTGCCGTTGCGTATTTCCACCATATGGGCATAACGAATTTCGTTAATCATTTTATCCATGCTGATACGGGCTGACTGCTGATATTCCATGTGATTGACACTACGATTCCAGCTTGTCAGACCGGCCAGGTAAAAAGTATAGAGTGCGGTGATAACAAAGCCGAGCATTGCTAAAGTTACCAGCAGCTCGATCAGGGTTACCGCTTTTTCCTCTGAAAAAAGTGCCCCGTGAAATTTGTTTTCACGATACACGTGATCATTGGCGGGCAAGGTAACTCTCAACTGCTTCCGAGTATTCTTTATCTTGCACCATCCAGTAAACAGTTATTTTAATATGTATAAGATCGAGTTTTATCTGTGGGGTTCCTGCTGTTTTAACGAGCAGTTGGCTTACTTCGGTAACCCGCCAAAAACCGGGATTTGCCGGCAAAAAATCTTCGACAAAAGGTGAACGATTCTCAGTGATATAAAATTCATAAACTTGTTTGTAACCGAGCGCTTTAACTGACTCCATTTTTTCACGGCATAAATTGATAGCGCATGATTGCCGGCCGGCCAGGGCAATTGAAGAAAAGCTGTTGGTGAAAAGATTGAGAAAGGGAGCGACAACGATGCCTAAAATGGTAATTGCGACCAATAATTCGATAAATGTATAACCTTCTGTTCTGCCTATAAATGCTTTGTCCACTGCTCCGGCTCCTTCGTTAAAGAATTCTTTTCAAGATATCAAAACTGGAAAAGGCTGGTATACCAATCCCAGATCTGAGCGCCCCAGAGAACTTCAACCAGGGTAGCCATAGAGAGAAATGGGGCAAAAGGGAGAGCATTTTTCATGGTCAGCCTGCCCAGTGCCCAAAAAGTTAGTCCGAAAATAGCGCCGAAAATAAATCCAAGCAGCAGAATTACTGCTGTACCTTGCAGCCCGACAAAAAAACCGATAATTGCCATCAGTTTAACATCACCCGCACCCATTCCGCCCCGGCTGAAGTGATAAATGGCCAACATGACAGTGCTGCCTAAGAACATTCCAGTCAGGGCATCGATAAAGCCTCTTTCAACAATCAGCCACGATGGTATGCTTAAATTGACTGCTGCAAGTTGGATCAGGTAGAAAAAGAGGCCGGCAATTAACCCGGCTGTAATAATGCGGTTGGGAACTATGCGGTGTTCAAGGTCGATCAATGAGCAGCTCAATAATAGAAATAGCAGGATCATGTAGAAAACAAAATCGATGGAAAGGTTGAAATTGCAGAAAACCAGTAGAAAAAGCGAAGCGGTGAGAAGTTCTACAAGGAGATAACGGAGGCCGATCTTTTCACCGCAACAGCGGCACCGGCCCCGTAAAAAAAGGTAGCTGAAGGTTGGAATGAGGTCAGGGAAAATGAGCTGATTATTACAGGAAGGGCAATATGAGGAGGGTTTAAGCAGAGATAAATTTCTAGGCAGGCGGTAGATCATAACGTTCATGAAACTGCCAAAACAGAGGCCGACTAGAAAGATGAAGATGTAGAGGGATGATTGGTATGAAATAAACAAGTCGGCAATTTCCTTCCAGACACTTTTTGGTATAAATTGATCATCTTGTTAATTCAGGATGTTTTCGCCATGATTGACTTTAATCCTGCTAAAGTCACAACAGAATCTCGAATATATTGAAAAAGTCAAATTTGACCTTTCCCGGGAAGTTATAGCTGTGCTATACTAAATAAGATTTATCCAGATGAGGGTTGGTGATCAGATGATTCCCCCAGACTCTAAAACGAAGCTTTATTTGCTGGTGGGTAACCCTGTCGATCATTCCCTGTCACCTTCTATGCATAATGCCGCTTTTGCCGCTCTGAATATTAACAGTGTATACCTGGCCTGCCCGATTCAAAAAACAAAACTTTACGCAGCCCTTGAAGGGATAAAAGCGCTTTCAGCTGCCGGCGCCAATGTGACAAGCCCCTATAAAGAAGCAGTTATTCCTTTTCTTGATTCTATTTCAACCGAATCGAAGCTACTGAGATCGGTCAACACGATAATTAACCGTAATGGCCGGCTTTACGGTGAGAGTACTGATGGCGAAGGTTTTTACCGTTCACTGAGAGAAACTGTTCCCGGCTTTGAAACTAATAAGGGCATAATGGTTGTAGGGGCAGGGGGAGCGGCGCGTGCCGCAGCTTATGTTATGGCCCGAAACGGGGCTGTACGGTTTACTATAGTAAACCGTACTCCGGAAAATGGGTATGCTTTGTCAAGGCTTTTGGTCGCAACAGCTCCTGCCGTTAAAAGTGATTATTTGCCGCTGTCCCGGAAAGAAATCCGCGATGCTCTAAATAATTGCCAATTAATTATTTACGGCCTACCCTTCGATGAAACTGAATTTATAGCTTCTGTTTTAGAACAAGAATCTTTTTATGAAGAAAAATTCCTTTTTGATTTTCGCTATCACCCTGCCAGGACTGCAGTTATGTCTGCATTTGAGAAAAAAGGAGGCCTTGCATTTAACGGTCTGAATATGTTGTTGTGGCAGGCCGCACTATCGTTTGAGCTGTTTACCGGACAGACGGCTCCGGTAACAGTTATGCGAAAAGTGGCTGCTATTTAAGCTGTCTCAACCCAGCGGCAAAAATTTTAAAGCCGGCTAAATTGGGAAATCATTTTCGAAGAAGTTTAATATTGAGCGCAATTTGAATTTTTAGGGAGGCAGTTTATGACCGTTTTTAGCCGCTGTGTAATTGGTGAAGCACTGTTAGATGCAGGCGTAATAAACAGCGATCAACTTAAAGGCATTCTGGTTGAAAAACAATCGACTAATAAGTCCCTCATAAAGATGCTGATTGAGAAAGGGATTGTCCCCGAAGAAAAGCTTTTGTCGATAATGGAAAAACAGCTCAATATGCCCCGGGTTAACCTTTTAAACATCAGGATTTCCCCTGAAGTTATTAACTTACTACCGTTAGAAATGGCGCAGCACTATCTGGTCATTCCACTTAAAATAAGCGGCAGCCAGTTATTGCTTGCAATGGCAGACCCCTTTAATCTGGAGGCAATCGATAATGTTGCCATGTTTACCGGATTTGAAGTTAGTCCGGCCTTGGCCGGTGAAAGGTCAATTATTCATGCGATTAATCATTTTTACAGTATTGGCGGGACTACTGAAAGTGATAATCCTGCTGAGGAACTTACTTCCGAAAGAGAGAACCAATCTGAAGATCTACAGTTTTTAGCTGATCAAGCGCCGGTAGTTAAGGTCGTTAACTCATTAATTTGCAGAGCTCTCGAAGAGGGTGCCAGCGATATACATTTTGAGCCATCTGATGAGGGTTTACGCATCAGGATGCGTCTTGACGGGACTCTTAAAGATTTGGCAGCTCCATCAAGACAGAAACAGATTCACATTATCTCCCGGATTAAAATAATGGCTAATCTTGACATTGCGGAGAAAAGACTGCCTCAGGATGGTAATATTCAGCTTAATAACAGAGGCCATCAGGTTAATTTGCGCGTTTCGACCATGCCAACAATTCATGGTGAAAAAATTGTGATAAGGTTTCTGGAAAAAGAAAGAATTGTCCTGCCGCTTGAACAGCTTGGTTTCACTGAAAAGTATCACCATATTTTTATGCGCCTGCTGTTAAACCGATCGGGAATGATTCTGGTTACCGGACCGACCGGTTGTGGTAAGACAACCACGCTCTACTCGGCACTTAATTACCTTAACCGTTCGGAAGACAATATCATCACAATTGAGGATCCTGTTGAATGCCGGATCAGGGGGATTAATCAGATTCAAATCAACCGGCGTATCAACCTCACTTTTGCCAATACCCTTCGTTTCATATTACGACAGGATCCCAATATTATTATGGTTGGAGAAATCAGGGATTTGGAGACAGCGAAAATTGCTTCTCAGGCTGCCCTTACAGGGCACCTTGTATTAAGCACGCTTCATACGAATAATGCTGCGGGTGCTGTGATTCGCCTGATTGATATGGGTCTCGAACCGTACCTTGTAACAGCTTCCCTGATTGGAGTAATAGCACAGCGCCTGATTAGGCAAATATGTCCTCACTGTAAAGAAGAATATTCCTTATCAGAAGAAGAAAAACTCTTTTTTTGCAAATATTTTCTAAAAGAACCTCCTGAAATCCTCTACCGCGGCACTAAATGCAGCTATTGCAATCATACAGGCTATCGTGGACGTATTTCGATCCAGGAACTGCTGCTGCTTAATCAGGAGCTGCAGGCTTTAATTATCGAGGGTGCCACCGCTATTACCCTTCAGGAAAAAGCAATAACACAGGGTATGCTGCCCCTGGTCAGAGATGGTTTGCGTTGCCTGGAAGATGGTATAACAACAATGGGTGAAGTCGTAAGGACAACTTTCAGCAGTGTTTTTGATTCTGAAGCTTCCGGTTATTCTGAAAGCAGCGCATTTATTGCCCAGCTGCAGAAATACAGAATCTGATCGGTGATTATTTTGTTTTACGGGGTGATTACTCTTTTGTCAGTAAGACGATACAGCATGGAAGGTGCATTTACCCTGGTGGAATTGCTATGCGTAGTTGCCCTGCTGGGCATGATTATGTTAGTTGCCATGCCGGCATTGCAGGACACAGGCCGGAAACGCAACCTGGAAATAGCCGCGCGCACTTTGGCTACAGATATGCGCCGATGTCAGCAGACGGCAATTACGACTGGAATTCCCTACTGCTTGGAATTTCTAGTTTATAATGAAAGTTATCATTACCGGATTAAAAATTGTCAGACCTCTAAAACAGAGCGAATCAGTTTTCCGGAAGGCGTTAATTATCGTTCGACGACTTTTCGCATCGATGGTGGTTTCCCAAAGCTTCGTTTTAACCCAAATGGTGCGCCAAATTTTGGTGGAACGGTTGTCCTATGCAATTACGCTGATGATGTTCTATATGTGATTGTCACGCCTGCTACTGGCAGGGTGCGCATCTCAGAAGATCCTCCCGATCATTGGGAGACTTCTGTTTCACCTGATCCTGTTGAGCAATACAGCTGCACTTATTAATGCCCTGAAAGGATTGATTGCCGTATCAGACCAGATTAAAAATAAAAACATAGTCTTGACCGGTTTTATGGGTACCGGTAAAACAACTGTCGGATATATTCTTGCCTCTTCTCTAAAAAGAACTCTGATTGACACAGATCAGATGATTGAAGAAAAGACCGGGCTTACAGTATCGCAAATTTTTGTACAGCATGGCGAATCTTATTTCCGTGATCTGGAGAGTGAATTGATTTTAAAGTTAAAACAATATCGGCCCGGTAGCCTGGTGATCGCCACGGGGGGTGGTGCTGTACTGCGCGGTCGCAACTTGAAAATACTTTCGGAAAATGGCGTTATCATTGCATTGACAGCATCGCCTAGTGCTATTCTCAGGCGCATTTCAAAAACAAACCAGCGGCCGCTGCTGGCCGGGGAGGGCGCAGTTGAAAAAATTAAAACCAAATTGCGGGAACGTGAGCAGTATTACAGGCAGTGTTCTTTTCAATTAGACACAACCGGGCGCACACCGCAGCAGGTTGCCCGGGAGATAATAGCCTTTATCAAGAAGATATAATCTGCGAAAACGGAATAAATTTATACTTTGGGAAGAAGGATTTTATTGAGGATACGGGAAATATTGATGAGCATAGTTGTTATGGGGAGTTGATGTTTTTTGACGATAAAAAAAATTCTTGTGCTGCATGGCCCAAATTTAAACAGGCTTGGTGTTCGGGAGCCCGGCATTTATGGTAAGCTGACCCTGGCTGAGATAGATGAAGCTTTGATCAAGAGTGGTTCAAAGCTGGGCTTTTCGCTTGAATGTTTTCAGTCGAACCATGAAGGAATGCTCATAGATCATATTCATGCCGCAGATAAAAAGTATCACGGCATCCTGATTAATCCTGCCGCTTTGTCCCATTACAGTTATGCTCTCAGGGATGCTCTGGTCAGCTCAGAACTGCCTCTGGTCGAAGTTCACCTTAGCAACATTTACGCCCGTGAACCTTTTCGTCAACACTCTGTGATTTCAGCAGTTGCCGATGGCGTAATCAGCGGATTAGGCCTGGACAGTTATCTTTTAGGGCTGGAAGCCCTGGTAAATATAATAGAAAAGTGTTAGGGCGGATTGATGATTGAAAGGCTTAAGAAAATTCGACAACTATTAAAGAGAAAAAAAATTGATGCAGTTATTATTACGAACCCCTATAACCGTCGCTACCTGAGTGGCTTTGACGGATCTGCCGGGATGTTGTTAATCAGTCTTGAAAAAGCTTTTCTGGTAACTGATTTTCGTTATGTTGAACAGGCTGCTGCTCAGGCAGAACAATTCACAATTCATCGTTGGCAGGATAATCTGATAAAAAGCCTCGCAATGCTGATTGATAACGAGGGTTGGTTAAAGATCGGTTTTGAATCCAAACATGTTGTTTGTTCAATTTACGATGAAATGAAAGAGAAATTACCGGTAGAACTTTTTTCCCTCTCAGATACTGCTGAGAAACAGAGAATGATCAAAAGTGAAGATGAATTGGCTGCTTTGCGCTTTGGAACGAAGATTTTAGACCAGGCCTTTAATCATATCTGCTCTTTCATCAGGCCTGGAATTACAGAACGAGAAGTTGCCCTTGAGCTTGAAATCTACTTGCTGCGTCAGGGTGCCGAAGAAAAATCTTTTCACTTTATTGTGGCCTCGGGTAAACGGGGAGCTATGCCTCATGGCACTGCATCGACAAAGGAACTTACCAGGGGTGAACTGATTACTATTGATTTCGGAGCAGTATTTGGAGGGTACGCAACCGATATGACTCGTACAGTTGCGCTTGGTGCAGTGAGTCAGCGCCAAATTGAAATATATGATATTGTTAAAGAAGCTCAGCAGAAAGCTTCACTGGCGATTAAACCCGGTTTAAAGGGCCGGGAAGTTGATGCTGTAGCCAGGGATACAATTGTGAAGGCTGGTTACGGGGAGTACTTTGGACATGGTTTGGGGCACGGGATTGGTTTGGAAACACATGAAGAACCCGTGTTGAATCCCCAAAGCAGTACTGTTTTAAAAGCGGGCATGGTTGCGACTGTTGAACCGGGTATTTATATACCGGAATGGGGCGGTGTCCGCATTGAAGATATGGTTGTTGTGACAAAGAGTAGCGTGAATTTATTAACAAGTAGCCCACGCGAATTGATCATAATTTAATTAGAAGTTGAAGGGCAGGATAAAAAATGATTTCAACCAGTGATTTTCATACCGGTATTACAATTGAACTGGAGGGGGAGATCTATACTGTATTGGAATTTCAGCATGTTAAACCCGGAAAAGGGGCGGCTTTTGTTCGTTCAAAGTTAAAAAATCTGCGCACCGGTTCAATTGTCGACCGTACTTTCAGGGCTGGAGAAAAAATGGCCAGGGCACACCTGGAGCGCAGAGAGATGGAATATCTTTATCGTGAAGATGATGCTTTTCACATGATGGACATGGAGACATACGAGCAGATTATTTTATCCGGTGAACAGATCGGTGATGGTGTTAAATTTCTCAAAGAAAATGACCGCTTGAATGTGGTTGTGTACGGTGAAAAAATAGTTGGCGTTGATGTGCCGATAACCGTCGTCCTGAGAGTTGAAAGAACCGAACCGGGAGTTAAGGGTGATACTGCTTCAGGCGCCACCAAACCGGCGACCACGGAAACCGGCTTAACGGTTCAGGTGCCTTTATTTATCAACAGCGGGGATCAAATCAAGATTGACACACGTAGTGGCGCATATATTGAAAGGGTTTAATTTTAAACAATCAAAGGAGGAGTGAGCCAATTATGACTGAAGACTTAAAAGCACGTGTATCTTATTTAAGGGGATTTACCGAGGGTCTTGACCTAGGCGAAGAGAGTAAGGAGCAGAAGGTTCTGCAGCGTGTAATCGACTTGCTTGAAGATATGACTGACGAAATTGAGCAGCTGAGAGTTGATTATGAGGAGCTATTTGAATATACAGAAGCAATCGATGATGATCTGACAGAACTTGAAGACGATTTCTATGAAGATGACGAAGAAGATTATGATTATGACTATGATGATTTTGAAGGCGGTTTTTCAATCGAATGCCCAAACTGCCGGGAGATTGTCGTTGTTGATGATGATATTCTCGACCAGGAATCTTCTATAGAAGTAACCTGCCCCGGTTGTGGCGAGGTAGTTTTGGTCGATGATGAAGAATGGGAAGATGATATGGATGAATTGCCAGAAGAGGAAGAGAAAAAGGATTAGCATTTTTACCGGTTGATAGAGCAAATTGAACCAACGGAACGAGTTTGTTATAATGAAAAGAACTTAATGAGTTAATTAAGATGAATTAATTAAGGGAGGATTTTACAATGGTAAAAGATGATAACCACAGTTCACCATCTGAATTAGGCGTTGTTAAAATTGCCGATGAGGTTGTTTCAATTGTTGCAGGTCTTGCTGCTACAGATATCGAAGGCGTTGCTTCGATGAGTGGGGGCATTGCCGGGGGTATTGCTGAAGTCCTCGGTCGCCGAAACCTTTCCAAAGGGATTAAGGTGGAAGTCGGAGCAGAAGAAACGAAAATTGATATATTTATTATAGTCAACTACGGAGTACGCATACCAGATGTAGCATGGAACATACAGGAGAGCGTTAAAAAAGCAGTCGAAGAAATGACCGGTTTAAAAGTTGCATCGGTTAATGTGCATGTTCAGGGTATTCACTTCCCCCAAAAAGAAAATGAGGAAGATCAAGGTGAAGTAATAGTGGTGGAGGAAGAAAATATATAAATTTGCAGTCTTAAACAGCGACTTGATAAAGGGGGAGTAAGCATGAAAACAGCTGCCCGTGCTATTCTGGTATTTTTGGGATTCATCTTTATCGGCAGTGCTCTTTTCCTGCTGGTTATTAACTATAATTTGTTACCGGGTCTGTCGGTTGCTCTGCCTGTATGGGCCGGAGAAACTGTCTTGCTTGCAGCAGGGTCAGCTTTACTGCTCTTAGCCCTGATTCTGCTCTCACTGGGCTTTCGTTCGTCCAAAAAGGTTGGCAATGCAGTCTTAAAAGGCAGTCAGTTCGGAGAAATTTTAATTTCGATTACTGCCATCGAAAATATGGTTTTGCGGGTAGTACAGCAAACGCAGGGCATTAAAGATGTGAGCAGACAGGTTAAACATACTCCGGATGGCCTGGTTGTAAAAGTCCGCATCAGGGTTATGCCCGATGTTTCTCTGCCAGGATTAATCAATGACTTGCAGTCTAAGACCAAGGAATATCTCGAAGAGATTACGGGTATTGTTGTCCATGAAGTTAAAGTAATAGTTGAAAATGTTATTATGGATCAGACCGTTTCTAATAAGTAGCGCGATTGAATTAATAAAAGGGGGGGGCAAGCTTTGTCTGAACCGAACTGGTGGGTATTAATTAGTAAGCACTGGGGAAAAATATTAGGCGGCCTGCTCGGCCTGATCTTCGCCCTGCTGGTTATCAATTATGGTTTTTGGCTGAGCCTATTTATTTTTCTTTGCATTGGTGTGGGGTTGTTGATTGGCTGGCGGTTGGATGTCAGTAAAAATGTCGGTCGCTTTCTAAACCGGATCTTTTCTTCAAAAGATGATTATTAAATCACTAATCACCGGCAGCGCGGAGGTAAAGAACTATTGTCCCGTCGTTTAGCTAGAGATATTGCCTTTTTGGCCCTTTTTGAAATCGATGTTGGTAAGCAAAGAGCGGAGCAGGCCTTAAAGCATTCTCTGGATGGGTTCAATATAAGCAGCGATGAGGAAGAGTTTGTTAGCGATCTTGTTAAAGGTGTAGTTGAAAAAAAAGCTTTTCTTGACGATTTAATCCGAAAGCACCTGGTCAAATGGGAATTGGATCGTCTTTCTGCTGTTGATCGAAACCTTCTGCGCCTGGCTTTATTCGAGATTATTTACCGGGCTGATATACCTAACGTCGTATCAATCAATGAGGCTCTGGAATTGGCAAAAAAATATGGGAGCACCGGTGAGGCAGTAGGATTTATTAACGGAGTGCTGGATCGAGTGGTAGGAGAAGTATTTGAACGTGAATCCTAAAGGGCAACTCTATCTGGGAATTGACACATCGGCCTATACAACTTCGTTGGCCCTTGTTGACCAGGATGAAAATTTGATCTTCGATAAAAGACTGCCGCTGCCAGTTAAAGAAGGCAATTTGGGTTTGCGACAGTCTGAGGCAGTATTTGCTCATATTCTTAACTTGCCTCTCCTGTTGCAGGATAAGATTGAGGCTTTTGAGAATTCGGCTTTAACTGCAGTTGCTGCTTCAACACGGCCCCGTCCTGTTGAGGGTTCATATATGCCAGTTTTTAAAGTAAGCGAGGCCCTTGGTTTGTTTCTTGCTCAAACCCAGGGCCTTACTTTTATACCTTCATCTCACCAGGAAAGCCATGTGATGGCCGGATTATGGTCAGCCGGGCTCAAGCAGGGGCGTTATCTGACCATGCATCTTTCAGGTGGAACAACCGAGATAATTTCTTCAGAAGAGAGAAGCCCCGGCCGGTTAATTTTGACTCTGCTCAGCGGAAGCACTGATTTAAATGCCGGGCAATTTGTCGATCGACTTGGCCTGGCTATGGGACTTGGGTTCCCGGCCGGAACAAAAATGGAAATTCTTGCCATGAATAGCTCTAATAACCTCCTTAAGTTGCCTATAGCGGTTAAGGGCAGAGAAATCAGCTTTTCCGGGCCGGCCAGCCAGGCTGAGCGTTATCTGAAGCAAGGATGCCGTAAAGAAGATCTGGCCCGGGCAATAGAAAATTGTATTGCCGATTCTCTGAGCATTGCCGTATCTAATTTAAAAGTGAAGAACTTTGAATATCAGGGACTGCTGGCAGTTGGGGGCGTAACAGCTAATCATTACATCAGGGAACGCCTAAAACAAAACCTTACAAGGTGGAAGCTTTTTTTTGCCCACCCCGAATATGCTTCTGACAATGCCGTCGGCCTTGCTATTCAGGCAGCTCGTATCATCAGGGCAAATCAATCAGGAATCAATGATTAAAAAGGAATTTACTAATAGATGACGAAGATTAATCGTATTGCATGAACATATCATTAAGAAAACCAATATGTTGATTTGGCTGATTAGTTTTCTACAGGGAGAGAGAGGGATAAATGACCAAGGTATTTTTTAGCAGCTGGAATGGAATAATTATTGATGAACGAGCAAAGAATAAAGATGAACGCCTTGATTTAGAGCAGATAAAACTACCCTCTCAGTTGGATCAAAAAGAATTTAAAGTATTTATTGGCTGGGCCGGGATGGTTATTGTCGATTCTCAGGTTAATTTGATAGAAGCTTTACGTGAGTACTACAGTCAGGTCCAGAAAGAGTCATGCGGCCGTTGTATTCCCTGTCGGGCCGGCAGTAAGGTGATAACGGATCGTCTGGAAAAACTGCTGGCAGGCAAAGGAACAGAAACGGATCTATCTTATTTGAAGGCACTCTGCAATTTGGTTAAAGAGAGTTCGCTTTGTGAGCTTGGTCTGTCATCCCCGGTTCCCCTGCTGCACGCCCTTGAACATTTCAGAGATGATTTTACCGCTTTATTGGGTGGAGCTTCTGTTGGATCTGATAACAATTACGAGTATCGCTCGATATTGACTGCCCCCTGCCGAAACGGATGCCCGGCTCATATTAATATCCCCAGATATATTGAATGTATTAAAGAGGGGAACTATGAAGAGGCTCTGGCCGTTAACAGGGAAAAGACCCCTCTGGTCGGTACTTTGGGCAGGGTCTGTGTTCATCCCTGCGAGTCAAACTGTAACCGCCAGCCTTACGATCAGGCGCTTACAATCAGGCTTCTGAAACGTTTTGCCGCTGATTTTGGCCGTAAGAATGATTACGATGGCCAAACCGGACAAATAGGCCTGACTATAAGAAAAGAACGGATAGCCATTGTCGGAGCAGGACCGGCCGGACTTAATGCAGCTTACCAGCTGGCTCAAAAAGGTTACAGTATAACCATCTATGAAGCACTGCCAGTTCCGGGAGGAATGTTGGCCGTTGGTATACCCAGCTACCGTTTGCCTAGGGATATTCTTAACTCCGAGATTGATCTGGTTAGAAAGCTGGGTGTCGAGATAATATGTAATACCAGGGTTGGCGTTGACTTGAGTATTGAACAGCTCTGGGCGGAAGGTTTTAAGGCAATATTTATTGCCGGTGGTCTTCATGAAAGTGCTACAATGGGTTGTGAAGGCGAAGATGCCTGCTATTATGGTTTTATGCCGGGAGTCGATTTCCTGCGCAGAATAAATCTTGGTGAGAAAGTTGAACTCGGTGATACTGTTACCGTTATCGGCGGAGGAAATGTGGCCATGGACTGCGCCCGATCAGCTGTGCGCCTTGGGGTTAAAGAGGTAAACTTAATCTACCGCCGCACTAAGACAGAGATGCCTGCAAACGAGGCAGAAATTCACGCAGCAGAAGAAGAAGGAATCATATTCCATATCTTAGCAAACCCGGTTTGTATCCTCGAGGATGGTGGGTCTGTCAGCGGCATGGAATGTATCAGGATGGAACTTGGTGAACCAGATTCGAGCGGCAGGCGTCGCCCGGTACCACTGGACGGGTCTGAGTTTATTCTTAAATCCGATACAGTTATTCCAGCAATCGGGCAGGTTGCCGATTTTAGCTTTTTGACTGCTGAAAGCGGTTTTGAGCTGACAAAATGGGGGACCATGGCAGTAAATCCTGAAACGATGGCAACCTCAGTACCGGGCATATTTGCCGGTGGCGATATCGTTCTCGGTGCCCGCACTGTAATTGAAGCGATAGCTTCAGCAAACCGTGCTGCAGAAGCTATTGACAGTTATTTGCGCACCGGTCAAAGTTCTGTCGGGCAGCAATTTAATATGGAAAGATTTATAGAGAATATCGGAGTTTATAAAGAAGAAACAGTTCCGGAAATGATCGGGGAAAGGGTAAGATTAGAAGAAGAAGTAAAACCTGCGGCAGAAAGAGTGAAAGGGTTTGATGAGGCTGAACTGGGCTTCAAAAATCCTTCGGAAGTAATAAACGAAGCTGAACGCTGTATCAAGTGTTTGCGCCTTGGCCTGGCTGTCCTTTAATCTGGGAGGTAAGAAATGAAAGAAACAATTAACTTGTATATTGATGATAAAAGAATATTTGCAGATCAGGGAACAACTATTTTGGAAGCAGCCCGTCAAAATGGTATCTATATACCCACTCTTTGTTACCACCCCCGCCTGGAACCCCTCGGCCATTGTCGTATCTGTATCGTAAAGATAGAGGGCATTGAGCGGCCCATCACTTCCTGCGATAATCCGGTATCAGATGGTATGATCGTCTTAACTGATACTCCGGAGCTGCAATCGATGCGAAGTCAAATATTAGAATTATCCCTTGCGACACACCCCTATAAAGATTGCTTGACCTGTGTTCGAACCGGAACCTGTGAGCTGCAGGATAAAGCCTACCAATATCAGGTTGATTTACCTGAACAGCTTGATCGGGAAATTTCATCTGGGCAGCCTGACGATAACCCCGAAATCTTACGTGATGAAGCGAAATGCATCCTCTGTGGCCGTTGTATTCAAGTGTGCCGCAGTGGTCCGGGCCGCTCAGTTTACAGTATGGTCGGTAATGGTGTTAATACCCGGGTAATACCCTTCCGCAATGGCCGGGAAGTCTCCATGGAAGAGGCCGGCTGTATTTTCTGCGGTCAGTGTGTTGACGTCTGCCCGGTAGCGGCTTTAACTGAAAAGGGAAGGACTTCAGGCGGCAGGGAATGGGAGCTTTCCCGTATTCCCGGTGTCTGTATTGATTGTTCACTGGGCTGTTATCTTGAACGTCAGGCTTCTGGCGAGAACCTGATCAAAATTACCGTACCGGTTGAAGGCGACAAGGTCAGCTGGCTTTGTCGAAAAGGTAAATTTGGTTTCAAAAAAGAAAACGAAGTTAAGACTTTTACTAATTCAATGACGAGAACCAAAGACGGTTATACAGAAACTGATTATAAAGATGCAATTAACAATACGGCTGCAAGAATTCTTAATCTCAAAGAAAATTTTGGTTCCTCAGCCCTGGCCGTACTAGCTTGCGGGCAGCTCAGCAACGAGGAAAATTACCTTCTGCAAAAGCTGGCTCGTAAGGTCATAGGCACTCCTAACCTGGACCTGGGTGCAGAGCCGGCTTGGGCAACTGCCATGAACAAAATCAAGACGATTACAGGAACCGGAATTTTTGGACCAACCCCGGCTTCAATCCGTAACGCTGAAACAATATTTATTATCGGATCAGGATTGGAAGAGAGCCATCCTGTTGCGGCAATGGCTGTTGGTCAGGCGGGACGTTTTGGCGGGGCTGTTATTATCAGAACAGATGCCGCCCCTGAAGATGCAGCTGCCTGGGAAAGCATTTACCTTAGACACCACAAGGGTGGACTCAACGGTTTATTAAATGCGATGAGCATCTTTGTGGAGAATGAAAATGCGGCCGGAACCGCCAAAAAAGCCGGCATTTCTGTGGGTCTTCTTAAAGAAGTTACCGATCTGATCACTGCTAAGAATAGCTACACAATTGTTTGTCCTAGTTTTTTTGAAAAAGCCGATCAGAGAACAATCGAAGCGCTTGTTGCGATGGCCCAATCTTGTGGACAGATCGGGCGGGGCAAAAACAACCTGCTGCTGCTTTCAAGGTTCAGCAATGCATCCGGTGTGCTGGCTGCCGGAGGAACAACACTTGGCGAGTTCGGATTTAGCGAAACAGATGAAAATAAAGGACTGAACAGGGAAGAGATTATTCGCGCAGCAGAGAGTGGAAGGATAAAAGGGCTTCTTCTTTTCGGCGGCAGTTTTGCCGGGATCAAGCCAGGCGGATTAGATTTTATGATGGTTTTATGCAGTGCTGAGACAGAGGTTCCAAGAGGGGCTGACTTTATTTTTCCGGCTCAACCGGTCATTTGTAAAAATGGTTTGTTTACTAATTCGGCCGGTCAGACCCGTTTTAATGAGCCGGTTTTAACGCAAGCGCCCTCTTTAATGCAGGATTGGCGTTTCATTAATGACCTGGCCCGGGCTTTG
>Ga0209498_1000467_pt1 | contig 24801 bp, 22 predicted proteins | sample WalLakDeSediment_FD_184131 | JGI IMG/M metagenome (GOLD analysis project Ga0209498, IMG submission 184131) | Lake sediment microbial communities from Walker lake, Nevada to study Microbial Dark Matter (Phase II) - Walker Lake 11/02/13 Deep... | ecosystem: Environmental > Aquatic > Freshwater >...
CGCATTCCCGGTCCGGCCGTCATTGGCCACGCTAGCCACCCGGGAGCGAGCAAGTACCGGCCGCGGCTGGTTCCTATCAGGTGAGCCGATACAAGGTGTCCCTTCTCAATGAGGCGGCTCAGCGCGGAGCTCTCAATGGCGAAACCCTCGTCCTCCATTTGTAGGTGAAATCCCCTGCCAGGGTCGATCCTGCTAGCCGCTCCCGTGACATACCTGGCTGTCCTTATCGTCTTGAGCGCCGTGTCAAGCTCCCGCCCTCTCAGGAAGGCAATGGCAGCCAGCTCGGACGGGCGTCTGCCGTCAGGCAGTTCAAAGCTGAAGGCAAGGTAACCCAGGAATCGCCTCTCGCGCCGGTTGAGCTCACCGCTATCGCCCAGGTACTTGGGCGGTTCATCACCATAATAGCCGAAGAAATCGCTTCGGGCCTTCGCCCGAACGTCAGCTATCTCTTCGCTCATGGAGCACCAGTCGGTGAGCCGTTCTACAGTAATGTAGTTCAGAGCCATACGTCACCCGTCTTCCAGTCGCACATCGATGCTCTCAAGCCGCTCCGGGGCTCTCTCCCTGACCCTGTGTTCCTTGCCGACAGAGATGCAGGCCTAAAGTCAGTAGCGCTTGGCCCGCCGTACCGGCTTGACGTTGCCCCGGTAGTCGGGCGCGGTGATGTTGAAGACCAGGCTTATCGTGGGGTCCACCATCCGGGAACTGATTCTCGTCTCGATCTCGTCCAGCGATAGGCAGGTGGTGATCACCATGGGCAACCGGCCATTGTAGCGGTGGTTTATCAACTGGTAGAGCTTCTCCTGTGCCCAGGACGTGGCCGAGTGCTCCCCGAAGTCATCCAGTATCAGTAGCGGAATTCCCTTCAGCTTCTCGGAGTACTCATCGTAGGAAGTCTTGCTGTCGGGGCTGAACGTCGAGCGCAGATGGTCCAACAGGTCCGGAACAACCACGAAGTAGGCCCGGTTTCCCAGGGCTCGCTGGTGATTGGCGATCGCCGCTGCCAGGTGCGTCTTGCCACAGCCGTTGACGCCCTGGAAGATCAGCCAGCCCTCCGGCGCGCGGGCAAACTCCACCGCCAGGTTATAGGCCTGGCTCAGATTCTGGCGCTGTTCCAGCGGAAGCTCCAGCCTCTTTTGGTCGAAGTTGTCGAAGCTCATGCTCCGTAACAGCCCTGGCCCCAGGCCGCATTCATCCTCCAGGGGCGAGCCCTGCTCGAGATTCAGCACCCGGCAGAAATCGGCACTGACCAGGCGGCCCCGCAGGCGGTCGTCCACCTTGTCCAGCGGTGTATCGGTCGTGATCACCGTGGCCAGCCTGGCGTTGAATCGGTGGTTGAGCAGTTGCTCCAGCTTCTCCCTGGCCCAGGCGGTCGCAGTTGCCGTGGCAAGGTCATCGAGAACCAGCAGAGGCACGTTCTTCACCTGCTCAAATAGCTCGTCATAGTTCGTGTCACTGCTGGGACTGAAGGCGGAGCGAAGGTGGTCCAGCAGGTCGGCAGCACCTATGTAAAACACAGGTCTACCCGAGTTCAGGCAGTGATTGGCTATAGCGCAGGCCAGGTGCGTCTTGCCACAGCCGATGACGCCCTGGAGAACCAGCCAGCCCTGGGGGTTCTCGGCAAAGGCCCTGGCGGCCTGGTACACCTTAGCCAGGAGTTGCTGGGCAGCAGCATTCGATGTCCTGCCCTTGGGAGACAGGTTGTCGAAGGTAAGCTGCGCGAGTGCGCCCAGGTTGCTGTACCTCTCGAGGTGTTCTGCCTTCTGCCTTTTTAGCTCACCTCTGCTGCATTCACAGGGCACCACCCGGCTGAAATCCGCTTGCCCTGAATCCAGAACAGGATGAACAAACCCCGCCCCCCCGCAGGCCGGACAGGCCTCACCCTCGTCGCCCTCCGTCGGGGCAGAGGAAGGCCTATCTCCTGACCAGGTGTCCATACTTGCCCTTGACGTACTTGTCCGGGCCATTCTTCTCAGTGTCTCTCTTATGCTCTCCACTGTCCTTCCCTTCGCGGGCCCATCTCTCCAGGATGCGGGCGATGTATCTCCAACTGCGTTTGTTCAGGCTAACCGCTTCCTTGAACGCTTCCTCGATCCAGCCGGGTGGATAGAGCTGCTCCGCTTCCTCAAGCTCTTGGGCGATCATGGGCGTAAGCATGCCGATGTTCTGCTCGTAGAGGGTGAAGATGTTGACGGCCCCCTGCTGAGCGCTCCGCTGCAATGGGGCGGCCAGTGAGTACACTTCATCAGGCTCTCCGTCTACCTCGGAGTTCGACCGTAACAGAATGCCGTGCTCCACCGCCGAATCCAGGGCCAGCCGCAGAGTCTCCTCGTCTAACCCTGCTGCCAGCCGGGCCGTTTCCGCCTGGAGTTCACCGTATGTCACCCCGCTGATACCGGGTTGAGGGCGGGCTCGCTTCTGCCCGCTCAGATACCAGACGTACAGAATTACCTTCAGTTCGGCCAGGTCTTGAACTCCGGGCATCACGCGGGTGAAGAAGGAGTCGGTTAGAGGGACGGAGTCCCCGGTCGACCTGGAGCTCGATGATTGCCGGTCAGGCATCTCTTGACCCTCAAGAGGCAGACATCACTTCGGTTTCCAGACTACCGAACTTCGTGATCCTGCCCAGGAAGCGCAGCTTGATATCTCCTATTGGGCCGTTGCGGTGTTTGGCTATGTGAATCTCCGCAATGCCGCGGGGATAAGGTTCCTTCTCGATGTCATGCATTTTGCTCCAGTCCTCAGGCGTGAAATACACGTCATCCCTGTAGATGAAAAGGACAATGTCGGCATCCTGCTCGATACTGCCGCTTTCGCGCAGGTCTGAGAGCTGGGGTATATGAGAGGACCGCCACTCCACAGCCCGGCTCAACTGGGACACCGCTATCACGGGTAAGTTGAGTTCCCTGGCCAGACCCTTCAGTTCGCGCGTTATCTTGCTCAGCTCCTGCACTCTGGTCTCGTTCTTGCCGTTGCCCTGTATCAGTTGCAGATAATCGATGATCAGCAGGTCGACGCACCGTTCGAAGTGCAGGCGCCGTACCTTGCTCCTTATGTCCAGACAGCGAAGCTGCGGCGAATCGTCAATGTATATCGCTGCCTCGGATAGAACCCCGCTGGCCTCCATGATCCTCATCTCGTTCTGCTCGCTGAACTGCCCGTGCCGCACCCTGTTGAAATCGATGCCCGATTCGCTCGACAGGAGCCTCTGTACCACTGCGTCTCGGGACATCTCCAGGCTGCACAGGGCAACGCAGGCCTTCTGGTTGATGGCCGCGTTTCTGGCGATGTTCAGGGCCAGGCTGGTCTTGCCCAGGCTGGGCCTCGCGGCCAGCACGATCAGGTCCGACCTCTGCAATCCCCCCAGGAAATTGTCCAGGGCGGCGAAGCCGGTCATGACGCGTGTTATCTCGCCTCCGCCGGCATCCGCGGATGGGCCGGCCTCTTCAAAGTACTCGCCCAGGGCGTCCCTTATCGGCACGAAGTCCCGGGTATCCCGCCTCGTCCGCACCTGGAACAGGATGTCTTCGGCCTTGTTCAGGCTGGCCTCAACGTCCGGGCCGCTTTCGTAACCAAGGCCCTCGATTTGCTTGGCGGCACCGATCAACCGTCTCATCACCGCCGTGTTGGATACTATCTGTGCGTAGTACTCGGCGTGCAGGGACGTGGGTACATTGCTTATCAGATGGCTTAAGAAGGCCGCCCCGCCGGTCCGCTCCAGCGTGTTTTCGCGCATGAGTTCATGCGCCACCGTGATTTGATTTATGACCTCGTCATGACGCTGGTACAGAGAGATGCACGCCTGGTAGATAAGCCGATTTGTTTCCGAAAAAAAATCTTCCACCCTCAACACCCCCACCACCTTCAGAACGGCCTCGGCGTCTATCAGCATAGACCCGAGCACTGCCTCCTCGGCTTCAATATCATGGGGCGGCAGTCTTTCTTCTGCCATGCTCAGTCCTCTTCCTCCTCGATGATCACCGTTATCTGCGGCTTCAGGTCGCTCGCTAACTTAACAGCTACTTCATGGCTGCCAGTCTGACGCAGAGGCTTCTCCAGATCTATTATCCTCTTGTCGACCTCAGAGCCGATGGATTTGCTCAACTCTTCGGCTATGTCAGCGGCAGTGATCGAGCCAAACAGGCGTTCTCCCGCACCGGTGCGGGCCCTGAGGCGTATCTCCTGGCCCTCGATCTTCTGGGCGAGCTCAACCAGTTGTTCGCGGTCGACGCTTTCCTCACGCTGCTTCCTTTGCAGCCTGGCCTCCACTTCCTTGACAAGCCCGGGCGTAGCTGCCAGTGCCAACCCCCTGGGCAGCAGGAAATTCCTGGCGTAGCCAGTGCTGACCTCCCGTATCTCTCCAGCCTTTCCCTTGCCGGGAACATCCTCTACTAGTACAACTCTCATTATATACCTCTCCTTGGTCAGAATGACAGAAATCTCGCTGCCGACACGGCAGCGGTAGCGCCATCTCCGGCGGCTGTTATCACCTGCCTGGCTGAATTGTGGCGGACATCTCCAGCGGCAAACACCCCCGGAATACTCGTTTCCATGAGTTCGTTAGTGATTATGTAGCCACCCTCATCCAGAGGCAACAACCCTCGCCATTGAGCGCTATTAGGTTCCGATCCGACAGCCACGAAGACACCCGCCACCTCTAACACTGATATTCTACCATCTTTGGTACTTTTGAGCACCAGTTGCCTGACTATTCCCTCGCCCTCGATTCTGGTTACCACACTATCCCAGACAAACTCGATACCTGGCTCGGACATGGCCCTTTCCTGAACTATCCTGCTGGCTCGCAATTCGCTACGACGGTGGATGACCTTGACCGAGGAAGCGAACTTGCTCAGATAGAGAGCCTCGGTGACCGCAGCGTCACCGCCACCGACTACAGCCACTGCTTTGCCTTTGAACAACGGACCATCACAGGTAGCGCAGTAAGAAACTCCCTTGCCCGTAAGGTCATCCTCGCCGGGCACGCCCAGTTTACGATATTGCGCGCCGGATGCAATGATGATGGACTCGGCTGCATAATCCCCTTCGCTGGTGGCGATTAGATTGTGCTTCGCAGCAGGAACTGCCCTGATAACCTCTGCGGACAAGGTCTCCAGCCCGTATCCGGCGGCTTGCTCGTGAATAAGCTGCCCCAGACGGATACCCGGTATGCCCTCAGGAAACCCCGGGTAGTTCTCCACCCGTTCAGAGTTGGTTATCTGCCCCCCAACTATCCCCCTTTCGATGAGCAGTGTGCTGAACCTGGAGCGGGAACAATACAGGCCGGCCGTAAGTCCCGCCGGTCCGCCGCCGATGATGGCTACCTGGTACCTGTTGTTCATAGCTCTAACCGGGTTGGAACTCCTGCCTGACCTTGTCGAGCATGCCCGGCTCGAGGATATCGGCGAGGGTCATGGCCATGGCCTTGGTTGCATCGATCACGCCTTCATGCCCCGCGTCCGACGCGGCCGCTGCGGCAAACTCCGGAGTGTGCATCAGCACGTCGGTGGAGGCTATAGCTATGATGGGATGGATGCTGGGCACAACCTGGCTGACGTTGCCCATATCTGTGCTGCCGAAGCCAAGGCTGGCATCGAAGGGCACCACCTCCCGACCAAGCGATTCCAGGTTGCGTCTGAACAACTCAGCCATGGTTGTGTTGTTCTGCATAGGGGCATAGGTCTTATCTCGCCACGTATACTCCAGTCTGGCCCCGCTGGCGAGAGACGCTCCCTTGAAGCAGTTCAGAACCTTGTCCTGCAGTTCAGCCAGGTACTCCATGTCGGCAGCGCGCACCAGGAACTCAGCGGCGCTGTGCGCCGGCACTATGTTAGGAGCCTCGCCCCCATCGGTGATTATGCCATGGATGCGTGCGTCACCCTTTATGTGCTGCCGCAACGAGTTGATGGAGTTGAAAGCCAGAATCATAGCTTCAAGGGCGTTTATCCCTTTGTGGGGCTGGCCGGCAGCATGAGCCGGCCTACCGAAGAACTCCACGTCCAAGGTGCTGCAGGCGAGCGCGTCTATGGTTACCATGTTCAGGCTATTGGGGTGTATGATCATGGCTGCGTCCAGGTCACTGAATACCGCTGCCCTCACCATGTCTATCTTGCCCCCGAGCCCTTCCTCTGCCGGCGTCCCCACGACCACTACACTGCCTCCCAACCAATCAACAATGCACTTGCTGGCCACGCCGGCCCCCAAGGCCGCAACACCTATTATGTTATGCCCGCAGCCATGTCCCATCTCCGGCAGAGCGTCATACTCAGCGAGCAAGGCAATTGCCGGGCGTCCCTGGCCGTAAGTCGCCCTAAAGGCCGTGGCCAGTCCGGCAATTCCTCGTTCTATGCAAAACCCGTTGTCTTCCAGATAGCCGGTCAGCCAGGCCGCGGCTTTCTCCTCCTGAAAGGCCAGCTCGGGATTGGCGTGGATATTCAGGCTCAACTGAATGAGCTGTGGCCTTTGCAGTTCGGCGCTATCCCTTATCTTGGCCTTCAGTTCTTCTGTGTCCATGGTGGTCCGGCGATTACTGCTGACATGGCGAGTGTTCGTTGCGACCGCTCGTCGCTCTCGAACTTGAACCCGTTGCTGATAGTCATTATACTGTGTATCTGACCCGAATTTCCAGAGCCGCGTATGGAAAGGCCTGAAAGAGAACCCCTGGAAGCTGTGGTGAATGTGGCCCAGCTGCTGAGTGAGCCGATCGGCTCCATCCGAACCCGTGATACGGACGGTATGATTGGGCAGGGAGTCGATGGCTTCGTTCAAGTCAAGGCTAAGCTTATCCGCACCAGTCGGGGAGTTCTGGTTCAGTGCAAGCTAGCGGTTGAGACTGAACTCGAATGTAGCCGCTGCTTGGACACTTTTCTATGCTCGGTGAGTTTTGCTGCAGAAGAGGAGTTCCTGCCCGTACTGGATCTGCCCGGGAATGCGGCACTATCGAGGCCGGAACAAACAGAGGAGTTCATCATTGATGGCAAGAACATACTTGACCTGAGCGAACTGATACGGCAATATACCCTGTTGAATCTGCCCATGAAACCCTTGTGTCGACCTGAATGCCCGGGAATAAAGGAGGCGAATTCGCATGGCATTACCTAAGAAGAAACGCTCCAAAGCGCGTCAGGGGAAGAGGCGCAGCCACGATGCGCTGAACGTGCCTGCCACCGATGTGTGCCCGCACTGCCACAACCCCAAGCTGTCTCACCGCGTCTGTCCTACATGTGGCTGGTACAACGACAGAGAGGCGGTTGAGGTTAAAGCCGCCAAGAAGAAATAGTCGTCATGGCTGAGTCGATGGTAGCTTATGTCTTTCCGGGGCAGGGCTCTCAAAGCGCCGGCATGGGATTCGACCTGTATGGCACCTATCCGGCAGTCAGAGAGACGTTCGATGAAGCCGACGCATCGCTGGGCTTTCCGCTGTCTCGCCTGTGCTTTGAGGGTCCCGACGAGGAACTGACGAAGACCCACAATGTACAGCCAGCCATTCTGGTTACCAGCGTTGCCTGTCTTAAGGCGCTTCAGCAGGCAGCCACAACCGATCTTCCTGCTCCGTCATTTGTGGCCGGACATAGCCTCGGCGAATACACCGCCCTGGTTGCTGCCGGTGCACTGAGCCTGACCGACGCCGTTCTGCTGGTCAGGGAAAGAGGACGGTTGATGTATGAAGCCGGGCTGGCGATGCCAGGCAGTATGCTGGCCCTGATCGGCCTGGATGAGCAGGCGGTGAGAGAGATTAGCCTTCAAAGCGGAGCCGAGATATCCAACATGAATTGCCCCGGGCAGACCGTGCTCAGTGGCGCAGCCCAGTGTCTGGCCGAGGCTGATAGATTGGCCAGGGCCCGAAGCGCCCGGGCCATTCCTCTGAAGGTCAGCGGGGCTTTTCACTCGGCCTTGATGGAGCCGGTCATTAATGAATTCAGCAGGGTGGTCGCGAACTTCAGGTTTCAGCCACCTGCCGTTCCTGTGATATCCAACGTCACTGCCCAGCCCCTGACCGACGCCGAGTCCGTGAGGGAAGAACTGGTTAGGCAACTGCGTCACTGCATCCAATGGCAGGGGTCCGTGGAGTACATGGTTCAAAGCGGGGTGACCGCCTTCTATGAGATAGGCCCTGGCAAGGTGCTTAGCGGGCTGATCAGGCGCATCAACTCCGGGCTCCGCACTTTCAACGTATCGGGGATCGAAGACATAGCCCAGATTGCGGGAAAAGTAAGCCCGGCTAGCTAGTATGCTGTGACAGACTCCTGCACTCTCCTGCCTGTAGATCACCGGAGCTATGAACTTAGATCTGAACTTGCTGGACAAAACCCGCGCGCATGAGTGAAGATAATGGCTGGCATAAGGCGACGGGCAAGGATCGCTGCGCTGAAGGTGCTCTACGAACTGGATTACAGTACAAAGCATGATGCCGAGGCTGCCTTAGCCCGTCTGACCGCCCAGAAAGAGATGCCTGAAGAGGCGCTAATCTTCAGCGGCGAACTGGTGAGAGGAGTGCTCCGGCACAAGGCTGAGCTGGATGGTCTAATCGGTCGGCTTGCTCCCGCCTTCCCCGCAGAACAGATGTCCGCTATAGATAGAAACGTATTGCGCCTGGCGATCTTTGAGATCCGCTTTGGCCAGCAAGCCCCTTTCAAGGTGGCTGTCAACGAGGCTATAGAGTTGGCCAAGGAGTTCGGGAGCGAGTCCTCGCCCCGGCTGATAAACGGGGTTCTGGGAACTATGACGGCTGAACGGGACGTCGACGGCTAGTCGCCCCCTGGCAGATGCCGCAGCCCTGCCTACTCCCTCGGAAATCTCAAGAGCGAAGACGACCCCGGAACACGATTGCCCCGCAGCCGGCCAGACAGACTGGATGGTTGCCTCGTTGGTCGTGGTCTGTTATACTTCCTAGCTGTGCTCAAAGCTATCTTGCGGAGAATGAGGGTGGCCGAAATGCTTTCTCGATAGGCCACCTTTTTTGTTGCCAAGTCTGATGGAGGAGAGGTAGACACGATAATGGAAGTTCTAACTCCGTACAAGGAAGCTACAGATGTGATACTGGAGGCCGGCGGCGAGCATCTCAAGTTGTGCTATCAATGCGGCCTTTGCACCGGCACGTGTCCTTGGAATCTGGTGCGGAGTTTTCTTGTTCGCCGTATCATGCATGAAGCGCAGCTTGGTGTAGTTGATTTCGGGAGCGAGGATGTCTGGACCTGCGTCACCTGCCGGGCCTGCGTCGACCGCTGTCCCAGAGGCGTCGAGATAATAGATGTCATGAGGGCGATACGCCGCGCTGTGGCCAGCCTCGGCATCGGCGCTGTTCCTGATGCTCTGCGGATCTCGGCTAAGAACATCGCTGGCGTGGGCAATCCTCTTGGGGAGCCACCGGAGAAGCGCAATGACTGGGCCAAAGACATCAAGGTCAAGGATTTCGCCAAGGGCACGGAGATACTGTACTTCCCCTGCTGTATCCCTTCCTACGATCCCGGCTTGAAGGGCGTGGCTCGTTCCGTTGCGGCGATCCTTGACAAGCTCAAGATTGACTACGGTCTCATCGGCACTGAGGTAAAATGCTGCGGTGAGGCTATCAGAAAAGCCGGGTACGAAGAGACGTTCCAGAGTCTGGCTCAGAACAACATCAATCTCTTCAACGGCAGTGGAGTCAAAACGGTGGTGGTCTCCTCGCCACACTGCTATCACACCTTCAAGACTGAGTATCCCGAGCTCGGAGGCCAGTTTGACGTTATGCATATCACCCAGTATTTGGCCTCGCTTATCGACAAGGGGAAGCTGAAGCTAACGAAGGAGATCAACAAGAAGGTGATCTACTCCGATCCCTGCTACCTGGGCAGGCACAACGAGATTTATGATGAGCCAAGGGCGATTCTGAAGGCCATTCCCGGCCTGGAATTGCTCGAGTTCCCAGATGCCCGCGAGAACGGTCTCTGCTGTGGCGGCGGTGGGGGCAGGATCTGGATGGACACACCTAAAGGAGAAAGGTTCTCCGACATGAGGGTGGAACAAGCTGCCGCGAAGGGAGCCGATATCATAGCCGTAGCCTGTCCTTACTGCGCTCTGAACTACACAGACAGCGTTCTCTCAATGGGCAAGGAGGAGACCATGCAGGTTAAGGATATCGCTGAGCTTGTTGCTGAGGCTATGTGATAAGGGGGTAGCGCAATGGAAGAGATCAAGACTGGCGTCTATATCTGCCACTGCGGGCTGAACATTGCCGGCGTAGTAGATGTGGAAGAGGTGGCCAAGTATGCTGGCAAGCTGCCTGGCGTGATAGTCTCCCGTGAGTACAGATATATGTGCTCGGATCCCGGGCAGGACCTTATCAAGAACGATATCAAGGAGCTGGGCGTTAACAGGGTTGTGGTCGCCGCGTGCTCTCCCAGAATGCACGAGCCTACCTTCCGCAAGACTGTTGAGGACGGCGGGCTGAATCCTTATCTATATGAGCATGCCAACATCCGGGAGCACTGTTCCTGGGTCCATGATGACAAAGAGCTTGCTACGAACAAGGCCAAGGACCTGGTCAGAGCTGCAGTAAGACGGGTCTGTCGCCATGAGCCCCTCGTGGTTAGGGAAGTACCTTTCAATCCCAGCGTGCTGGTTATCGGCGGCGGCATTGCCGGCATGCAGGCGGCGCTCGACATCGCCAACGGTCATAAGAAGGTGTATCTGGTGGAGAGGGAGGCCAGTATTGGAGGGCACATGGCCCAGCTTGATAGGACCTTCCCCACACTCGACTGCTCCGAGTGTATTCTGACCCCCAAGATGTCCGATGTGGGGCATCATCCTTTTATTGAACTACACGCCTATAGCGAGGTGGAAGAGGTCTCGGGCTCTATCGGTAGTTTCAAGGTGAAGATACGGAAGAAGGCACGCTACGTGGATGAGAGCAAATGCGTGGGCTGTGGCGATTGTGAAGAGAAGTGCCCCTGGAAGGTCCCCAACGAGTTCGAGGTGGGCATGGCCAAGCGGGGAGTGATCTACATTCCCTTTGCCCAGGCGATTCCCAACGTTGCCACCATTGACAAGGAACACTGCGTCTATCTTCAGAAAGGCAAGTGTCGGGCTTGCGAGAAGGCCTGCGGTGCCAACGCCATTGATTTCGAGCAGGAAGATGAGATAATCGAGGTTGAGGTGGGGGCAATCATCGTAGCCACAGGATATGACCAGTTCGACCCCTCCGTGATAGGTCAGTACGGATATGGCAGACACGATAACGTGTTGACCGGGCTCGAGTTTGAGAGGTTAACCTGTGCGGCGGGGCCCACCGAAGGCAAGATTCTGATGAAGGACGGGCGGGAGCCGCAGAGCGTGGCCCTGGTCCACTGCGTGGGCAGCCGGGATCAGAACTACCACGAGTATTGCTCCCGTGTTTGCTGCATGTATGCTCTCAAGTATGCGCACCTGGCCAAAGAGATCGCTAAGGCCGATGTTTATCAGTTCTACATTGACATGCGCTGCTTCGGGGAAGGCTACGAGGAGTTCTACAACCGGCTTTCGGAGGAGGGGGTGAACTTCATACGCGGAAAGGTGGCCAGGATCACTGACGAAGCCATAACTGATGAAGAGCAGGGCAAGCTCGTTGTGGTCAGCGAGGATACTCTGCTGGGCAAGATCATACGCGTACCCGTGGACATGGTCATATTGTGCTCCGCTCTGGAACCGCGCTCCGATGCGGAGAACGTTGGCAAGATCCTCAGCATCAACCGCAGGGCGGACGGATTCTTCCTGGAGAGACATGTCAAGCTGGACCCTGTGGCGACTCCCACAGATGGCATCTTCATCTGCGGCTGCTGCGAGGCCCCCAGAGACATACCTGATACTGTAGCTCAGGCGGGGGCCGCGGCAGGCAAGGTATTGTCCCTGATGAGCAAGGGCACTGTCACGCTAGAAGCTGCCACAGCGACCGTGGATGAGTCCATCTGCCACGGGTGTGGACGCTGTGAGGAGATTTGTCCGTTCTCGGCGCCCAAGATCGTGAGCAAGGATGGAGTCCTGGTCTCTAACATAAATGAGGCCCTCTGCAAGGGTTGCGGGTCATGTGCGGTTGTCTGTCCTACGGGGGCAATAGCAATCAAGCACTTCACCCAGGATGAGATACTCGCACAGGTTGAGGCACTTACGGAGGTGAGATAATGGCTGGATTCGAACCTCAGATCATCGCCTTTTGCTGTAACTGGTGTACCTATGCCGCCGCCGACCTGGCCGGAACAAGCCGTATGCAGTACCCGGCCAACGTCAGGATCGTGAGGGTGATGTGCAGTGGCATGGTCAGTCCTTTGTATGTCTTGAAGGCTTTTGAGGGCGGCGCCGATGGGGTGCTGATCGCGGGTTGTCATCTTACCGATTGCCACTATATCGATGGCCCGGTGAAATGCGATGCCATGGTTGCCAAACTGAGGGACATGTTGCATGTACTGGGCCTGGAAGATGAACGTTTGAGGCGTGAGATGGTGGCCGCATCTGAAGGAGTGCTGTTTGCCCGCGTTATCAGGGAGATGGTGGAGCAACTCAAGAAGATAGGGCCGTCACCTCTCAAGGCAAGAACGGAGGCACTGGCGTGAACCTAGAGGACATTATCAAAGGAACCAACACTTATTACTGCCTGGAGTGCGGCAAGTGCACCAGTGTATGTCCCGTTGCCAGGTACGACAAGTCCTTCTCTCCGCGAATGCTGATCGAGAATGCTCTTCTGGGCTTCGAGGATGAACTGGTACTCGATAGAGAGTTGTTCTCCTGCCTCACGTGCTACATGTGCCAGTCGGAATGCCCCAGCGACGTTGACTTTCCTGTCTTTATACGCGAAGCCAGGTCCATGGCCCAGGGCCGGGGTCAGCACGGAGTCTGCGCCCACTCCGGACAGTTGCAGTCTCTGGCCAGGCTGATGACCAGCCCTGCCATTAAGCAGAGGAGACTGGAATGGCTCTCCCAGGAGTATCGTGTTTCAGAGACAAGCGATACCCTTCTCTGGGTGGGATGTGCCCCGTACTTTGAGCCCATGTTTGAAGATATAGGGTTTAGCGCTCTGGGCATAACCAAGGCAAGCCTGAAGATCCTGAACCTACTGGGCATCGAGCCCAAGCTTCTCGCCAATGAGAGGTGCTGCGGTCACGATGCGCTCTGGACCGGCGATATTGAGACATTCAAGAAACTGGCCGAGCATAATGCGGCCCAGATAAAGGAGGCCGGGGTCAAGAAGATAGTCTTCACCTGCCCCGAGGGCTACCGCACATTTAAGCTCGACTACCCCAACTACGTGGATCTGGATTGTGAAGTGCAGCATTTCTCCGAGTTGCTGGCTGAGAAGATGGGCAATAAGTCCGGCATATCTGGCAAGCTGCAGGAGATCAGGAAGAAGGTTACCTATCAGGACCCCTGTCGTTTGGGTAGGCAGATGGGCGTGTATGATGCCCCCCGGAAGATCCTCGAGTCGATTCCGGGCATAGAGCTGGTTGAGATGAAGCATAGCGGACCGGAATCCATTTGCTGTGGCACCAGCGCTTTCACGAATTGTGATGCGTATTCCAACATGCTCAGGGCAGAGCGGTTGTCGGAGGCGGTTGAGACAGGGGCTGAGTTGCTTATCACATCCTGTCCCAAATGCCAGACCCATTTCAGGTGTGCTCAGGTGGACAAGGGAGAGGAGCACAGGCCGATTCCCAAGATTGAGGTGATGGATCTGGCCGATCTGGTGGCGAGTGCCATCGGGGGAGGAGGCAAGTCTAGCAAACGAGAATGAGTAACGGCGAGAACGGACACAAATCGGTACTGGTGGTCGGTGGCGGCATAGCCGGGATCCAGGCATCGCTTGACCTGGCCAACATGGGCTTCAAGGTATATCTGGTTGAAAAGTCGCCCAGCATCGGGGGAAGGATGGCACAACTTGACAAGACCTTCCCCACCAACGACTGTGCCATGTGCATTCTTGCCCCTAAGATGATCGAGGCTAACTCCCACCCGAACATTGACCTCTTGACGTATTCTGAGGTGGAGGAGGTTCGGGGAGAGAAAGGGGAGTTCAAGGTCAAGGTAAGAAGGAAGGCGTCTTTTGTCGATTGGGACAAGTGCACGGGCTGTGGCCTCTGCGTGGAGGGCTGCCCCGTTATCATACCACACGAATTTGACCAGGCGATCGGGAACAGAAAGGCCATATACATGTACTTCCCCCAGGCTGTTCCCAAGAAGTGTGTCATCGAGAAGAAGGAAGAGAGACCCTGCAAAGCGGCCTGTATAGATGCCTGCCCGGTCCATACCAATGTGCCCGGTTACATCAAGCTCATCGCTCAGGGGCAGTACAAGGAGGCCTACAAGCTCATAAGGGAGACGAATCCCCTCCCCGCTGTTGTGGGACGGGTCTGCTATGCTCCCTGTGAAGAAGTGTGTAATCGCGGAGAGATCGACGAACCTATATGCATACGCGACCTCAAGCGCGCGCCCTCAGACCAGTGGAACATCGAGGAACTCGAGGTTCCGGTCGTCACCAGGACCGATAAGAAGGTAGCCATAGTAGGCTCGGGCCCTGCCGGTCTGGCTGCGGCCAACGACCTCGCGCTGAAGGGTCATAGTGTGACTATCTTCGAAGCCCTCCCTGAACCGGGCGGCATGCTTCGTGTTGGAATACCGGAGTATCGACTTCCCAACGACGTTCTGCGTCAGGAGATCGGCTACATTCAGAAGCTGGGTGTGGACATAGAGACGGGCATCCGGGTAGGCAAGGACATAACGCTCGCCAAGCTCAAGAAGAGCTACGACGCCATATTCCTGGGCGTAGGAACCCACGGTGGGATGAAGCTAGGGGTGGAGGGTGAGGACACTGCCGGGGTAATGGAGGGAATCGCATTTCTTCGCGCCGCCAGCCTCGGCGAAGAGGTCAAGGTCGGGAAGAAGGTGGCGGTCATCGGCGGAGGTAATACCGCCATCGACTGTGCCTGCACGGCAAGGCGCCTGGGCGCAGACGAGGTCACCATTGTCTATCGTCGTTCTCGCTCTGAGATGCCCGCCGCCGCGGAAGAGGTGGAGGCAGCTGAGAAGGAAGGCATAGGAATAGAGTTTCTGACTGCTCCCAACCGGTTCCTGGCCAGGAACAACAAACTAGCTGAGATGGAATGTGTGCGCATGGAGCTTGGTGAGCCCGATGCCAGCGGTCGACCTCGTCCGGTTCCCGTCAAAGGCTCTGAGTTCACCATGCCGGTGGACACCGTCATTGCTGCACTGGGACAGGTTCCCGAAACTGATTTCGTTAAGGAGTTGGAGATCTCGCTTTCCAAGCGAGGTACAATAGAGATTGACCCCGAAACCGGGGCGACCAATATTGAAGGGGTGTTTGCCGGCGGGGATGTTGTCAGTGGCCCCGCCTATGTGATTGACGCTATTGCTGGAGGGAAGAAGGCGGCCCGCTCCATCAACCAGTACCTGGCCGGACAACCCCTGGAAGCCGAGGAACCATGGAAGGAACCGGAGAAGTTCACGCAGAAGGAGAGAGAGGACCGTAAGAAGAGCTTCCCGTCTGCCAAACGGGTGAAGATGGGGGAGGAGCCTCCTAAGAAGAGGGTGCAGGACTTTCGTGAAGTGGCCTTGGGCTATTCTCCGGATGCAGGCAAGGAGGAAGCGTCGCGTTGTCTTGCCGGACAGATCGAGGGCTGTATTGAATGTCGTGAATGTGAGCGTCGGTGTGAGCCAAAGGCGATAGTCTATGACATGAAGGACGAAGTCCGCGAACTGAATGTGGGCGCGGTTATCGTTGCTTCAGGACTGGGCCTATATGATATCTCTTCGCTGACCGAATACGGCTACGGCAAGATAAAGAATGTGATCACTGCCATGGAGTTCGAGCGGTTGACCGCTGCCTCCGGGCCTACCATGGGAGAGCTCAAGCGGGCCTCGGATGGCAGGATACCTGAGAATATCGCCTTCATCCAGTGTGTCGGCTCCCGGGATTTGAGGAACAAAGCCTACTGCTCTAGCGTCTGCTGCATGCATGCCACCAAGGAGGCAATGCTGGCCTTTGAGCATCATCCCGGAACGAAGTCCACGATCTTCTACATGGATATGAGGGCCGTGGGCAAGAGGTTTCAGGAGTATATAGCCAGAGCGAAGCAGGACTACAATGTGACCTATATCAGGGGTCGTCCCGGCAGGATCGAGGTCAACCCCGAGAATGGTAATCCCATTATCTGGTACGAGGAGACCACCACCGGGGAGGTGAAGAGCTTCGAAACGGAGATGGTGGTTCTTGCTCAGGCCATGGTTCCTCAGATCGACGACGGATTGGCCAAAGCGCTGGGCATAGAGTTGGACGAGGAGGGCTTCGTTAAGACCCCCGACAAACTGCTGAAGCCGCTGGACACTACCAGGCCGGGCGTCTTTGCCTGCGGCTACGTGCATAGCCCCCGTGATATCCCGGACTCTGTGACCCAGGCCTCGGGGGCGGCGGGCAGGGCAGCTGAGGAGATGGCATCGCTCCCCGCGCAAGGAGGCAAGTGAAATGGACGAACCTCGTATCGGAGTCTTCATCTGTCACTGCGGCATAAACATCGGGGCCTATGTCAAGGTGCCCGACCTTGTTGAGCTTGTCAAGAAGCTACCGAATGTGGTCCATGCCGAGCGCAATCTATTCACCTGCTCTGAAGAAGGTGTCTCCGCGATCAAGAAGGCGATCAAAGAACACAATCTGAACCGGGTGGTGGTGGCTTCCTGTACGCCCAGAACGCACGAACCGCTTTTCCGTGCCGCCTGCGAGGAGGCGGGCCTGAATAAGTATCTCTTTGATTTCGTGAACATAAGAGACCAGTGCTCCTGGGTGCATATGCGTGAGCCTGAGCGAGCTACTGAGAAGGCCGCCGATCTAATCAGAATGGGAATCGCTAGGGCCAGGTTGCTGGAGCCCCTGGAGGAGATCGAAATGCCGGTAACTCCTGCGGCCCTGGTGATTGGCGGAGGGGTTGTGGGCATGGAGGCAGCCTTGAACCTGGCTCAGCAGAGCTTTGATGTTCATATAGTGGAGAAGGAATCTGTGCTGGGGGGAACCCTGCTCAACATCAACAAGCTGTATCAGACCAACCAGGCAGCATCTGAGATGCTCACGGCACTGGTTGAACAGGTCACGAAACATCCTAAGATTCACACCCATCTTTCCGCCAAGGTCAAGGAGGTAACCGGTTTTATAGGCAGCTTCGTGGTCAGTGTGGAGGAAAAGGGAGGCGAGGACAAGTTCAATGTGGGCACCATCATAGTAGCCGTGGGGGCCGCGTCTTTGAAGCCGACCGGCCAGTATGGCTATGGGAAGATGAGCAACGTCGTCACACAACTGGAGCTTGAGGAACTGATGAAGAAGGGTGAGTCGGTGGGCCAGAATGTTGTCATGATCAACTGCGTGGGTGCGCGGGTTCCCGAGCGAACATATTGCAGCCGGATCTGCTGTATGACCGCGATCAAGAATGCCTCCCTGATCAAAGAGGCGAATCCCAAGGCAAATGTCTGGATATTGCACCGCGACCTCATGACTTATGGGGTGGAGTTCGAGGCCTACTATCGACGGGCCATGGAACTGGGGGTCAGGTTCATCAGGTATAGCTTGGAGAGGCCGCCCGAGGTAGTGGGAAAGGGAAAGGTAGAAAAGATAAAGGTCTACCACGAGCTCCGCAGACGGGAGATAGAGCTGCTCTGCGATATGCTTGTCCTGACCACGCCACTGGTTCCCAGGGAGGACAACAAAGACGTATCCCAACTGCTGAAGGTGTCGATGGACGAGTTCGGATTCTTCCTGGAAGCGCATCTGAAGCTTCGCCCCGTGGAGTTTGCCATGGATGGAGTCTACATCTGCGGCTCAGCTCGCTGGCCAACCGACGTAACCGAGGGAGTTTGTCAGGCCTATGCGGCGGCTTCCAAGGCGGCAGGCCCTCTGAGAATGGGCTACGTCAAGGCCGAAGCCATCAACGCAGTGGTGAATGAGCGCGAATGCTCCGGCTGCGGTCTTTGCGCACTCCTGTGTCCCTTCCAGGCCATTGAGCTTCAGTCCAAGGGCGACAGACTGGTTTCTCATGTCAATGAAGCAGTGTGCAAGGGCTGCGGCACCTGTGGCGCAGCCTGTCCTTCAGGTGCCATCAGCATGCACCACTTCAGCGATGAGCAGATTCTGGCTCAGGTCGACGCTCTATTTGGCTAGAAAGCGTGACGGTTGATGCCGGTGCCCAGAACTCCACAACGGGCGGACAGCGGGTTGTCTCAAGTGGCACCTGAGCCCGACCATCTCAAGCCCTGTGGCTGCTGCGCACCCCACATCAAGGGGGCTTGAGGGACTGGCCCCGGGAGGTATGCTGCGATGCCGACCCGTTGAGGTGCTGAGGACAGAGGTTACTAAGCCATAAGCAGAGCAGCGGAGGCTAAAATGCATCGAATAGTCAAGAAGGAGCTGCTGGTCCCTAACACGATCTATCTCAGAGCGGAAGCGCCCGAGATCGCCCGCAAAGCCAGACCCGGTCAGTTCGTTATACTGCGCGTGGATGAGGTTGGGGAGAGGTTTCCCCTATCTTTGGCCGGGTGGGATGAGAACACGGGGACGCTCGAGATTCTCTTCCTGATTATGGGCAGGAGCACCACGAAACTCGCCTCCCTGAACGAGGGAGACTGCATCATGGACATAGTAGGCCCTCTGGGCGAGCCTACCCAGATCGACAAGTACGGTAACGTCCTGTGCGCCTGCAGCACGTTCGGCCTGGGCCCCGTGTTGCCCCTGGCGCAGGCCCTCAGGGGGAAGGGCAACAGGGTCATTTCGGTTATGGAGGCTCGAGACGAGGGTTTTCTGTTCTGGGAGGACAGACTGAGGGCCGTAAGCGATGAGACCTATATAGCTGTGGGAGACGGAAGCCGTGGGAAGCACAAACGGGCCAGTGAGTTCATCACAGAGCACCTGAATTCGGGGCACAAGGTGGACAGGGTGTTCGCCTACGGGCGCGTCTTCATGATGATGGAGTGCTCCAGAGCCACCGAGCCCTTCGGTGTCAAGACCATTGTCGGCCTCACGCCGGTAATGGTTGACGGCACAGGCATGTGCGGCTGCTGCCGGGTGTCTGTGGGCGGCGAAACTCAGTTCACCTGTGTTGACGGGCCTGAGTTCGATGGCCATCTGGTGGATTGGGAACTCCTTGTCAAGCGCAAACGGGCCTACCTGAGAGAGGAAGCACAGGCCTTTGACCTCTGGCAACCTGACACCCTGCGTCGGGTAGCAGAATTGACCGGGCTACCAGAGCGGAAGCCCGTGGTGTAGACATGGCTGACAAGACGAAACTGGATCTCGACCGAGTGCCGATACCTAAGCAGTCGCCTGAAGAGAGGGCCAGGAATTTCAGCGAAGTGGCCCTGGGATACAGCGAAGAACAGGCCCTACAGGAGGCCAATCGTTGCATCGACTGCAAGAAACCTGGCTGTAGGGACGGCTGCCCGGTCAACGTGGACATCCCCGAGTTTATCAGGGCGATGAAAGAGGGCGATATGCCCGGGGCAGTGAGAATACTCAAGAACAAGAACAGCCTTCCCGGCATCTGCGGGCGGGTCTGTCCTCAGGAGACGCAGTGCGAACTGACCTGTAACCTGGCCAAGAAGGGTGGTGAAATTGCCATCGGGAGGCTGGAGCGATACGTTGCGGATTGGGAGAGAGCCCATCCCGAAGCCGTTGAGCGAGTCGATGGGGGGGTGAGGTGCAACGGCAGGAGAATAGCGGTGGTTGGTTCGGGCCCGGCAGGGCTTACCTGTGCTGCTGACCTGGCCAAGCTGGGATACAGGGTTACCATGTTCGAGGCGCTTCATGTCGCCGGCGGTGTGCTGATGTACGGCATCCCCGAGTTCAGGCTGCCCAAGGCGATCGTTCAGGGCGAGGTCGACTACGTGAAGTCGCTCGGGGTCGAGATCAGGCTCAACCACGTTATCGGCAAGACAGCCACCGTAGACGAACTGCTGGAGCAGGGCTTTGAGGCGGTCTTCCTGGCCCCAGGGGCTGGAGCTCCCATGTTCCTGAACATACCCGGTGAGAACCTGAGTTGCGTCTATTCCGCCAACGAGTTTCTTACCAGGACAAACCTGATGAAGGCATATCTCTTTCCCGAATATGATACGCCCATACAGGTGGGGAAACGGGTAGCTGTCTTCGGCGCCGGCAACGTGGCCATGGATGCCTCCAGGTGCGCGCTGAGGCTGGGAGCCGAGGAAGTGTACATAATATATCGGCGCTCACTGACGGAGATGCCTGCAAGGCTCGAGGAGCGAGAGAACGCCGAAGAAGAAGGCATCATCTTCAAGCTCCTGACCAATCCGGTCAGGATTGTAGGCGACGAGCAGGGCAGAGTCAGAGCGGTGGAGCTATATGAGACAGAACTCGGAGAGCCTGATGAGAGCGGGCGCAGGCGGCCGATACGTAAGCCGGGCTCTGAGTTCACCATTGAGATTGACACTGCCATCCCGGCCCTGGGCACGAGGCCCAATCCCATTATCCCCTCAACTACCGGGGGACTCGAGTTGACCAGGTGGGGCACCGTCGTGACCGATGAGGCAACCGGCAGGACGAGCAAGGAGAGGGTCTGGTGCGGAGGCGACATGGCTACCGGAGCGGCCACGGTGATCAGTGCCATGGGTGCAGGCCGGCGGGCTGCCATAGATATCCATGCCTGTCTAAGGGGCTCCGGGTGACTGTGACATGCGTGGTCTAAGTTGCGAAGCAGCGAAAACCCTGCTAAAATCGCAGGCAGATGGTTTGCCTCCTGGGTACGTGCGTGTTATGATAGCGAGGACATGTTATCGGACTGGCAAGCAAGGGTGGATTCGCAGCCACCCTTTTCATTTTGCTGGATGATTGATGGACACCTTTGAGCCGAAGATAGTCGCCTTCTGCTGCAACTGGTGTTCATATGCAGGGGCTGACCTGGCCGGCACCTCAAGAATGCAGTACCCGCCCAACATAAGGATAATAAGAGTGATGTGCAGCGGCAGAGTGAACCCCTCCTTCGTCCTCAAGGCACTGAGTGTCGGCGCCGATGGGGTGTTGGTGCTGGGCTGCCATCCGGGCGATTGTCACTACCTGACCGGGAACTACCGTACGCGTCGCCGAATGGCCATCACCAAGAAGTTCCTGGAGTATATGGGCGTGGAACCCGAACGCGTGCAGGTCAGCTGGTGCTCAGCCTCGGAAGGAAGTAGGTTCGCCGAGGTGGTCAGTGCGGTAACCGATGACCTGAAGCAGCTAAGCCCCAATCGATTGTTCAATGACTGAAGACTTAGAACAGAAGCTACGTGATGAAGTCCGAACCCTCCTGGAGAAGGGCAAGATCGAGCATGTTATTGGCTACGGCGAAGGCAGCCTCAAGTTTGCCACCACTCCTATCATGATCAGCGACCAGGCCGACGTCGACCGGCTGGTCATCAACCCCTTCATACATAATAACCTCAGTGTCTTGCTGCCCGAGGTGAGCGGCAAGGTGGCCGTTGTGGCCAAGGTGTGCGATGCACGCTCTATCATCAGCCTTGTCCAGAACAAACAGGTTGCTCGGGAGAACGTGTTCATAATCGGCGTGCCCTGCAACGGCATCGTTGATGTGGCCAAGGTGGAAAAGCTGACCGGCCTGGATCGTGATGAGATTGATGCCGTGACTTGGAAGGACGATAGACTGGTGGTAACGTTTGCCGGGGGCAGCAAGGAGTTCTCCGCCCCGGAAGTGGCACTTGACTCCTGTCTTGACTGTGACTGCTCCGGCTTCAAAGAGTTCGACCTGGTGATCGGGGAGATCACACCCGTCGCTGCCAACAAGGAGCTCAGTCGGGTCAGAATCAAGGAGATGGAAGCGATGACTCCTGCACAGCGCTGGGAGTTCTGGAAGAACGAGTTCTCTCGCTGCATCCGTTGCTATGCCTGTCGCCAGATATGCCCGGTCTGTTTCTGCGAACGCTGCTTCGTTGAGGAGACTGAGCCTCTATGGGTCTCACCGCTGCCCAGGTGGCAGGATAACCTCATCTTCCAGGCAGTGCGGATGATGCATGTTGCTGGACGCTGTACCGATTGCGGCGAGTGCCAGCGTGCCTGCCCGGTCAACATCCCGCTGGGATTGCTCACCGGTAAGATGGAGGACATCGTGGATGAACTCTTTGACTACCGCGCGGGCATGGACAAGGACGCTGCTCCGCTGATGGCAGCTTACGAACCCGAGGAAGCCGAAGACTTGATGCGGTAGGTTATATGAAGAAGATCAAGAAACAGAACGTGGCTGGCCTGCTTGAGAAGTGGCAGAAGGAATTCACCGTCTTTGTGCCATCTAAGGCCAGCGGTGTCCTGCAGATGGCGGCATGGGATGGGGAGAACTTATCTTTCCTCGAGCGCAACCGCAATACGGCGATTCCTCCTAAGGCCAACTTTCTGCCCACAATGCAGAAGATGTTCGGTTTTCGCAAGGAGGAGGGCGGCTACGTGCTGGAACCAACGGACGAGGATCCTCCCAAGCAGCTTCTCTTCGGCATCCATCCCTGCGACGCCAGGGCAATATCCATCATCGACATGGTGTTCAAGGATGCCTATGAGGACAAGTACTATCTCAGCAGACGGCAGAACACCGTGCTCGTGGGCATGGCCTGCACCAGTCCCTATGACAATTGCTTCTGCACCTCGCTTGGCTTCGGCCCGGCCGACGCCACGGATGTCGACATCATGTTGACCGATATAGGTGATAGTTTCCTGTTAGAGCAAGTCACCGATAAGGGCAAAGGAGTGCTGGCCGGGGCCAAAGACCTTGTCGAAGCAACTCAGGCTGATGAGAAGAAGGCCAAAGAGGTGAAAGAGTCCGCCAAAGCTGCGGTGAGCACCAAGATCGATACCAAGGAGATCAGTAAGCGCTTGCCGTTGGTGTTTGACGACAAGAAGTTCTGGGAGGAGATAGCGGCCAAGTGTGTGAGTTGCGGGATCTGCACTTTCCTGTGTCCCACCTGCTATTGCTTCGATATCAGCGATGAGATGTTGCGGGATGGCAGCGGCGGGGCGCGCTACCGCAACTGGGACTGCTGTAGCTTCGCGGTGTATACCAAGATGCCTGCTGAGAATCCGCGGGAGGAGAAGTGGCGGCGGGTGCGGCAAAAGGTTTACCACAAGTACGCCTTCTATCCCGAGCTATTCGGCGTTATCGGCTGTACTGGCTGCGGCCGTTGTATCCGGCAGTGCCCGGTCAACTGGGATATCACTCAGACACTAAACAGCCTGCCTGAAGGGACTGCGGCGAAGGCAGAGGAGAAGCAGAAGACCTCATGACGATTAGTGACATCAGCCATCGAAAGAGATTTCTGGCGCAGGGGAATGTCTACCTTCCGCACATCGCTGTGATAGAGAAGATCATCGATGAGACGCCCACGGTCAAGACCTTCCACTTCAACTTCAAAGATGAGAAGCTGCGCAAGGAGTTCACCTTCGAGTCCGGCCAGTTCGGCGAGTATTCGATACTCGGCGTGGGCGAGGCTACCTTCTGTATCTCCTCGAGTCCCACGCGGCTGGATCCCCTCGAGTGCGCCGTGGCGCGTGTCGGCAAGGTCACCAATGCCTTGCACCGGCTTGGAGTGGGGGCGGAGATAGGTTTTCGCGGCCCATTCGGCAACAGCTTTCCGCTGGACTACATGGAGGGCAAGAACCTGGTCTTCGTGGCGGGAGGCATTGGCCTGGCCCCGCTGCGCTCTTTGATCTGGAACGTGCTCGACAACCGGGCCAAATACGGCAACGTCGACATAGTCTACGGGGCTCGCACCCCTCGAGACCTGTGCTTCAAGTACGATCTGGAGGCCTGGGAGAAGGATAGCTCGGTGAACATGACCACCACGGTGGACCGCGAGGTGCCCGACTGGACGGGCAACGTGGGCTTTGTGCCTGCAGTCACAGAAAAGGTGGCGCCCTCGGCCAAGAACGCGGTGGCCATCGTATGCGGTCCGCCCATCATGATACGCTTCACCTTCCCGGTGCTGGAGAAACTCGGGTTCACCCCGCCGCAGATGATAACCACACTCGAGAAGAGGATGAAATGCGGCATAGGCAAGTGCGGACGCTGCAACATCGGCGAAATCTACGTGTGCCGCGACGGGCCCGTCTTCAGCTACGAGGAGATCAGGAACTTCAGTTCGGACGAGGTATAGAGCGTCCTACGCTGGAGTTCACGCTTTCGCGCGTATCCACTCATCGGTCTCACCTGGAGTCTGTAGGCTCCTACGAATCCCCCCTTCTGAATTCCGTCATCGATCGCTTTGCGTTCCCTCATGGCCTGCGCTACAATTATCTCAAGCAGTCCTGCTTCTGATATGAAGCTACGAGTGCCGCAGAGGTCGGCAAGACAGCGGCCATGAAAGTCCTGATCCTCTCCGATCTGGAGGGCGTCTCCGGTTCAGGCGACTACCGCCTGCTCATCCCCGCCGGGCCTATTTATCAACAGGCCTGTCAGAACCTGACCGAGGACATTAACGCCGTGGTACGGGGGTTGCGCGCTGCGGGTGCAGCGGAGATCGACCTTGTCGACAGCCACAGTACTGTCTGGCCCACCCGTACGGGCCCGCGGAACATTGTCAAAGACAGGATCGGGCCCGGCATTGATAGGATGATGGGATGCTGGGACATGCTCATGCTGACCCGGTCGCAGGGCGACCCGCTGAGGTTATATGACGCTCAGGTGATTGTGGGCGAGCACGCCATGGCCGGGACACCTGACGGTTTTGCCAGCCACACCCACTCCGACAACACGGCCTTGAGGATAAACGGGCAGTACATAGGCGAGGTGGCATGGCACATCTGGCTGC